>JGI24890J29729_1000056_pt1 | contig 103620 bp, 110 predicted proteins | sample FreactcultureFD7_FD_29729 | JGI IMG/M metagenome (IMG submission 29729) | reverse complement strand
CATGCGTTTAAATCAACCTTTACGAACGCAGTCCTCCAGCTTAAACCGCGAGCGCATACCTAGGCACGGTGTCTCTGTCTTCGGAATCGCAAGAAGTAGCTTGGCCTTCTCGGAGATGAACGTGTCCTCCTTGCCGAACAGCTTGGACATCTCAGAGAGGAAGGTGACGACCTGATCCACTGACTCGGACACTGTCTCATTCTTCTCCTTCCGAATATTCTCAGTGAAATCGGACAGAACCGTCTCCAGAGCCTCGTGGAGCAGATCCTCGGAGATGAGGCCGCGGGTATGNAGTTCGGCAGCAAACACTCCGAATCCGCGACGTAGCTCCTTCTGCTTGTTCCAGGTGCAGACCTTGTCCTCAAAGTTCGGCTCTGAAGAATTCGGGAAGGCAATGGTCTTGGTCTGATCAAACATCTTGTTGAAGGTATCCATGGAGCAGTAGACGTGAAGATCCTCATTGATCTCGGGAACGGCCTCGCACAGATTTGCGAACATGTCGGCCATGAGCTTGGCGTAGAACGGCATGGAGACGCCGCGATCAAACAGGTAGTTGACGATGCGCATACGGAAAGTGTTGTCGCGCTTGATGATCGTCTCCGACATTGTCTTGGAACGGTCTTTGAGATTGGACGCCACGACCTTGTTAACAATGCCTTGAATGGCCTCGTAGTCGGGGTCGTCCTTCGTGCGAAGCGTCGCCTTGAGCTCGGTGATAATATCGCGGCGCCACTCCATCTCGGTGGGCTTGCGATGCTGTGCGAACTTCTTGTAGTTCGGCTTCTTGATATAAACGGGGGCCACAGGGGCCATCTGCATAGCTGCGATCATGTCCAGAACTGCTGAGGGGATGGGGAGATGGGTGGTCGTGCGAAAGGCGTAGAGCATAGTGGAGTTCATCTTAGGGTGTGATGCTCTGTTCTAGATTGAGAAAAACCAAATCCGTTTTAGGACGTTCATTCCGTCCAAAACGGATTTACGAATCTGGGGATAATATAAGTAGCGGCTACAATCATGACTTCCATCCCCACCCCCCTCCCATCTGTTACCGATACCACACCATTCACGAACACGTGGGTGCTGTGGTACTTTGATCCCCGCAATAAGGACTGGAGCCTTACGAACTACAAGAAAATCGCAGATCTCTCTACCCCGCAGCAACTCTGGACCATCATCGCCGCTATCCCCCGTGAAGCTTGGGAATGCGGATACTTCTTCTTCATGCGCAAAGGATTCCGCCCTATCTGGGAGGTTCCCGAGAACGAACAGGGCGGTTCGTGGAGCAAGAAGATTCCCACGTGCGACCTCTACGATATCGCAATTGATCTCGTCGTCCACTCAGTCATTTCCTCCGACCACATCATGAATTCAAAGCACGAAGCCTACGTCGGCTTCTCAACATCACCGAAGGGCGACTTCAATATTGTGAAGCTGTGGACAAACACGACTACGGTTAGCAGCGCTAAAACATTCCTAAATTCCAATATGAAGATGGCGATTACCGATGATGTCGTCTTCACCGCACACAAATCTCGGCGGTAAGTATAATATGGCGACTGTTCCCCGACGTGGTAGTTTTACTAAAAGGAAACGCCGTTTTTCTTATGTTGGGAAGTATGATCCTTCTTTGTCGCATCCCGTACCGAACGGAAATGAGACAGAGGATTATTCAAGCGCAGAAGAAGTGGATATTGATACTATGAATCCTCGTCAGGTTGCGTTAGATGCAAGACTTGAAGAGGAGAATCGTACGATTCTAGAAAAGACTATACAAAAGGCGAAGGAAGATGAAGCGAAGAGTAGAACTGTGAAGGCGCGTGTCCTGGATACCGCGCGCAGAGTCGTCAACGCCGTCAGTCCTAGAAAGCCTGCTACATTCACATTCAAGCGTCGCGGAGAACTAGGCGGACGCGGGGTGAAGAAGCACACCAAAAAACAGGTAAAGCGCGCCCGCAATCACAAACAGAATAAAACAACAAAACGCCAGCCAAAACGCCGTAATTAGACGGGGATTCGCAAGATGCTGCGGAATAAGCTCGGCAATATCAACGTATGAATGCTCGTCGGTCATACATATCTACTACCTTCGGCTGCGTAGGTGCTTTAAACTTCTGGAGCAACTGAATCGCATCCTGTCGCTTGCTACCAGGAATTTTGTAATCTTCATCGTTGACCCGCTCCCATAGCGTGGTTGTACCATACATCGTCTCAAACGGATGATCTGCAGGGGACTTCACTCCCATCTCCCGCAGAGTGTTCAGAATACCATACAACTTGCCCCCGTCGTCCGTCATCACACAGAACCACGCATCATTGAGAAGAACAGACGGGTCGTACGTAGGCTTGCGCTCCTTGCCTACGTGGCCATAGAGGGACGTAGACGCCTGATCCTGACCGAGAAACGAGAAATCGGTCGCCATGCTCTCTAGACCCACGACCTCGCCTACCTGACTGTAATCATAAGTTGATACTTCGGGGGCTTCCTCGGCAGACTTGCGGGCCATCATACGCTGTCCACCCTCAAATGATCGCTCCATATACGGAGGAGGCTGATGAGGCTTGCTAGGATCCATTGTTATCTTCATCTGGATTTGTTGTAAGTGATTTTACACTGCTTACTTACTTGGATATTGCCGATATGATATCTGACGGTTTCAGTTTTGCTTTCGTCACCTGTACTGCGATACCCAGTAAAGATGGAATAGCAATATTTTTTAGGAGTGAAGATGCTCCGGTGGTCGCATAAGTCAGGGAATATCCTATCAGGATATCATTCGCATTCTTCGCCTTTTTCACCATGTTCTTTGCGTGTTCCGAGACTGCATAGATCATCGCCATACGGGTATCAAACGGTGTATCAACATTGAGAACTGTTCCTTTCGGTAAGAGGGCAACCAGTTCTTTATTTTTGTTGAAATCATTGATGAGTTGAGGGGTGGGCATTCCGTAGACAAATTCAAAAAGGAACCCGAGTGACCCTCCCTGACCATTTTTCGCAAGATTATCTATTCCACTCGTCGCTTTCTCATACAGATCATGCTGTTGTGACGCGAGTTCAGCGAGCTTAGAGGCATCGTAATCGTAATGTTTATCAAGAATGCTTTTGACCTGTCCGATAACCGTTGCCCAGCTCGGGAAATTCCCCTTCATGTTCGTGAACTCTTCTCTCCGTCGGTTCTGGCCATAGAGAACAGTCAGTAGGATAAGGACGGACACTCCTATCAGGATGTATCCCCACTTCATTCGTATTATCTTATTAAGCAGAGGAATTGGAGCACGGCATCAGACACAGCTTGATCTCACCTAGGTTCGCAATCACGTACTTGATCATCATGAACCAATCATTCTTCATGTAGAGCTCCAGATTATTGGACAGGTTCGTGCACTTTGTGAACAGGACTAGATGCGGTAGAGAGAACGACCCCGAAATAATAGCGTTCGCCTCCTCCTTCTTGATAGAAAACTCCGAATCGGAATCGCCCAGAACCGTCTCACGGTTCGCAAACTGACCCTTACACGAAAGGACCAGGGTGCTACCCACGCTCTTGATATCCACCGTCTTCGCCATCAGGAGTGTCATATCGCGGCACTTCTTCTGGAAATCAATGGACGGCATCGTGATACGCGCAGAAAACTCTGTGGACGGCATCTCAATATTCGGCTCGTCGCGGTCCAGGAGAGACAGAGAATAACGCGTCACCTCCTTCTTGTCGCCGTTCTCCAAAAGGATGCGGAGATGGTTGTGGTCGCCCTTCTCAATATAGAAGGTGAGCGTATCATCATTCGTGGCCGTCTTCACAATGCGATAAAGATGGTCCGTGTTTAGACCAATCACCGTCTGGGTTGAGCAGTGATACTTCTCAAACCGCGACGCTTCTAGGCGCATATGAACCAGAACAGTGCGGGTATTGTCCATGGCAGCCATCTTGATTCCATCCTTATCAAAGGTGAAATTCATCTCAACAAGAATGCATTTGAGCGCCTCCACGAGAGTGCGGATAGCTCCTGTCTGAACAGTTTTCGCCTCCACAAGGTATTCACTCATTTTTATTATTATTATAGTTCAGGGCGACTTGCTTAAATCAAACTGAACACATATCCTAGCATGTACCCACACAGGAATTCAATAATGTCCACAAACACATTGATTTCCTCCACATCTAAAAACTGGTAAAAAATGAAGAGAGGGACAATTGTCTTGATCTTGATGGCCAAGATTCCGAAAGCGATATGCCAGAATGAGTTCCATCCGTCGGTAAACAATCTGCGTGGAGAGTAGTATGAGTTGGATTTACCTATGGCCACTCGCTTTTTTGGGGGTTCTGGGACTTCTTCTTTTGATGGTTCTTTTGCTGGGAGCGAATCTTCTTTTAGGATTGGCGGTTCTGTCTCTGTATGGTCTAACTCCAAAAGAGGCTCTATTTGATTCGGTTGTAGAACGATTACGAAACGAATCGGTGGAAGAGAACCTTCGGGCAACATTTCCAATGGTGGACTGTCCGCCCGATCTTCCACCGACATGTATCTTTGTTTGGAACCCACACGGATTAATTTCGGTTTCGTCCGCCCTCTTCAATTCTCTTCGTGTCTGTCGCCATCCCAATTACAAGGCAAATCACGCAGTTGCTCTCTCTATGTTTCACTATATTCCCGTCATCTCCGACATTGCTCGGTATGCGGGTATCATCTCCTCCGATTACGGAACCATCAAGAAAACTCTCATGAAGAACGAGTCTGTCTCCGTCATGCTGGGAGGTGTTCGGGAAATGAATCTAGCAGATCCCCGCAAGATGGTTCTCTATGTGAAAAAACGCACTGGGATCTTCAAGATCGCGGCTGAAACTGGAACTCCTCTTGTTCCAGTGATTACGTATGGTGAAAACGAACTGTTTCCGCGCTCGGATAACTGGATGGTCTCGTCTATCAATGGATGGCTACATTCAACCTTTGGACTGTCTGTCCCTGTCCCAAGCTGGACATCGCTCTTACACTGGTTTGAAGTGTCGTACCGACCGCTCAAACCAATACCTACCTATGTTGGTACACCTGTAACAGATAAAGATCCTGAATTATTAAAAGAAAAATACATTGCGGCGGTTCAGACTCTGTTTTCAAACACCTCTCCCCCCGATTATAGCTTAGACATTATTTAAGCATCGGCACCGCCCTTCTTGCCCTTCTTGCCGTGGGCGACCTTCGTGGGCTTGCCGTTCTTGATCGTCCAGCGGTGACCCGTCTTCTTCTCCCACTTCTTCAGCGTACCCTTGCTCTTCGCCAGCGCCGACTTGCGCGCCGACACGATCTTGCCGTACTTATTGTACTTNANGTGCTTCTTCGTCAGGCCACCCTTGGTGTGGTTGGCCGTGCCGTGCATTACCTGCGCACGGGATCCAACAGCGCGGTGAGCACCTCCAGTCATTACTTCGTCGGCCATTTATTAGTATAGCCTACAATTTTCTATCACTCTTTCAGTTTTGCCGCGACATCGCCGTCCGACAAAATTGTTTCCGATGGGAGTTCAAGGTACAAAATACTGCTGAAGAAAGGAGACATCCTATTTTCAAAGACCACGCTCCGGATCTTATCATTACTTGCTAGTGTTGAGACCAAACGTGATTCCAGCGCGGCCCGTTCCAAAGTAGGATGAACCTGTTTTACCTGTACTTTGCAGGATGCTCCGTCCCACACGCACAGACCCGAACAGTCCGACTTGTCGGCGCCTGTACACGAATGCCGCATCTTGCTATAAAACGTCGGAGGTGTATCAGCCTCACTGAATGAAAGAGTATCATCAAACCACTTTTTCACGAGAGGTCGTAATTCCTTTATATCAGGGGACGATTGGGACAGGATCTCCCTGAGTCCTGCGTAATCTTCACCCTGCATGTCGTGGGTCAACTGATAGAGTAAGAACTCAAAGATCTCGGCCTCGTAGGTAATTGCCCGTGAGATCTTTACAGATTCAGGATCAGGTTTTCCGTAGACGAGTGTATTCTCACCGACCTCGCGAGCAGTCTCTGTGATTTCGGTGGGATCTCCTTCCAGCACTTCATCTGTAAGAACCGGAATACGTAATCCTGACCGAGTCACGAGTTCTACGACAACATGTTTTGCATTTGCGGCATCGTGGGCGTATGCGTACCCCTGATGAATCTCGGAGGCCGCTTTGAGAAACGCAATCATTTCGGGTTTCGTGGGGTAGTCTGATTGAGCGATCTCAGAGTATCCGGCAACCCTCTGTTCTAGAAACGTGGGGATCTGGGAGGTAGGACGGAATGGAAGTAGTATCGTTTTCGGGAAGAATAGGGCTTGGGCGCGGCCATACGGATCTAGAACCACCTTGAATTCAGGGATCTTATCTTTCAAGGATGGGATCTTTCCGATGAACGCAATCGCCTTATCAATCGTTGGAATATCGCGGACACACGATTGTACTCTGAATGTTTCTAGTTTAGGAACCAACTCTTTGGGAAATAGACTCATGTACAGATTTCCGTTGAAGACCGGGAGAGCTGATGTTCGGGATACGTGGGCTACATAATCAATACTGGACATATCGGAGGCGTCCACGAGAACTAGGACAGCTTTATTCGTACGCCGGACCGCACCAATATTCATAAAACACGCTGAATGAAGTTCGTCTCCCTTAACAAACAGTGTGTAGACCATACAGTTGAGCGTCAGAGCAACATACTCCAATTCTTCTAGGGGACTCAGAGCCTTTTCATCGTATGCCTGGCTAATGGAAAATACGCGGGCCGATAATTTATCGTCCACTGATTCAAGATCGGCTTTTGCCCATGACCGGAAAAACGAGCATCGCTTCGTCACTTCTGGTGCAGATAAGGGTGGTGGAATCGGGGTCGTAACTCCAAGTATCTTTCCTAGTGTTGTTGCCGCGTGGCCTACACCTGCTCGGAAATACCCCGATTGTCCTGACTGGATGCGGTTCATCGCTTCAACCGTAGCCTTGTACTCCAAAGGTAGCCCGAGAGCGCGTCCAACCGCTTTCGGAATATACGCAATACGCAACTCTTCCAGTCTGGTCTTGGTTTCGCCGAGAACATAGTACGGTTCGGGTTCTTTCGCAGATGCATCTGGTTGAGAATACGAGATCTTAGTCGTCTGGGCGGTCGTGTAACAACAGGGGATCTGTTTCCCCGACTTCTTCGCCTTATATTTGATGTATCCTGGGTACACCGATGAAGTATCGCGTTTTATGACTGAATACTCTACGACATCCTGGGTCTTTTCCTCCGCCTTCACCGAAGACCGAACCTTTCCTTCACAGATCGGGCATTTCCCGTCAACTAACTGAGACTCTTTCAATGGAATACGATCTACCGTGCACCAATATTCGGGACANATCACGACTCCATCGGGTTCTTTAACATTCAACNCTGATGCGGATCCAGACAGGCGGGGATCGTATGCCGTAAGTTCATCTGACTCAAACTTCGCAAGTTCCGACTCTTTGAGAATAATTGGCTGGCGGGGTTTGTCGCATTTATTGTACATATCAGACTCCGAGGGATCATATGTCTCAGGATCAAATTCACGGAGTTGACGTAAAAAGTAGTCGGCAAGAGATGTGCGTGTCCCCTTGGGCTTGACTTTCTTCGCCGCCTTCTTCTCCGGTTTCGGCTCCTCTTTCTTTTCCACCGTTCCAATCCCCGCAATATCGCCAAGAAGTTCATCCAGAAAACTATCCTCTTCGGCTGCGGCTGCGGGTGTCTCTTCGGGAATGGCTGCTGATTCGGATTCCACGACTTCCATTCGTTTGGGACATACATCGTCTAGATCTGGATTATCGGGTCGCATCAGAATATCACGAAGAACTGTGATGTATCGTACGACGCGTTTCATATCGGGCGCATGGGTGACTGCAACTTTCGTGGACGAGAGTTTGAAAGTGGGAAATGCTGCATAATGCCGTTCTCCGATCTCAGGATTGTCCGACAATAACTGTTTCACCCCTTCTAGAAGTGCGCCACTGTCGGGAATAGATAGTTCTGGTATTTGTTCGTGAACTTCATCGGGGGTCACAGCCACATTCTCGCGCAACATTCCGAGAATACGCGTCTCGTTATTTGAGAGTCCAATATCTGTATCATCCGTCCTCAAAAACTTGAATACGAGTTTGTCCTTATCTGTAATATCGTAAAGCGAACGGAGACAATCAAAGCGACGGAAATCGGCCTCTTTGAGTTCGGTCTCGTAGTGTACGACTCCGGACATATCCTGTAATTCCCAACGATCATCTTCGTAATCTGCCGGGTCTAGGAACGCAGCGAGACCGTCAATAGAGACTAGAAACTCTTTGGCTTTCTGTTGCAGTTCCGTATGAGTATCTGCTCCCTCTTCTCCCCGAGAACACGAAATCGTGATATCCGTGGAATTCACTGTGATGCGGTCGTACGTTCCACGGGCGGTTCCACGGTAAATGACGAGCGATGGTTTGTTCCTGGACGGTTTCGTAGCGTTCCACCAGTATGACCACATTCGCACATCCAGCGACGGTTTCTTCTCATCGTTGTCCGTGAAAAATTTGTGCCTGGACTGTTCCTGCCGACTAGAAAAGAACGAAATAACTGGGATGTCGGGGGATACCGTTGTCCCGTAAAATATCTGCTCAAATCGGTTACGAATGGCATGTCCGAAATCCGTGTTCACCAATGGTAATTTCCAGCGGACTTGGTTGATTGAGACTTTTGTGGGATTCGGAGTCCTGAGGGTTGAAAGTGCAGATACTAATTCAGTCTGACGAGCAATAGATTTCTCAATATCGGCAGGGACTTTGGCGGGGGAGACCGGGCGTAGACGGGGGTAGTACAGCAATTCAAGTTGGGGTAGAAGCGGGGTCTGCGGAATCACAACAAACTGGACAATTTCGTTAGGATGGAGGGTTTTAAACAGGGCACGAATATCAATCGTCACTCTGGCTGACGGAGGGAGGTGTTCGGGAACGTCCGTATTGTTCTGGGGATAAACCCAAGACCTGTCTTCGGGTACACCTAGAATACGCCGCTCACGGAAGGGAGCATCCGACGTTGAATCAATCGCCATCCATCCTGATTTATCGTAGGAAGTCTCATCAAATACGAACGGAGGATCACGAGCAGAGTTGTAGTAGTCCAAGGACTTGCGGATCGGTTTGCCTTCTGGGGACATGCGAAGAAATAGATTCTCCCATTTGCGAGAATCTTTTGCATAGTAATCACCGTCAAACTGGCCTTCAACATAGATACGGAGCCGATCGGGATGTACGCCAATCAGAGTTCCAATACGGTTCTGAACAGTTTCAATAGTATCGTCTGTGAAATATTTGAAGGTTGAGGTGTTCCCCGTTTGGAGATTGAGAACGGTTTGGGAAACCTCCTCGGACATTATTTTATGCGTCCAGAATAATGTCGTCGTTCAACGTTGGTCTTGGAAGCTGGAAGAAAGGTGGCCGTGTCGCAGATTCGTCTATGCTGACTCGTAATGTTAAGCTGGTTGCTGCCGAGCGTGGAGTTGCGACCGAACTGTCTACATTAACTCTCGGAAATCTGGGAATCCCTAGTCGGTACCGTATCCCATCGGCCGAAACGATCCAGACCGTCTACAATGATGTAACACCTGCAATGATAGGCGCATTTAATTCTGCGGCTCAGGTTCGTCGTCGTATTCGCCAGTAAGCAAACCGAATTTCGCTGCGTCAGTATAATATGCCCACCGTTCAATCATTTGGTTCATGGAAGACTGGCGGACCCGCTGCCGATTCGGGCGATCTCACCGCAAATCGCCGTAAGCGCGCAGAGTATATGGATTACCTGAATGCCCAAGCAAACATTCTTTCACCTGCAACTCCCACCGCGTATGGCCCTGCTGCTTCATGGGTAGGCCCTGTTCCGGTTGGGTCTACGGCCCTTGTTACGCGGATGGCGGGTGGCGGACCGATTCGTAAGTCATTTAATCTCCGTGTGGTCCTTGCAAATAGTAACAAGGAACGCAAGGCTTTCTGCAATGCGTGCAACGACTTTGCGAATGCAAGCACTCGCTAAAGAGGTGAGTCCGTAATGGTCATACCGCAGTACTCCACTGGCGTCCTGCTGTAATTGACGGGAGTATACACTCCAATCTTCGCAGCATCTTCTAAAATCCGACGGAAATTAGCCCAGAATTCGGGTGTATGCTTCCCCGACGATAATTCAGCCGTCATTAAATGCGACATCTCGTGCAAGACTACAAACATGACCGTGTTCATATCCACAAAAGGATACGAAGGCGGATTAGTCTTATCACGCAAACACAGGACAATCTTTTCACCCTTGTTCTCAGAATACGATGTGTCCGGAGACGTCATAGAATTCTCCATAAGATGATCGGCATTGAACCGTTCAACCAGCAATTTGGCCTGAGGATCAGTTTCAAACTCATCCTGCTTATAGAACGCCACCACCTTCTCCATATTGGCTTTCAAATTCGCAAGGTGTTCAGCAGCCTGCTGTTTCATCGGTAAATCCTGTACAAGGTACGCCTCTCCATCTTTCTCGGCTTTAACGGTGACTAGGTTACCAGGTCCACCATTCGCATATAGGTATAAGAGATACCCTAACATGGAAATGATGATGACCACAACATGTGGCGTAAACTTCATTATTCAATCAAGTTAATTAAATTGCTTACTGAGGTCCCTTGGCGCCCGCACCCGACTCGCCGATCTCCAGCTCGCGGCGGTACAGGTCCGGCTCAATCGTGGAGTTCAGGAAAGGCGACACGGCGGCACGGGGGTTCGGCGGGTCCGAGCGCACATCTAGGTTGGCGTTACGGAGGGACTGGCCGACCGTGTTGATGCCGTAGTGGTACGAGGGCGAGAGCAGGTTCTGGCCCTTGAGGTCGCCGAGTCCGACGGGGTTCGTGGCCGCCCACGACGCACCGAGGCCGCCCTTAGGGAGGAGCTCCTCGGGCGACAGGACAGACTGAGAATAGGTCTGCTGTCCCGTCGGGTGGCGGTCCTCCTGGGCGAGCGAGGGAGCCGCATTGCCGCCCTCCGAGTGGGGGTTCACGACCGTGGGGGCAGACGGGTTGTTGGACAGAGGTCCCTGAGGCTCCAGGCCGCCGACCTCGAGGCCCTCGCCGAGGAACTTCGAGCCGCTGTAAGCATTCACAACAGCGACAAGGACAACAATTCCGGCGACTACAGCACCAAGGCGAACCATACTGTTGGAGGATAGTTTCATCGCTAGTTTATATTGTTCAATAGACAAAAAGAATGGATAAAAAGGAGGTCACGGGGCGTGGCTTCTTCGACAATATATTTCAGGATATCCTAGAATTTTCAGCAAAGCCCGAAACGCATTCGTACATTGAACACCACGTCATCAAACCTCTCCTTTCACGCATTTTCCATCACCTTTTCCCGTACCTCATCGGTATCCTCCTTCTCTGGCTCCTGATGTTTGCTTGTCTGGCTATTATCCTCCTGCTTCTGATGCGTGGGAGCATTCTCGATAGTGTCGTCATCTTTCGGAAATAGCGCACGGGTAAGATCTTCCTTATTGAGTCCCCAGAACCCCCTTAGACCGCGCTCCTTAGCGATCTCACGCAGTTCCATAATCGTCATCTTCTCAATCTTGTACTTCTTCGGAAGGTCGGTGAGACTCAGGAGTTCAACAAGCTTGGCCTTAGGAAGTACATAGTATTGCTTAATACGGCGTCCCTTCGCCAACTTCTTGAGAGCCATAAGAGTCATTGTGTTAAGGTCGGCGGACGTAGACATTTTGTAGATTAAATGTGGATTTACCATAACAGAATAGGATGGATCTGGTATCCGTTTTGGTGGTTTTCCTTTCTACCGTTCTAGCGTTCGGGGCAGCAATCTATGCATACGGAGTTGCGAACTTAGAAGATATCAAAGATAATTGGGTACAGTACCGGTGTAATCCGCTGTACATGCCACTCGCCGACCTCGTAGGTTCGGATATTTTCACGAATTTTACAAACTGTACTCTTCAGGCTACTCATTCCTATGCAGGTGTTGTTCTAGATCCGATCTACAAGAATTTTACGATTCTCACAGATACCGTCAATCTTATTATGAACTCAATGAACGATATGCGTGCTGCGATTACCGGTGCTTCCAGCGGATTCCTCCATATTATCCAGACCACGTTCGCAAAAATACAGAATACGATGAGTACGTCTGTTCAGTTGTTTGGACATATCCGCACAATCATTAGTCGTATGATGGCGTCTATGGCGGTCATTATGAATATTGTGAATACGGGAGTACAGACAGGTCAAAGTATTCAGAATGGTCCCATAGGAAAGGCTGCTGAGTTTTTCTGTTTTCATCCCGATACGATCATCAAGATCACTGGTGATAAATTGGTGAAGATCAAGGACATAACTCCTGGAACAAAACTGTACGATGGTCAGATGGTTGTGAGTACGCTCAAATTTGTAGGCGGATGCCCGATGTTTACTCTAGGCGGTGTTCAGGTCTCTGGAAACCATAAGGTCCTATACGACATGGATTGGATTCGGGTAGAAAACCATCCAGATGCTACGCCAGCCGAGACGTGTGAGTATGTCTATTGTTTGAACACCTCCTCCCACCGTATTCTCATTGGGGACTATATCTTCAAGGATTACGAGGAAACCAGTAACCCTGAAATCTTACGTGAATTCTTTAAGCGGGTCCAGACATCTTACGGAACACATAACCTCACTCACGCAAAAATTGAAACGCCCGAGAAGTTTTGTTATACCGGTGTTCTGCCGACCACGCTCGTAAAGACCGAATCAGGTGATATGGTGGACGCAGGGTCTGTACGTGTAGGAGACCGGCTCGCACTCGGAGGAGTTGTGAAAGGAGTTATCAATCATCGCATATATGGTCAGGCTCTCTTCAATATGCGCGCACTGGCTCCCGGAACCTGGGTCCTAAATGATGATGATGGACTTGTCCCTGCTCTCTATATTGAAAACTACGATAAACACGACTATGTACAGTTTGTGACCGAGAACTGTAAGTATTCGCTTGGAGATATGGTAGTCCTAGACGATCATGAAGTGGACAACGACGAGATTCATAACTGGCGTGATTTGGAGGTTCAAAAAGAGATGATCTAAATATAACATAATGGATGTCCCTGCAATCACAGCAGCGACAATTGGTCCCCTGCTTATCGTGGGGGTCATTTTGTACACGTATGCCCAAGCAACTCTGGATGATGTGAAGAACGACTGGGTAACCTACCGGTGCAACCCGATCTATATGCCCTTCGCAGGAGGGATACAGCCGGACGTTACAACGTATGAGAACTTTCAGTTCTGTATATCGTCCGTGGCCCAGCAGATCTTCAAACATCTATTGGACCCAGTGTACATGCTCTTTGAAGTCGTCAATGGTCTCCTTGGAACAGTTGGTCACGATCTCCGTTATTTCCGAAATTTCATTAGCGGTATTCAGACATTCATTACGTCCTTTACCGCAGAAACGTTCGGGAAAATCCACGATTCATTTGGAGTCTTGATGTCTCTCATGACGCGTGTCCGAGATATCATGAATCGCATTATGGGTTCCGCAGCCTACACTGCGACCATAGCAGTCACGTCCGTGAAACTTATTCAGGCTCTCGTGGAACTCATGAAAACCATTATCATTGCGATCATCATCATTCTATTTGCGATTGGTCTCATTCTCGTCTTTGTGGCTCCGCAGCTCCTAGGATTCGCGATTTTCCTGGGAACGTTCGTTGGGTTGTCCTACTGCTTTCACCCCGATACTCCGATCAAACTTAAAAACGGAGAGACGGTTCTATTGAAGCATGTAAAAGTTGGAGATACTCTGAGTTCAGGCGCCCGAGTCACTGCGACTATGGTATGTTTAGCGAAGGATGTTCCGATGTACGTCTACGATGGAACAATTGTGTCGGGGACCCATCTAGTGAAGGAAGACGGTCAGTGGACCTACATTGAGAAAGCTAAACGTTCAGTGCCGTACGATGGACCTGCACCGCATACTCTTATCTGCCTGAACACGTCCGATCACCAAATTCCGATTGGAGATACTGTCTATGCCGATTATGAAGAAATTGAGGAAGATCTTGACTACGAACCCTTAGAGCCTACCGATACAGTGTTCTCGCTCATGGGTAAAGTTCCCCTAAGTAAATGTTATCCGGGTCTCATGACTCTGGACGGACTCATCCGAGCTGTCGTCCATCTTGAAAATGGAAAGATGCAGGTGTTCATGGGGAACTCTGATGGTTATTTCTATATAAACGGTGGAACGCGTAGGGTTCGGGATTATCCGGATTCGCACGATCCAGCGGAGCTTGCGAAGATTCAGGATAGAGTCCTTGCGGAACTAAATTCGTAATATGTATACAAATGAAGGATAAGACATCAGTTGTCCTTGCCGTTGGTGCGGCCGCCTTCGCTGTTGCTTTACTCGCACGCTATGTTCTAGGCGGAAGCCGCGAGCCATTCTGGCAGAACGAGATCGGTGCTCCCGCGACGGGTGCCGGTGCCGGTGCGTATGACGGAATTGATATTTCCAACTGCAACTCGTGGTCATCGGCAAATGCCCCGACGCCGTTGAAGGGATATGAGGCGGCCGACGATAACCAGTTATTTGATTTCCAGAACTCGGTGTTCAAGCCCGAGTGCTGCCCTTCCAGCATCACGGCGGATACTGGATGCTTATGCATGACTGCTTCCGAGGAGAAGAAGCTAGCGTACCGTGGCGGAAACCGTGCTGAGGCGTAAGTATAAAAATGGTTTAGATTGATCCTTGTGTAACAATAAACAACTACAAATGTCAGGATCCTTTGATGTTCAGACTGTTCTCAAAGAATGCTTAGACGATATCCGCAAGGAGTTTCCGTCCCTTTCCAGTACCCTAGACAAGGAGTATGCGGAGATTGATTTCAAGTCGGAAGTTGAGCGGTTCAAGATCCTTCTTCAGCCGATCTTTATGCAGGTGGTCAAGAAGGATGATAAGATTTTTGCCGAGCCACAGATGTTTCTCCGAGGAATTGACTTTTCGGTCCTCATGAAGGATGCGACTGAGAAGCAGAAGGAGACGCTGTGGACGTACACCCGCATGTTCCTGGTCTGCTCGTATCTTGGGTCGGATATCATGGAGACGGTGAAGAACCTGTGGTCCAAGGTATCTGGACAGGCATCTACGGACGAGGTGGACGAGATTCTGAAGGATGAGACGACGCAGACAGGTATCCAGGATCTGCTGGAGACGTTGAAGGATACGCGTATTTTCAAGCTGGGAATGGAGGTGATGGAGAACATTAATGTTGAATCGCTAGGACTGGGCGATATTGATTTCTCGGATATCGGAGGTCTTCTGGAGATGGTGAAGAACCCCCAGCATCCAGTGACGAAGAAGGCAGTCGCAGCAGTTCAGAAGATTATTGAACAGAAGATGCGCACTGGAAGTCTGAAGAAGGAGGATTTCATTCGGGAAATTGAGATGCTCAAAGAGAAGTTCACGCATTCGCTTGGACGTCTTTTCAAGAAGGAGTTTTTTGGAGAGACAGCTGCGGCTGGAGCTGGTGGAGGTGATCGCCCTACCCCTACCGCTGCTGATCTAATGAGCAATCACCCTGAAGCTCGGCGGGCACGGATGCTGGCCCGTCTCCAACGTAAGCTTGGTAAGAAGTAAATCTCTTTATTCCAATAATGAGTAGCCGAGAACAATTTTGGCTGACCGATCCCGCAAATTTGTTCAAACGGTGGAGCCGCTTTGTTCCTACAAATGATATGACTGTCCCCGAGGCTCTCAATGCAGTTGTACGGTTCACAATCTATTCGGCTCTGCTGATTTCTCTCATTACCCAGAAGTCGTGGTACCTCCTACTGATTCCTACGGTTATGGTTGTGTCGGCGATCCTGGTGCGGATGTATCCTGAGACACAGGTTCTTCGCGAAACGTTCGGAGGACGAGGAGAGCCTGCCGCGACGCCGAAGGCTAGCAATCCGTTCATGAACGTTCTGTTCACGGACTATGTAGACGATCCGAATCGTGATGCCGCCCCGTCCAATATTAACCACGGTGAGGTGAAGGCGAGTATTGACGAGGCGTTCTCCAAGACGTCTGATCTCTACATGGATACATCAGACAAGTACGGTCTTATGCAGTCTGCCCGTCAGTGGGTAACACAGGCGTCAACCACTATTCCAAATGATCTAGAGGGGTACCAGAAGTTCCTCAACCAGGATAATGTATCCCGCAAGGAACTGTCGGAGTCGTATGTTGTTACCAAGGGATCTACGAACTCTCCTCGGGGGCTCTTATAAATTTATGAATATCTCCAGGAGTCATTAGGGCCCCTGTGTGGTGTTTGTTCTCTCCATCTTTTGTGTGAAGGGCGTAGGTCGGAAACCCGTCTACCCCCATCATCACACTATCTGGGACCGCATCCTGCTCCACTTCTACAACTTTGATATCGGGAGGCGCACTATTACAGAATGCCTTCCACGGTTTCTCCGACATCTGACAAGCCCCGCACGTCTTACTGTAAATACGAACAATCATCGGAACATCCTGGGAGAGTTCCTGCAAAGCCGCCTCTTTCTCAGATGATTTCGTGTAGGATTTAGGCTTGGGCATTATAAAGTATCTGGAAATTATAATATGTCGTGCATCTCCAACATGTACCCCGTGAGTAAGGATCTCTGGGTTGGTCAAGACACGACGGGTGTCGCTCACCAATTCAGAGGACTTCAACAATATCAAGACTACGTCAACCAACTTGCATTAGCTGGAAAAACGTGTCCTGTTCCAACAACTCCACATGCTCCGTCGGTTATTCCGCAGGAACGCACTCCATTCACAGGGTTTCTTGAATTCAAACCTGCCGATATTCAGCAGCAGGCGAAGTATTCAGCGATGTCTCCTTACTGGATCGGAAGCGAGTCAACTGATACTGCATTTGGGAGTGGACTCAGTAAATCTCTTTCCCGATAGGCACGCCTTTCGGGTTCATTGGAGCAGGGAGATCCCCCGACTGCTGGGTAGGGTAACTGTCTGGGACTTTTCCGTAATCTCCGCCATTCGGACCCACTGGCGAGTAACCGCCCTTCTTCTTCGGCAGACTCTTGTGTTTCATCGTCCGCCGACGAAGAGTAGTACGACGGCGACGACGGCCTGCTTTGGTTGCTCTTGCTGTCTTTTTCACCATCTATTATAATAGTAGAATGAAAGAAATGATACGCGATGAAGTAATCTTTTGGGGGGCTGCGATACTTCTCGTATTTTTCGCGTTCGTCCTGATGCCTGCCCATGAACGGTTCAAAGATGTTCGGGGTCGGGAAGTTGATGTTGATCCCAACGCCCCACCGAAACCTGAGTGGCTCAAACCCATCAATGAACGCACTGGAAAGAGGGAGAGTTTCTGGAGCATTTTTGGATGGGGTCGCGAGGGATTAGAGAATCCTCCTCTCTCCGGGATTACCGCACAGCAATCAACTACACCTCCCCAGTTCAATACTGATTCCACGCTGGGATCAACCACGGGAACGACAGGAATGGAAAGGACGCTCACGCGAGGTGATCTTCAAGAGACACAAATTCGGTTTATCCAGACTCTGATTGGAAATGAACCCGATCAGGCTACGAAACTGGGTCTTTCTGCTGGTCTCGCGACTCTCCAAGATCTTGCCCGCAGCACATCTACGGCCTTAAATAACGTTCCTATCGGATCAGCCGATAAGGATGTTTACACTGCTCTTACAAATGTACCGTCAAGTTACACGTATAAGCAGTTTGCCTATGCGTTTCAGTTAGCGGGTGGAACAAATGCCTCTTCTGAAAATATCGTCAAGATGGTACAGTCTATTCCCAGCAACTTTAATCCAGTGGTCACTCCTCGCCCGACAGTCTCAAACGTCACACAGATGTCGCAGTCCAGTGCTTTGGCTCCCCCAGACCTGTACGGCCCTGGCCCAAATGTACTCCGTTCAGCCCTTCAATCCTGTTCGTGTGCCTCACAGACGTCCGGATGCCCGAAGCATGGTTGATGATATTTTGATTGTCCGTAGTAGATAATGATGAGAGGATATATGTTCCTACTATGGGGGCTCTTGGCTCTCCTCGCCCTTTACTTGTTTCTCACCCTAGGAGGACGAGAATACTTTGACGCCTCTACGAAACCAAAGAATGCATCTCTGTGGCAGGATTCCACCGGAGCATGGACTGCCTACTGGGAACCCCCAGATACCGACAATACCTACGCCTTCAATCTGTTTATGTCTGACGGAACAACCTACTCTATTGGCCCATCTACCAAACCGTACCAGACGTACTTACTCGGCCAGCGTGATCCTGCTGGTTTTGTTGGAAGTGTAGGACTCACTGATGTCGCTACTAACAATACCAGCGGCCATGTGATGATGAAGAACATTACATCGGCTGCTGGAAAGACATTGATGGATGCTGCCTCCGGGACTACGACAACAACAGCAGCCTCTACCCCTGCCCTCGGTACGACCCCCGCTGCCGCTGCACCCGCTGCACCAGCTGCGAGATCTAATTCTACTCCTGCCGTAACTACGGTAATGCCGAACTTCTCTGGTGCCCCGTCGGCAGCCGTGGGTCCATCTTCTCTCGTTTCGGGTATCGCTGGTCTTCTGCTAAGCCCGGAATCGTCAATGATTATAACTACTGGCCAGATCCCGATTGGAGACATAGGACAGGATAGCCAGATTTATGAGTACAATAACGGGTACGCCGCATTTGCCGTGAGTGCGAACCTGTTTGCTCCGGACGCTATCAACAAAATCAAGTCAGATATTCAGGCAAACGGAAACGAGTACAACGTCAGTGCGATTTCTGATAACGGAATTAACTATACGTTCCCGCTTGATCAGATTACCAGTGTTAAATCCTCAACCAACAATCAGATTGTTGCCTACAATTTACTGAACAGCACGTATCCCAAGGGGAACAATATGTTCACGGGCAATGCAGCACGCACGGTAGGTATTGAGATTACGCTGGTAGGACCTTCTGGAACGTCAGGTGCCTCTACAAAGAAGGATACGACTCCGCTCACGTCATCCATTGAGACACCGAACGCGATAGACACCACTATCGGTGCAACTCTGAATGCTCCATCAAATGCTCCCACCTACGGTCCGGCGGGGGTAGGGGGCAGCTGCGGACCTAACGGAACAATCCCGCCATTTTCGCCTTCGCAGTCGGGATCGGCGTCGGGATCGNCNNNCCTAGTTCCTAAGAGTTCGCTGGTTCCCTGCTCGTGTGCGACCTCGGGATCTGCAAGCTGCTCGGTTCATCAGGGATCTACGTGCGGATCAACTGTCCCGGGTCAGCCAGGGTCAAGCTGCACTGATCCCACCGACACCATTTCGTCTCTCACCAAGGCGCAGCGGCAGTGGGATCTGATGAAACCGTTCAACACAAATATGGGCGAGGTACAGGGGTTCCTAAACTCGTTTAGTGCTTTTGGGTGATAGTATATAATGTTCGGGCTTAACAACCATCGTGGAAGTTGCTGGGTAAATGCCGCACTTCAAGGATTGTTCTCCTGTCCGCCCTTAATGGACAGGTACTCTGAACGTGAAAATGTTGAAAAAGAGAACCCTATTGATGTATGCCTGGAATCTATCTATCGCAATAAAGGCGAGACAGGACTCCGGGAGTTTTTTGAATGTATTAAAACGACCTATCTCCCAGCCGGGGAAAATATTGGAGATAGTCATGAACTGGTCGTACATCTGTGCGACAAGCTTCCGTGGTTAGATAAGGAGTTTCGCTTTGATTCAGGAGACCGGATTGAGTGTTCAGGATGTCATGCGGTCCGTCTTGAAAAGACGACAAACATTGATATGCACTTGATGCCGTCAAAGCCGGGGATTACTCTTCTTGATGCGATTCAAGAATACGTGCAGCCACAGAAGATTACAGGCTGGAAGTGCGAACATTGTCAGGNACAAGAGTGTACAAAGCAGGTTCTGTTCGGAACTTTTCCAAAGGTGATGATGATTTGGTCTATGACGCCGATAGACTATTCAAGTCTCCTAGTTTTGAACGGTCATAAATACTTCCTCTTTTCCGTCATCTGTTTCAACGGAGGTCATTGGTTTACATATTCTCGTAAGCTACCTCCCGGACATGCTTGGTATATTCTTGATGATACGTCCGTACGCGAGATGGATTCCAAGAAGTTCCCAGTTGATCGCACGATGAGAGTCCTGCTTTATTTCCTGTATGAAAACTAATAATGAGCAGCGTGGGAGCTTCTTCTACCCCTTCTCCGCCGCCAGCGGAATCAGTACTGAACATGAAGGTAGGAGATATCCTGAAGAAATTCATGGAGTCTTTACAGCAGCTTTCCAAATCTGCCCAGAGTATGGCTCAGACCGAGACAGATCCGGCGGCAAAAGCGGCCCTCGCAAGCGTCGCAAAGACCATTGATCCGTCCTCTACGGTGAGTAGTACAACTTCCGCCGGAATCCCGCCTACGACGATTACGATCTCGCAGTCCGGAAACAGTACGAGTACGACAATCCCGTCTGTCCCGTCTACATTCATGACCCCCACATCATCCTTCGTTCCCGCTCTACCTGCACCCACAGGAAACCCGGTTTCCACGGGCGCACGTATGCCGACACCCGCACCAGAACCGGTACCTCTTCGCCACACCAAGCANCCTGCTCTACCTACGGTCCTCACGATCGTTATCGTAGTTGTCGTTGGTGTAATCTCTATTTCCCTAGCACTCGCCGACACATTTGCTTTCCTTGCCTTCGTGGTTCTTGTAACCTTTGTTGGCTTCGTTCTCTACTCGTATGGGTTTGTTCAGATACATCGTACGGATACCGAGCTGGATGTTACATATGACCTGAATCCTTTTGAGGAGGTCCACGAACTCAAAACGTCTCTGTCTCCGATCAAGATTAAGCCGCTCACAGAGGTGTTCTATGTAGCGGATAATACGTTCACGTACGCTCAGGCCCCGGCAGTGTGCAAGGCGTACGGTGCATCACTCGCATCGTATAGCCAGGTTGAGGAGGCGTACCACCAGGGTGCAGAGTGGTGTGGATACGGATGGTCTGAGGGCGGAATTGCTCTCTTTCCTACTCAGCAGGCGACCTGGGATAAACTGCAGAAGGAACCGAACCAGCAGACTCGTATTAAGTGCGGTCGCCCAGGAATCAACGGAGGATACTTTGATCCCGCTACACAGTTCGGGGTGAACTGCTACGGTCTTCGCCCTGCTAAGAAGGCGTCGGATGCTGCTCCTCCTACCGTTGCTGATGATGGGGTTGATCGTCTAGTTGCTCAGTTTCAGCAGAACCTTGCGAAGTATGTCGTGTCGCCCTTCAACCAGAAGGTATGGTCGGAGACTGCGGGGAATCCCCAGGATATTCAGTTGTCGCAGACCAATACTCCTTCGGTCTCGGCTGTTCCTGGTGCGACTCAGCCGGTAACTCCTACCCCGACCGGCCCAACATCGTCAACGACCACAGCAGCAGACACGATACTCACTGCGAGCCAGACGATTCACATGCCTCCGATCAATGCCCCCGCCAATATTCTTGCTCAACTTGAAGAGCTTGGAACTGCTCCGATGGGCATGCTCCACGATTCGTACGATCAACTCACCGAATTTGTTCACGATGTAGTATAATAACAATGGCTACCCGCATAGAAGAGGATGCAAACATTTACCAGTCACGGTGGACATTCCAGACACCTGTGAATGCTCAGGATGCCCCGCCCCGCACTCCTTTTGTTGGTTCGTTCAATGTCCCGCTCGCCAAGGAGCGTCTACAACCAAACAATTTCCAGTGGCTCGTCTATCGCCCCCAGGAACATTCCATCCCTCCCTTTGAGTATTTCAAAAACACGCGTGCTCCTTCGCGGACTATGGGGTCCCGAAATTAAACCAACTGATAGATAATGATTGAGGTAGCACTTTTTACAGGTGTTGGTTTGCTAGGATACATCCTTGCGACCCAATACAATGATGAGTCAAAGAAATTACCGCGGGGTCGCGAGGGATTTGAAGATGCGGTAAGTCCTCCTCGTTCGGCGATTACGCAGAATGATAGTGTCGCCGTATCGCAGGAGCCGGGACACAACAATATGGTGCCCTTTTTTGGAGCGAAGGTCACTCAGAATATGCGTACAGGTGCTACAAACTCTATTTTGGACACATTCGCCGGAACGGGAAGCGAGTATTTCCAGAAGCGTGAGGTTGCCGCGTTTTACGACGTCGTTCCAGGTCAGGGACTCGTGTTCGGAAACGCCAACGAATCAGATTTCATGCAGTCTCGTATGGTTGCCGGCACGAACATGAAGAACGTCTTCCCCATTGAGCAGACACGTGTCGCCCCGGGTATTAATGACGGTTACAACAATCTCGGATCGGGCGGTTACCAGCAGTTCAATGCGACGCAGGAGTTCGCCAAGCCGCGTACCACCGATGAGATGCGTACAGCTAACAAGCCCAAGTTATCGTACGACGCCCCCGTCATTCCCGGCTCGCATTTCATTACCCAGCCCGGTCTCCAGGCGCCTGTCCTCAAGAACCGCCCCGACACGTTCCAGGTACTCACAGACAAGGATACTGGCGAGTTGATGTACCTCAACACCACAACGGGTGCCCAGGTTGCCCCTGCATCGTTCCCCGAGCAGATGTTCAAGGAGCAGCAGCGCGAGTCAACGAATATTGAGTATTATGGTACAGGTGGTGCATCGTTCACGTTTGCGAACTATATCCGCGAGTTCACGGAGCCGTTTGAGCAGTTCATGAAGCTCACCGTTGGTGAATGGGCTGGACCTGGTGGTGGTCAGGGTGCGGCCAGCGAGGGGTCTTACCTCGTTGACCAGTACTTGGTGGCCTACACGAACCCCGGCCGTGAGGCGTCGGCGATGACCAACTATACTCCGGGCGGATACACTGCGATTCATTCGGGTGAGGCACAGGTGGGTGCAGTCAAGGTCAATAAGGACGAGGACATGCTCATCAATACTCGCGAGGCGGTGGATCCTACCAACGTAGTGTCGCTAGCGTCGTCCACACAGCAGCAGGGATTGTACCACTTCAACGAACCCCTGCCGCAGGATCAGGAGATAAAGAACATGGACCCGTCTATCCTGGACGCGTTCCGTTCAAACCCGTATACACATAGTCTCACAAGTGTAGCATAAGTACATGGAGGATACTCTGCAGAGTATTCTATATGGACAGTTGGATGTTGAAATCAAAAATCCTACTCTTCACGAACAGTACGAGATCTTACGGGCTGTGGTCGCGAATCCATCTGCTCACCGCCGACTGAAGGTAAAGGGGGAACTTCACCCGTGGGTGATGCTACTGCTGAAGACGCTGAAGGAACAAACCCACTGTAATGATCATCTGCCGCTGTCTTAAGAAATTCATACTGCCCACGCTGTTCCGATCTCGGAGGAAGACCTGCTATTTTCTTCGCGATCGCAACATAGGCCTGATTGAGGGTCGCCTTTTCCGATGTGACCATCATTACATCCTGTAGATTTGCCCGACCGCTGGTATATGCATCAATACGCTCCTTGAGACTGCGTGTTTTCAATTCGTCAAACGTAAGAATGTTTACCGTGTTCAGTGTTGACTTATTTTTGAGAGCATCTTCGGGGTTTACGGGTTTTACAGGGAGAAATTGATGGGCTAAATACGATGCACCGAAACAACATACGGCCGAACCGGCGGTTAAAGCGGCAATCATTATGTATATGCTTCCAACAATTATGCATCTTGTGGACGACGGAACACTCATGCGTGTTCAGAACAATCTACTCCAATCAAAAAACATTCAAAATCTACATGGTTCATGGTGGTTCAACCTGCTAGTCTTGGGAATACTCATTACCGTATTCGTGTATTTTCTGATGAACCAGTATGCCTCCACGAAATACGTCATTGAAGCCGAGGCTACAAAAATAGATATTCCCTTCCAACCGAATACGTTCAACAACGCTGTACGAAATCGTATTGAGTTGTAATAAGAATAAGATGCCCGCCCCAGAATCGCGCCGTACGGCACTCCTGAAATTGAAACTTGATATGGTATATCGCGGAATTGATCCTGCAAAAGCCGAAGAGCGTTTTAACCAAAACGTATTGCCTCCTACCCCAGAAACCCAAGCAGCAGTAACCACACCCACACCTACAAAATGAACATCTTCTTTCTCCATCTGAACCCCCGTAAATGTGCGAAATATCACTGCGACAAACANGTCGTCAAAATGATTCTGGAATCGTGTCAACTTCTGTATACTAGTCATTGGTCTCAAAAGGAACCACCGACATTGATCCACACTGCTCCAGGCGGGGGGTATAAACCAACTCATAAAAAGCATCCGTGTACACTTTGGCTGTCCGAGTCTCTACATAATTATCGCTGGCTCATTCAACTCACCCAAGAACTGATTGATGAGTATCATTACCGGTATAGTGATCGCGAGCATGCCTGCGAAAAGCATCTAGATTGGCTCAGGACTGTTGAACCGCCTCTTCCAACAATAGGATTCACCATGCCGCGATGCGCGATGCCCGACGAGTACAAAATTTCAACCGATGCGACCGTCAACTACCGAGCATACTATCGCGGAGGCAAGAAGCATCTGCTTCAGTATCGTAAGAGACACCCGCCTCATTTCCTGTGAAGTATAATAATAAGAATGGCGGCGGATGTTTTTGGATACATTGAACTTTCCAACCCAGACGCCGTTCCTAAAAATGCGCTCGTACACTCTTTTGAACTACGTCGTAGAGGAGAGGACCTTATTCCCTATATGATGTTGATGGGGGAAGAGCCGTCAACTCCACACATTGAGATGTTGAAGAACAAACAGGAGAAACGCCGAGCCGAGCGTCGGGTACTCACAACGGGAAAGATTGCGGTTGAAGCGGATACTCCGGTCGTTGCGGATACTCCGGAAACTATGGAGATACCCCTCTACCATTTTGCGTCGGATATTGAATCATTTTTGGAAAATCCGAATGTCGTGAAAGTATCTGATATTCTTCCTAAGGAAAGCCCGCTCCTGCGTTCTCGGGCAGTATCCGATGCGGGCGCAGTGGAGTTNGCAGTGAAATCGTCAACTCCTGGGATTACCTTTTCACGTTCTCGTGTAGGCTTCACTGATTTTTTCGTTGGACCCGTTGGCGATCGTGATCATCGGGTAGCTCTTCACGGATTTCTTACCCGCCCACTCCCAATAAATATTCAGGGGCGCGGACAAATCATTCTCCAGCCTGGATTTGAAATGGTGTCTATTCTCACAGGTAAGATCATCCCCGGTATCGTTCCAAAGGGAAAGAAGGTGGAGATGAAGATTCCGGAGACACTTCCTTCTCTCAAAAAGTTTACTCATCCGGAACCTGTTCCGGGATACTTTGAACCCCAGGATCCGGAGAGTCTGGGATGTGGTCGTCACGCACTCAACAATTTGTTGGGAGGTACTTATTTCGTGAAAGATGATGAACAGGAGATTACGGATGAGAATATTCAGACCTTAGAGATTCCGGTAAGTCTGATGTCGGTGTGCCGCTACCTAGTGACTAAGAAACAGGTTTTAGGCGATCAGCCATGCTCTCCGAATGAAAACTACGAGGATTCGGNGATGATGGGGGCTTTACGGGCAATAGGGTACTCGGCTACTCCCATTGTTCTTGACGAAATTGTTGAGTCCGACGTAGGGTTTATCGCGAATGTCGGAGATCATTGGGTGTCTTTACGTAGGAAGGGAGATGAGTACGAACTTATTGATTCACTGAAAAAGGAGGGAGAACCAGTTTCACGTACGCTAGACCAGATCCGCGAGAGTGCAAAGAAGGGTGATTACCGATCGCTGATTAAGGTAGAGTTTGTCGGATCGTATATCAGTCCAGTTCCAGAGGAAGCACCGGTGACGCCAGTATTAAGTAACATTATGGAGACCCTGATTGGTACGGTTTCTCCNCCGTCTCCTCGCCTGATTCCAGACGAGGGACTCAGTCCCGAAGAAAACGATATTGGCCAGCGGGCGCGCGACGAATCGGCCGATCTTGCGCATAAAGTATCAATGGGAATTCCGGGCGGTCCGGTTCCTGAGGTTCCTGAGGGTCCTCCCGAAGGTCTCTCAGATGAAGAGAACGAGATTGGAAAGGAGGCTCGTGAAGCATCGGTAGCCGAAGCACGTAAGGCCGCACAGGGATTCTCTTTACCTATTCCCACTCGGTCAACTACCTCTTCACAGTCATCGGTAAGTATGCCTAAGTCTTCTTCACAACCTAAATGTCTTAAAGTCCAAGGAACAGTTGATGAATACTTCAATGAGAATATTCACACGGCGATCCGTGAGTTTATTCGCACGACGAAACCAGGTCTTCTCAATGCCGAGAATGAACAGAAAGCTCTCCAGCACCAGCCTCTGAACAGTTATTTACAGGAAATCCAGACTGAAAAGAGCGGAAAGGCGTATACTCTCCTTCTTCCTACACGAGAAGGCATACGGACACAGACAAACCGTAATGTTGAGGCATACTTTACAGGTTGGACCGTTCCTTCTGACTGTACGATGGGCGGTGATATTGTGAAGATCAGTGTAACGTCCAATACAGGCTACGCAATCGTCAACCCGACAGTGGGAGGTGGAGCGGTAGAGTGGACATATTTCAAGTTCGAACTGGTGTATGTGTGAACAGAATGTAGCCTGTCGCATACAGCCATCCGATAATTTTGAACCAAGACACATACTGGGGCATTTCCAGAAGGGCGAGTGTGCTCATTGTCGTTAGAATCATATACAGAGCATCAACGACCAGCACCCATTCAGCTCCCTTCATCGTTGAATACGTGAACATCAGATCAATGATGGAATTACGTCCTGGGGGAATTAGGGGCACNACGACCTGACTGAAAAAGAGATCGTGCGTCATCTGAATGGCCACAACAATCACGAAAAACGCTACTAGATTGAACGGTCCGCCAATCGCGGATGCTACAATTTGGGCAAGAATCATTCCAATGACGATAGAGAGGACATCAAGGATGTAGGCAACCAGTCCAAACTGATCGTACCATGTATTGATAGGACCGTCGGGTTCAGACGTGTACCGCCACACGAATAGACCAGCGGTATCGACTGCGATCGCAGAGGCCACAATAGCCAATAATGTACGGGCATCCCAAAATTTACGAATATCCTTCATTATGTAGTACAAACAGAAGGTTGCGAATGCAGCCGTATCATAAGATAGATTGGAAAATGAATACTCTACTGAAATATCTCGGAAGAACACAGCGCTGGCGAACGTATGTGGGTGGAAGCTATGATTCTGCGATTGAACGATCGGGATACAAAGTTGAACTTGAAGAGGAGAAAGGTTATACCCGTATCCTTCTGTGGAGTCCTACTGAGCCGTGCATTGTAGCAGATCTGGATACATCAGATAAAGTAGCTGTTCTTCTTCGTCTAAACTATTCTTCATCCTGCTCGGTTGATGGAAAGATNTNGCGAGGAGACNGAACAAAAAAGATGATGAAATTCATGTTCTCGTTTCTAAAAGAATTGGGGGCTACGAAGATTCAACTNCAAGATGAATCAACAATTACGTGCAAGGGAAATGAGGTGAGCCTAATGTGGTTTTCGTTTATGAAATACGGACAGACATGGTACGAACGTAACTTTGGGTTTCATCCCGTGGCGATACATCACGTAGAAGGTTATAACCAAGCCAAGGATAATTGGAAACGGAGCAGGTATGAACCTATTCCCTGCGACATGTTCACAGAAAAGTTCGTTGACCAACTCGCCAAAGAACTNGACTTCACCTTCTACAGAAATATAGTTTGGGAAAAGGAGTTGTGAGTATATAATATGTTTGTCGTTCTGGTAGGAGGATACACACATCACCGCGAGGCGTTTTATGATGAAACGGCCGATCTCTTAGGGGATAAGATTGTATGGGTAAATGATCGTTCCGCCTTCTACTACGTTGCAGATCTCTTCGTGAATTTTGGCGGGATAATCAATATCCCGAAAGAGAAGAAGGTGATTACTTGGAGTGGCGACAACCAGGAAACAATTGCTCGTGTCTATAAAACTCTCGGTCTAGAATAATGTTTGATATCATCTGGATCTTCGGCGGATTTCTCGTCGGCATGATCGTCACCACAATCTTTGTTCCTCCGCAGACATCAAAGAAAATGGTTCCCGACGTCAAGAAACCCGATATGGTTCTACGTAACCCCAAGGTTGAGAACGGATGTTTCCGAGCCGCCGCGTATGAGGTTCAGTGCACCGACGGTATTGATTTTCTAAACCAGTAATGTAATAATGGAGATCAGCAAGGTCTTGAAAAAGCCCGAAGCAAATTACTTCTTCTCGTTCGTGATTGGAATAGGCATTGCAGTCCTGATGTTTCATCGCCCGCAGAAGGAGATTGATGTATGCGCTCTACCTATGGATGAATTGAAACATATGATCACACGAGTGGATGGAAAGTGCTATCGGTATAAAGTGGAAGATGCGTCGTGTCCCGACGCGAGACTTTCACTCTAGATACTATAAATGGACGCCACCCCTCTAGACCAGCTGATGCCCCCTGGAGGTTCGCAGCAGCCCGCGATGTCCCTGCCGTCCGCGACAACGTATCCGCAGATGGTCACACCCGGAACATCTTCGGCTATTTATTCCCCTCCCCCTCCGTCCCAGGTCGGTGCGATGAACCCTTACGCCGCCAAGACGGTTCTTAAGAGCATTATGACGTATGTCTCCGTGTTTTGCGCGGTCTTTGTTGTGTCTCTCACGCAGGTTCAGTCATTGGTTCTGCGCTATATCCCGAATACGTATTCGGGGTCGGGCGTTGTGTCGCTCACGGGTGCCGCGGTTCTTGGCGGTTTAGGTGTTGTTCTAGTCTATATTCTCCAGACGCTTCTCCAGCCGCTGGTTTAAATATACAAAACGGATAAATACTAATACAATATATCCTCACCCATATCAATGGATATTCGCCAGGGAGATTGCCTTGATCTTCTGAAAACTCTAACACCTCAGAGTATTCAGACGATTTATTTGGATCCGCCGTTTAACAGTGATCGTACATATACTCTAGATTCTGCAGGTGGTCCGGGGTTTGATGATCACTGGACGGATGAATCCTACCGAACGTTTGTAAAAACTGTTATTGATTTGTGCTTACCACTTCTAAAACCCGACGGGTCACTCTTCTTCCATATTTCCTCTGATCAGATGTTTATCCCGGAATGTATTCTTCGCGAATCATTTAAGGTAGTAAAGACGATAGTTTGGAAGCGATGTAGGTCAAAGAACAATATTAAGAACAATCTTGGGTCGTCTATTGATATGATCTTCTGGTGTTCACAAACCCCAAAACGTAAATTTCATATGGTATACCAGCCGCTTGATTCGCACTATTTAGAAAATTCTTTCAAGAACTCGGATGCACGCGGACATTACTCTCTTGGACATCTTGTATGCGATAAGACCAGAACTGGATACGATTACGAATTTGTAATCGAAGGAAAGACCTTTCATCCGTCGAAGGGATGGCGTATCGCGAAGGAGGAGCTGGAAAAACTTCAGGAAGAGAACCGGCTGTATGTCCCCAAGGGTAAAAAGGCGAACTTATACAAGAAACTGTATAAGGATGAAAGTCCGGGAAAGCCCTGTCTCGATATCTGGGACGATATCTTCTCAATTGCTCAGGGGTCTGAGATTCGTCAGTATCCGACTGCGAAACCCTTAAAACTTCTCGAGCGCATTATCGAGATGACGACAGATGAAGGGGATACTGTCCTAGACCCAATGGCTGGATCAGGGACAACAGGTGAGGCTTGTAAATTGAAAAATAGACTGGCTGTACTGTTTGATCGTAATCCGGAAGCGATTGGGATTATTAGAGAACGACTGATTTAACCCGAGACAGGAGGGACTTAACATTATCCTGCTGGATCTTGAGCGTGTGAACACTAGACTTGTTTTTTGATGTGGGAAGCTTAAGAAATGCACCAACGCCATTATTGAGAACAAGGCGAAGACGGAGGGCAGTATTGGTTTCTACATTATCACGTCGGCGCCAGATAGTCGCCGAGGTATGAGCCCGAGGAGTAGACTTCAGGAAGAACTCGTCACCTTCGCGTAACTGGAAGGCGTCGATCTCTGAATGCTCAAAGATGATGAGGCGTCTGGTCTCCAGATCATTGATACACATCCAGCGAGGCGATCGACGATTGCATGACTCAAGAAGAGACTTGATCTGCAAGGACGTCATACCCGTCAGTGTATCTGCAAGGCACTTCGTAACCTGCTTGCGAGTGTTCTCCTCGGAGAGGCCTGCTTTACGAAGGATGTCTAGTTTGGGTTTTAGAACGGAGTCGTCGAGGAAGTCAACGACCTTAGAAGTGTTAATGTAATCGTACGTGCCGCTCTTATGCCTCTTGAGAGAGATACCATCACGAATGGTGTCTCCATCCACGATATCGATATCAGAGACTGCGTGCGTGCCTCCGTGATGAACAAACTTAATATTGGNGCTGTAGATAGATGTGAAGAAGGATGGGGGAGAGGTGGTCCAGAGTGATACGATATCTGATTCATTATTGATGCCGTCATGATGGTTACGTCCGTCGGTGGGAAACCCAGATTTCTGTTTAGTCGTCATTGTGTTGTGATAGGCACTCACCTTCTTCCTAGGTGCATTTTAGATCCATTTTTGTTACGAAAAATCGGATAGGTAAATGNTATCGTGGTATAATAACATGACCGAAATTGAGGCTCTTATTGCCCCGTACCGCACACGGTCTCGGGGACCAGCATACGATCCAATCGCACGCGTGTTTGATCGTATTCTTCTTGGTCCTGGTGTACACATGACTCCTCGGTTTATGCGTATTTACTCAGTTACACATATCATCAATTGTGCAGATGATATTGCCTGTCCTTTCTGGGCTCGTCGGCATCTCGGTCCTCGGTATACATGTATGGGAGCCGAAGACACTGAACAAACTGAAATTATCCGAGATTTCTACCCAAAGTTTGAAGAGACGATGGACAGATATCTCAGAGAGCCGGGATGTCGGAATGTCTATGTCCACTGTCATGCTGGAATGAATCGGTCGGCTACCCTCGCTATTGCCTATGTCCACCAGCGGTTTGGAATCCCAATGATGAAACTCATTGAAAATGTGGCTCGGCAAAGGCCATGTATTCTTACAAACCCATCCTTCCAGCGTCAACTGCTAGAATTTGCGTCTCATCCGAAGACATAATAAGAGGCCGGAATGTGGGCAAATGTTCAAAGCTCCATCCTACAAGCANATGATAATCCCATAGGAGCCGTCAATGCGGGAATGGACGTTGTTCTGGGTCCATCCTTCGATTACCTTCAGTCAATTCAGTCCCCTGCACAGAAGGGTGTTTCATCGGACGGTTCCTTTGACCAGGTGTCCACGAACATCGGAGCAGTACGTAGTTATGTTGGTAATCTCGTTGAAGGTCCAAAAGTCGGAAGCCAGTTTTTTCGTGATACGGGAGGATATTGTAAGGCACCCGGTGGAAGCATTGTGAAACGGTCAACGTACGTCAACAATTATCTGGGAGGAGATGATGCTGCCGGAATGTTGGGTCCCAGTTTCCAGGGAGCCGTTGAAGGAACAGGTCTTGATGGTATTATCCCTGGTATTGGCGGTGATTTAGCATCTATGAACCCCCTCAAGATTATGAACGGACTCGTGGCTGACGGTATTCCTCCCTGCAAGGCGTTTACTTGCCCTGTTGTGGACACGAACGGCGGAATCAATTCTTCCGACACCCAGTTTCTAAGTCCTGAACTAGAATTGAATATGGGTCTTCCTCCTCCCGGTGCTGGATGCCGTGTTGCCGCAAATCAGGCTAAATTTGAAGGGCCGGCGGCAAAGCTACTCACAGACGAAACCAACAAAGCTGCTAAACTTCGGGAATCTAAAACGTCAACCGAAAAGTTTGCTGATTACTATCCAGATAACTATCGTCCTACCGTGAATGTGCGAGACATATATCAGCCTGATCTTCTTGCGTATACTCTCTGGGGGGTCGCCCTAGCATGCGTTGTGGCCTATATCGTCACTAAATAATCGCTTACAGGTGGTTGTCCCAGAGTCATAATAGAAGTGGATGTCTTCGGATGTCTTTAAGGTGAAGAAGTCTCGCGAAGGAGGAGGAGGAAAGAACCGAGACCAGATTGGAACCCTAGATTCCCTGCACGAACGGCATATTGAGGATCTACAATCGCGTACATCGTCGGATGCGATCGCAGGAATGGATGAACGGATCTCGCAGATTAAACTGGATTTATCGTGTGCGTTTAATCCGTTTGAGTTTGGGGATGTTATGCGAACGACTCGTCTCCATAAGGAATTGGAGATCATAGAAGACGAACGGATGCGTGCATCTGAAAAGTATGATATTCAAAAATACTACTTGGACAGCGGGGATATTATGTTGGATTACTATGCTCCTCTCCAAAAGAAGACGGTATCTAAAATTGATATGGGGGCAACTGCTCAGGGAACATTTGATAAACTCTTTTCCGTCACCGAAACTGCAGTGGGTCCGTCCAAGAAGAAGATGTTTGACGAATACATGTCCCGTCGTGGCTTATCCAATGGTCTCAATATTGCTGAGAATGCGGATAATATCAAGAAGATGTCTGAGCACTGTGCAACCTGCAATATTCCACGTGAAGAGGTTACTTCGGAAGGTATTCTGGTCTGCCCTAAGTGTGGATCAGAAGAGTATGCTCTCGTCGTCTCTGACTTTCCAAGTTTCCGGGATCCGCCAAAGGAGCGGAACAATTATGCGTACAAGAAACAGAATCATTTGAACGAGATCTTGAACCAGTTTCAGGCGAAGGAGAGTACGGAGATTCCCGATGATGTGATGAACGAGGTCATCTGTGAAATCCGAAAGAGGCGCATTGATAATATTGCTCTTCTGACCGAACAGAACATCCGTGAGATTCTTAAAAAGCTAGGTCGTAATCGGTACTACGAGCATGCTGCCCATATTCTCTCGCGGTTGAACGGGAATCCTCCGCCCACGATTACACCGGAGATTGAGGACAAGATTCGGGCAATGTTTCAGGAAGTTCAGGCACCGTATCTCCTTTACTGCCCCGACGAGCGCAGGAACTTTCTGTCGTATTCCTACATTATCTACAAATTTCTGGAGCTGCTGGAGCTGGACGAGTATAAGGTCCACTTCCCGCTTCTCAAATCCCGCGATCGGCTGATTCAGCACGATGCGATTTGGAAGAAGATTTGTGAGTATTTACAGTGGGAATTCATTCAGAGCATCTAAGAAGAATTCGGGAATTCATTCAGAGCATCTAAGAAGAATTCGGGAATTCATTCAGAGCATTTAGGTGGGATGTCTGAGAGTACCAACCATTCGTTCCATTGTGGACGTCCATAATACACTTGAAGGCATACTCATATTTCTTACCCACCTCGAACATGTCGTATAACTTGACGGCACGTTCGTGGATATACTGACGATCAAACTTTCCGTCTATGGCAAGCTGTACTCCCAAGACATAATCTTGTAGTGTATGGCATCGTACCCCAGTTTTAAGATTCTCCACCGTCTCGGTTTGGGCACCATAGTCCTGTGTTAATACAGGGGTTCCACACATCTGGGCTTCTACCGCGACACCACAGAAGGGTTCAATGAACATCGTGGGAGCCAAGAGAGCCGTGAGTGAGCCTAGATACTCTCCGCGATCTGTCCCCGAGATGGGAGGCTTATATACAATATTTGGATGCTTCATGAACGGTTCGGGGTTTCCCTGTCCGCACAGAATGAACTGGACGTGAGGCATACGTGCAGCGACTTCCATCACGATATGACATCCCTTCCCATCGTATATACGACCGAAGAACCCTACAGTATTCATCTTGGGGGTGAGGGATAGAGGCCAGTGGCGGGCATCAAAGTAGTTCGGGACAACGAACCAGTAATTCTGTCCCCACTTCGCCGACTTAGCAAGTTCGTGATGAAGCCACGCATAACTCTCAAAGATACGGTAGTTGCGAGTTGAATCATTGTATCCAATACCGCTTTCACATACTACCATATTAAGATCTTTTAGAGCCTGGTCATGAGACACACCGAAGGGAACACATACAATGTCGGTAGTAGTTGAGCGATAGTTTGCCTGTAAAAGGGGGCGCAGACGGTCGTTGAACTCAATATAGAGAGGTGTTGACCAGTTACCTAGATCACCAATAAATGACTTGTGATCGGCTAGGTGTTTTACAGCATCATCATGGGAAATCTTGGGGTGGAGGAACTTATACGACTTAACGCGAAAATAGTCCCATTCATCGCGGGTCATCAACTGAATATCCCGAGTGGCGTTCGTGGTGGATCCTTCAATGCCATAATGATAAACTTCAAACCCACGAGACATCATCATCTCGGGGAATCGCAAGACCTTTCCCGTATACGCACAATGGCTAAAATCGTCATTGGTCACAGTATGCGGTAGAGCCAACATGTGGAGACGGATAGGAGTGGGAGTCTCCATTTACATAGTAAAGTTCGTGGATACGTAAATGGAGGCAGAGGGTATAAGTTTCATTGTCCGTATTCGCAATGAAGAAAAGGTCCTTGCTCGGTCTGTGCGATCCCTAATTTCACTTACCATTCCTCATGAAATAGTTCTTATTCTCCATCAGTGTACTGATACGAGCCCAGAGATCGCTGACTCCCTCGCAAAAGAAAACCCCCATGTTCGTATCGTCACCTACAACCATAAAATCTCAAGAGCAGGGTACGAAACATTGGCGACTGACGCAAATTCTGATCATAGTTTTATTCGGTATTCCAACTGGTGTGCTGAACAGGCTCGGTATCCGTGGATGTTTCGGTGGGACGCTGATTTTGTAATGACGCGTCCGCTCCTTGACTACGTGAATCATCAAGATTGGAGTCCTGCAAATGTTCGTATTGGTCTCACAGCAAAAAACGGGACACACGAAAATCAGGAGTACTATCTCCATCAATCAACTGTTCGTCATACTAAACATGTATTTTGGGAAATCGCCGGGTTTCCAGGTGATACTGTTTCTTTCCGTCTTGAAAACACCTTTCACGTTATTCACTTATCGGAACTTTGTGATATAAAATCGTATTGGACCGAACCTCCGTGGTTTGAGACAGATGAATCTCCCGAAGCCACCGAAGTTAAAGAAAAGTACCTCAAACTCGTCGCAGAATTTGGACCTGAACCTCCGGGTATGGCGAGGGCATCAAATCCGGAATGCGACAAGATCTTTCAAGTACTTGCATCCTCATACAATTGTGCAGGTCCTCCTTACGTAAACTTATTTGCGTAAAACGGATAGAGGGAAAAGTGGTCTGGTAAAGAACAAGAACTCAACACAAATGAAGCCCCGATTCTCAGCATCCGATGTCGCATCTCTCCTCGGCCGCAATCCTTACCGCAGCAAGAATGAATCACTCCTCAAGGTCATTAGTATGATGCCGAAATTCAAATCACTTGTTCTAGACGTTAAGACCACTATGGGAGCTAAAACTGAACGCGAGGTTGTTGCCGAGGCATCTCCTGCGGCAATTAAGGCAATGTGGGCATCCGTAGACCAATCAGTGGGAGCTACGTCCGATGCACAGGTAGAGAAGGCTATCAGCACATTCAAGAAGGAACACGTTCGTCAGGTTGTTCAAGAGACGCTGGAGGGAAAGCGCGCACCCGCTAATGATCTTCTCAAAGATATTGTGGCCAAGATCGCGTCGGGACACACAACTGCGGAGGCTGCTCTTCCCGATCTAGTTGCTCATGCCGAAATTGTTGCCCACGTTGAAAGTACGCAGGAGCACCAGGTTCTAGCCTCTGAGATCCAGAAGCGTCGTGGAACCAAGCTGGAAGATAAGGCCGAGAACGATCATGCGGCAGTCACGGGGATTGAGGTGACGAACCGTAATACGTTTGCCGAGTTTGAGTGCGATTCCTACCGCCTAATTGGGTATCTGGACGGTATGCAGGGTGAGAAGATCGTGGAGACGAAGAACCGTAAGCGGTTCTGGACAGTTCCGCCTGCTTACGATTTCGTCCAGCTGCGTTGCTATATGCTCATGAAGGGCAAGAAGGATGGTGTTCTGCTTGAGAACTTCCCTGGGCGCGGTCCTCGTACCACAGAGGTTCCTTGGGATGAGGCGTCATGGGAGGAGATTCACGATGGCCTGTGTGATGTTGCGCGTACGATTGCAAATATTACGGATGATGATGCCCGTTCTCTTGCTCGCAATGTATTCTCAATGGTGAAGACGTAAGTAAAATCTTCACGAACAAGATATAATAAGAAAGATGGTCTCATCATCCCCTGCTGACTCTGGATCTACATCGGCCGCGAACCCGACAGCCTCGTACGTTCCCCCCGCGTCCACGAATGCGGCAACAGATCATGTAATGAATTCGGGAGCATCTACCTCCTCGGTCCTCCCTGACGGATCTCCCGGCCATGCATCTGCTACCTCGTCTCAGGCGAGTGCCGCATCCTCCCTCCCCGCCGATTCTCCGGGTCTTAAACAGATGACGGATTTGACGGGAACCAGCGCTACGTCCTCGTCCTCTAAGGTCTCTGCATCTGGAACACCCTCTAAGACTGCGGATGGAGCTGCCCCGGCCGATAAGAGCGCCAAGGTCCGCTCTACTTTTTTGGCGCTATTTGCATCAGCGTGGGTTCTGTTTGGAATTACTGCCTTCTTTTTCTCACTCGTATGCTTCGGTCGCTCAGGATCGTTTGCTGAGAAGGTCTTTGGATTCTTCCTTGCGATCGTGTTCGGCCCTTTCTACTTCGTCTACTATTTCGCAGATGCCGCGTACTGCCGCGCGAACGCCCCGACACTCTTTTAAAGAAAAACGGAAACGTAAAGTCGCTATTGTCTGAATACCAATTACAGGATACAATGTTACGAATCGCAGATACAACACAGGCTCCCGAGGTTGAGACGAACTACACGTTTCCTCTGGATCCCTTTCAGAAATGTGCCGTGGCCGCTATTCAGGCCCGTGAGAACGTCTTGGTCACCGCCAAGACGGGCAGTGGTAAGACGCTGGTGGGCGAGTACCAGATTGAGTATTCGCTCAATCGGGGTGGGCGAGTCTTCTATACCACACCCATCAAATCCCTGTCCAACCAAAAATTCAACGATCTCAAACAGCTATATCCTAACAAGGTGGGTATTATGACTGGCGATATCAAGTTCATGCCGCAAGCAGATGTGGTGGTGATGACGACAGAGATCTTGCGCAATCTATTGTTCAAGATCGGTTCGTCAACGGAAGGAGTGGGATCAACAGCGTCTCTCTCACTAGACGGAGTCGATGCTGTGGTCTTCGACGAGGTCCACTACTTCAACGACCCAGCGCGCGGAAAGGTGTGGGAAGAATGTCTCATCCTCCTTCCACCGACGATTCGTCTGGTTCTCCTGTCGGCAACGATTGATAGCCCAGACGTCTTTGCTCAGTGGATCGGTGAAATGAAACAGGTTCCCATGCACCTCATTTCCACGCAGTACCGCGTCGTTCCCCTGGAGCACAGGGTGGTTGCGGGAGACAAACTTCTGATGGACGAGAAAGACAAATTCCATAAGGAGGCCTATACCGATTACTTGCGTCATTTGAAAGGTCTTGAAGATGCTCAACGGAAACACTCGGATGCAGTGAAGGCTAGGATTGCTGGTGATCCAGTCGTGGCCCGTGAAATCCGTTCTACTGGTTTCCTGCACCAGATGAACGAGATGATTGATGATCTCAACGTCAAGGAGAAGTTACCTGCAATGTTCTTCGTCTTCTCTCGCAAGAACTGCGAGGCGTATGCCGCCAAAGTCTCATCAACTCTCATTGATGCGATAGAGGGATCAAATATCAAGAGTATCGTGCGCTTCCATCTCCATCGCTATCCTGAGTTAGAGATGCTGCCGCAGTATCATACACTGATGGCTCTTCTGATGAAGGGTGTGGCGTTCCATCACAGTGGAATGCTGCCGATGCTGAAAGAGATTGTGGAGATGCTGTTCTCGCGGGGTCTTCTCAAACTGCTGTTTGCGACGGAGACGTTTGCGGTAGGTATCAATATGCCCACAAAGACTGTGATCTTCACAAGTTACCGCAAGTATGATGATGCAGCCGATGGACTGCGGATGCTGCGGACGGACGAGTACATCCAGATGGCTGGACGTGCAGGTCGGCGTGGAAAGGATACGCGCGGATTCGTCTACTACCTCCCCGATCGTAAGCCTGAGACGGTGGAGGATGTGCAGCGGATGATGACGGGACGGCAGCAGTCATTAGAATCACGGATGGATTTCCATTACGACTTTCTCTTGAAATGTCTACAGAGTGGGACAACGGGATGGTTGTCGCTGGTGAAGCAGTCGTATTGGTATGTCCAGCGACAGGCAGAGACGGAAGGGCGGCAGGCGGAACTTCTAGATCTTCAGAAGAAGTATACTGGGTTAGAGGTTGCAGAGTATGAGTTGCGTGAGATGTACGAGACCACGATTCGGATGACGCAGAATGCCGAGCGGAAGAAGGCACAGGCGTCGCTTGATTCGTGGAAGAATAAGCATATGGGTCCCAAATGGGAGGCAGGATGGAAAGAGTTCAAGGAGTTCAAGAAGAACCGCGATGCGATCACCTTGTTGGAGGAGAAGGTGGAGGCCTTTAAGAATATTCAGGTTCCGTTCTTAGTGAATCTCCAGCGTATGGGATTCGCGGACGGTGAGACGCTGACCGACGTAGGTGTTCTCGCCTCGGAAATCAATGAGGGTCATCCTCTCGTGATGTCCAAGATGTTTAGTATGAACGGATTCAACGCTCTCCCCCGCCCTGAAATCGTCGCACTTCTCTCGTGTTTCGTAGAGGGTGAGAAGACCGAGGATCCAATTACCGTAGACTGCCTGCGCGTCCCCGATACGCTCAAAGATGCACTCCTGACGGTTCACGTCATTGCTCAGGATCTGTATGCGAACGAAAACCCCAAGAGCCAGCCAGAGTACTGGACAATCCACAATTACTGGCCCGAGATCGTGTATCGGTGGATGCACGGTGAAGAGATGGGCGTCCTATGCTCGTTCTATGAAGTATATGAGGGCAACTTCATGAAGGCAATCTTGAAGACTGCGAATATCGTAGATGAATGGATTACACTGGCGACCATCACAAAAAAACTGGAGGTTCTGGAAACTCTGCGCGAAGTCCGACAGGACTTAGTGCGGGGTCTCGTTGTTCCTGACTCCCTCTACCTGCGTCTTTAAACTTTAAACTACACGTAAGGATTTGGGCCTGCCTCCTGAAGCGGAGAGACGCGAATCACGGTTGGCGTGTGGTGAAGGATCTTTTTTGGTTGAGATCGGCGAAGAGCCAAGACCACCAGAGCAACTGCAATTGCACCTCCGAACGTACATCCAAGTCCAACTGCAAGGAGATTGTACGCGTTTGCCCCTGATGTAACTACGGTGACTCCCGACCCCGAACCCGAACTTGCAGCCGTATTTACAGCAACGGCTCCCACGGGACTTGACTGAACGGACGGGGAAGCAGTAGCTGAAAGAGACTCTGTCCGAGTTCCCGTTTCCGTTTCCGATGCTCCATGACTCGCTGTCTCGGTTGCGGTCACAGTATGCGTAGAGCTTGCAGCCGCTGCAGGTGAACTTGATAGTGTACCCGCTGGTGCTTCATTGACCGTCAGGACCGCATTGTAGTTATTACCGTTCTTGGAAATGACCATGACTGACCAGAGTGAGACAGTTCCTGTCCCTGCCGCTGGCGGTGTCCAAAGAGCCTTAATTGTGGTATGAGATGATGCACTTGTCTGAGTAATGGATCCAGCACATCCAGTAACAGAATGCGAGAGCGAATCACCCGCCGCAAATGATCCAGCCATACTGCTTGAACCAGCCGTAAAACTCGCAGGGGTTCCCTTCAACGGCCCCCACTGCCACCCCTTAAAGGTTGTGGTTCCCGAGATCTGGGCAGTATACGTCTGCCCCGCCGTCCACGTCGTCACCGAGTTACCAGCACCGTCGTGGAGAGATAGGGTCCAGTCGGTCGGAAGAGGGGTCTTGAACGTACCATGGCCTACCGTCACACAACTGGTAGCCCCATTACTATATCCCGCAACAGTGGATAGACTCGCAAGAACAAAAATAAGGGACTTCAACATTACTATGTATAGCGCTTTGTTTTTAAACCTAACGGACGTTGAACATGAGCATGATGTTGTTAGCGCCATACGAGTCCCATGTGCGGTTTAGAATAGTTTCAACCTGAATCCAGTCAACATCGTTATCGGGATTTAGAGTATCCATCGTAGGATTTCCCGTCTCGTCCAACATCTCGTTATGAACAATCACGAAAGTTGACGGAATATCAAAGTCGTATTCGTCTACAATTTGACCCATTCCAAGTCCAACTTCAATCGTCTTCCTGATTGTCCATTCTTTATGTGCCCACTGAGTCTGACGGTCAAGTTCAGAATACATATACGCTCTCTGACGAGGAGCGCTCCACCGAACATAAATAGTATCTTCATCGTTCAGATCTTCAAACTCGGCGATCGGGTAATCTTCGTCGGTAGAATATGTGGGGTCCTCGGGTGCCTCAGGAGAACGGTTGTATGACGAGCGGTTTGGGCGACGATTCATTGTTTTTCTTAGTCGTATCCGAAGTTTGAAGTTCATGAATGAGTAAATAAACAGATTCGTTTTTATTGAGTTCAGGATCGTCTAACCGAACTACCACACGAATCTCAGTATTGTTTTTCGCATACTGTTTCCAGTGTCCCAGTAAAAACGTTCGCTTTTCCCATGAATGTGCAGGTCTTTCTCCTCGCATATCTGAATTATCAAAAAACAGTTCTTCAATATCCATATCCGTAATTGTTTCGCCAATATACCAATTCAAGGTCTCTCCGATCGTAAAATAGGAAGGAGCAAATCGGCCGTCCATAAACAGGGTCCCCGTATCTAGAAAACATGTTATATCTATAGTCTCCTGACGAACACCGTCTAGTATGACCAATTTCCCGACTTTCACTAACTTATGTTGCGGTCTAAAAAAATCAAGGTCCGTTCCCAATAATAGATGGAAAGGCATAGAATGATTAACTAATTTTAACGCCATACATAATTTAAGTTGAATGTCGTGTTGGGAACGTGATGTTCAGGGAGACAGGGACTACTCCTGTTCCTGAATCAACGAATTCTTCCCACTGCATGTCTAGAACATACTTCATCTGGAACTCAGCACCGCTGAAATAGTCAATATCGCGCCACGTATAATTAGTATCTGCCTTCCCAGTATGAACCCATCGCAGGGTTTGACCAATAGTGAGGAATTGATCAAAGTCTTGAACTGTGGCTAATCTGCATCCTCTGCAGTTTGGTTCCCCATGTTCGGGACATAAACTGTCCAGCCTGTCGCGAAAGTAGTACCTGCAAGTATGTATGTCCTTCCACACTTCCAGTTCATAGTCATAGGGATAGTCGTCATTGTTAAAGTGAACGTTCATGATTTGAAGATGATTCATTCTGTTCTCGTCTGCTCTCAACGAAAAGGAGTTCAATGAATCCATTTTGTAGACTTAGACGAGAATTGGATCTACGCTCACATGAAACACTAGCCGCTCTTTCCATGTAGGTCGTTGCATGTCTAGGAAATAGCGAACATTCACAGGAGTTCCTTCAACCAAATTATTGGGACTGGTAATCAAGCGGTTCCAGTCGGGGATCCAGACGCGGGTGGAGGAGACCACAATACCCTTGATATCCTCAGGTCTTCGCTGGAGAATATCTAAGAAGGCCAAATCTCGTGTGTGTTTCTTCGCGAACGTCTGGAGACGGTTGCAATCCTCCTTCGCATTGGGAACCTCCATTCCTTTCATCGCCATTTGGTTGACTACATCCGCCCATCGCCGAATCGGAGACGATCCATGACAGTATCGCGACTGGAATCCCCAATGGACTATCTTTGGAGACACGTGTTCATACGTTGCAGCCGCATACGCAAACATCCGAGCATCCAGACCAAGACGTTCATACTTATCTAGTTTTTCGCCGTCAGGGGCGCTATGGTGACGCAGAAGACCCTTTCCAATTGCAGTGAGGGAATTCGCCATCTGCTTGTTGTAGTAAATCATCAGTTCTGCTACCCAGTCATGAGGATCCAGAATTGGCTTTCTTCCACCTAGATGCTCGCAGATAGTGCGCAGAGTATCCATCGGGATCTCGGTGGCTAGACGGCAGTTCTCGTACGTATACGATTTCTTGTTGATGATCACGACCTCCTTGAAATGGGGGTTTCTCGCTTCGTTGCCCGTCCAGTCAAAGAACAGGGTATACCCCAACCTCTTCTCACCGGGAAGAAGGGACATCTTGCCTTCCAAGGTCTTTGGAAACATTGAGCGAACGGGGACACCGCCGTCATACAGCGACTGGCCGATATTCTGTGCATGAGACATCCACGGATTCGCCCGTACCCATTCGGCAACATCGGCGATCGTAATTGCTACCTTGGTAATGCCTTCATCGTTTGTCCAGATAGAGATACAGTCATCAATATCTACACACCCTTGTGGATCAATGTTAATGGTAGGAACGTCTAGGACTGGACGCCTGAATGAAGGTTCAATTGTCTCGGGAATCTTAGACCAGTAATCAGGAGAATACGCGACATGAATTGCTTTTCGTTCAGCCAGAGGGTCGCCGCATACACCTACAATGTCCACAATCTGTCCACGAGGAAGTTTATCATCGTTCAGTTTCTCGGCTACGACCAGCAGATTCTTTTTGAGATCACGATGAGCAGAGGCTACAATCATTTGCGGAAATACAGTATTTAGGGGGCTGAACAGATACATTGGGATGTTTCGGGAGGTGAGACCGTACCGCGTCTTACTCGTGAGTTGGAGGACGCCTGCAACACGCGTCATTATTGTAAATACTATCCCTTAATGTATCTACGCCGAAGACCCGTTTTACTGTAAATGTGTGGTATTTGGCTATCTATTGATGGCGCAGCAGGAACGCCTACCGCAAATTCTCGGCGGGGACCAGATCATACCACACTCTATAATCACCCCGAATTCAAAATGGTCTTTGATCGTCTCGCGATTCATGATCTAACTCAGGTAGGAAACCAACCGTTCACTGAACATCTTACGTCAGAAGAGGAGTTCATGTATATGTGCAACGGCGAAATCTATAACTACCGCGAGATCGTGAAGCGTCACGGATTTGTGATGACGACAGGGTCAGATTGCGAAGTCATTGGAAAACTGTTTGCCCTCTATCGCGATATTCGCAAAGTGGTTGATGAACTGGATGGAGAGTACGCGATTGCCGGAGTTGTTCTTAATCGCAAGAAACTGGCTACCGTCGTTATTGCACGGGATCCATTTGGTGTGCGCCCTCTTTATTGGGCTTCAAACGGACACAGTTTGATTTTTAGTTCTCTTCTCGCCGGAATTGGACTTCCACATGCCGATCATGTTCCGCCCGGTGATACGTGGATGGTCGGGAAAAACGATACACAGTTTTCAAGTTATTTCTCTCGCGACTGGATTCCTCCTACGATCGCTGATATTGATCAGTTGTATGCGAGCGCAACATCGGCTCTAATTTCAGCCGTTCATAAGCGGCTGTCTAGCGAACGGTCAATTGGGTTCCTCCTATCGGGTGGACTGGATAGCAGTTTAGTTGTAGCAATTGCCGCTCAGATGATTGGAAAGGAGAACGTCCGAACGTTTAGTATTGGTATGGCGGGTGGAACAGATCTGGAATATGCCCGCAAGGCTGCGGCTCATATTGGAACTCAGCACACCGAAGTTCTGTTTACTGCCGAAGAAGGTATTGCTGCGATCCCCGAAGTTGTGCGGGCCTGTGAGACCTACGACATCACGACAATTCGGGCGTCAGTGGGACAGTATCTCCTCGCCAAATATATCGCAGAAAACACCGATATCAAAGTCGTTCTCAATGGAGATGGAGCCGACGAGGCCGAGATGGGATACCTATATTTCTACAACGCCCCGAACGAAGAGGAAGCGCACATGGAAAGCATTCATCTTCTCCGTAACATTCACCAGTTTGACGGCTTACGAGTTGATCGGTGTTTGGCCGCACACGGTCTTGAAGCCCGTGTTCCGTTCTTGGATCCTGATTTTGTAAAGACAATGCTGAGTGTCCCTGCCTCTGTACGCATACCTACGAAGAAGCGTATGGAAAAGCAGTTCCTGCGCGACGCGTTTTTCAGATTAGTCCCAGACCTACTTCCTTTTGATATTCTGTATCGCAAAAAGGAAGCGTTCAGTGATGGAGTATCGAAAACAACAGATTCATGGTTCCAGATTCTGCAGCGTACGATTCAGTGTGATTTTAGAGCATATCCTCATATCCAGCCTTTGACCGCCGAGGCAGGGTACTATCGCAAACTATTTGATGATATGTTTCCAGAGCAGTATGAAATTATTCCTCATTACTGGATGCCGAACTGGTCAACTACATCGGACCCGTCTGCGCGGACGCTTTAGGGCACTTTGAGCATCCACCAAGTCCCTCCTTCACCTTCGGCGTAAAAGAGCTGCGAGACAGGATCCAATACAGTACGAGAACCCCAACAAGAGCTGATAGTACATAGATCCAGTTTACTTGTAGAGTCTCTAAAATTCCTCCACCTGTTAGTTTGGCCATTACTTTCAGCCAAGACAAATTATATACATAAATGGGCATACCGTTCTATTTCGCAAGCCTTGTTAAAGCTCACAAAACAATTGTCACAAGGGTCCGAACCCGTCTAGAACCAAATATTCTATTGTTGGATTTTAATGCGTTTATTCACACATATATGGACGATGCCCGACCGATTGAGAGTATCCTAGAGGCTCTGGATACTCTCCTTACGAACACATGTAGTCCTCGGACTCACTTGTATATTGCGATGGACGGCCTTGTGCCCTATGCCAAGATTTCCCAGCAGCGTTACCGTCGGTTCCGCATTTCCGAGGGAACTCCCGTCTTTGATCGCAACCAGATTTCTCCAGGGACTCCGTATATGAAAGATCTGGATCTGGCGGTGCGTGCACGGTTTCCCCAAGCCATTATGTCCTCCACTGATCTTCCAGGAGAGGGTGAACACAAACTCTTTGAGTGGCTCAAAACTCTCCCACCTGCCGAGCGGGCACATACTGTGATTTACGGTCTGGATGCTGATCTGATTCTCCTATCTCTTGCTCAGGAACAGTTGTGTTCGCTCTCGCTCCTGCGTGAGAATCAGAGTTTCCAATCTAAGGTTGAGGGGTATTCTACATTGAACATCTCGGATCTGGCTCGTAAACTTCCAATGAACCCTCAACAGTATGTGGCTCTCTGTGTCCTTTGTTTCGGCAACGATTTCATGCCGCCTATCGGGATGTTTTCTCTACGAGAGAGCGGACACGAACGGGCTCTAGAATGTTATCGTCAGGCAGGGGATCCCGATCTCCTAACTATTCGGGGGCGTCAACTGTTTCTGCAGACGGCGCATACACAGGAAATGAAGTTTTATACTGAACGAGTGCGGGCTCGCGATAAGCCAGCAGAAAGGGCAATCTTTTCATCGGATGGACAACATTTTGAAGCTCGGTACAATCTCCACATTCTGGATGGAACAACAAACATTGCCCAGTTAGTCCAGTCTTTTTGGAAGACGTTTGATTGGACTCTTCACTATTTTTGCGAGAACAAGTGTCTAGATTGGAACTGGGTATATCCTTATCCCGAAGCTCCTCTCGTATCTCAGCTCGTGCGCTATGAAGAGATTCCAATTCAGTGGTCCAATGCCTCCCCCAAATTTACGGTCACGAAGCAATTACAGTTTATTCTTCCACATGATTCCCTTCGTAGGGCTAAAAAGCGAGTCATGTTTCCTGATGAAATGTACAATGAGGAGACGGATACCCGTATCCCGTGGATGAGGCGGTATGCGTGGGAATGTGAGCCGCGGATCTCGCTTCCAGTTGCTACCGAAGAGCTGACCTCGGTCCAATCTTTCCAATATTCCCTAGCTTGAATCCACCAGACATGGGCATAGTAATACGCGGTATAACTGAATCCCCCGATGATGTCGTCGACGACCTTTCCTGGATAGGCGATATCATAATACCTTCTAAGGCTGAAATATCCGACCATGAAAAGGATCTCTTTGACCAATATTCTTCTTCAATCGTGTTTAGTTCTCTTATTTTGGGAGCTGACGAAATGCCGTTGAGAGTCATATTCTTCATCCAGTCACTGCGGATATACACTAAGTACTGCTGGCGCTTGACTCTTGCAGCCTGGACATCCGGCATGAGTGTACTGAGTTCGGCAATGCTCTCTTCTAACGTATATAACTTCTTATGTGTCCGCTGATTTACCGTATTGTGTGCACGGAACACAAATTCACAAACGGTACGGCGAGAAGTCTTCCAGCCTGGGTAGCGCTGTGTATATAATGCAAGCATATCTGTGAAATGCTGGAGACAACTTGGACACAAGATTGTTTGAGTAAACGATTCAAGAAACCGGTTTAGGAGTTCCAGCTCAAACTGGGACGGAAAATCGGGGTAGAGTGCTGCAATTGTGTGAAGCGTTAACCATCCGAGTGGTCCCCACGCTTTCGTCATTATATAGACTCATCAAGAAAGAAGACCCGCTCCCACCGAGTCAGCATACAAAACGCGAAGGACGGCGGGAGGGATATTCTTCTTATCTCCCCCAATGATCTTCTTTTCAACTAACTTCTTACGTATTAACGAGATATCCATCTTCGCCGCTTTGGCCTTCGCAGTTTTACGCGCCTTTTCAAGTCCACGCTCCGTCATCAACTTCACCGACCGTTTGCGTGTCGCGGGAGATTTGGAAGGGTTCTTATCAGGAACTATCTTTGCCGTCTTACGAAGAATCCCTTTGGGAAATGTCCGGGTGGAGCGGCGGTGGCGACGACCTCCGAACCCAGGACCACTGGGCATTCCTACCGGGGGGGTAGGTGCGGTAATGACCGAGACACGCGTTGATGGATCCTGACCATTAAATGAGGGATCACTTCCTTCTTTAATGATTGTGTACTTGGTAGAACCATCGGCGGCAGGCATGTATGTCCTTCTTACTAAAAACGGATAAAAACTTACGGCGAGGACGGAGGTATCAAGATACGACAATGGAGGCAGTTCGAGCATATTTCAAAAATGGTGTTTCGCGTTTCTCTGAGTCCCAGATTGAACCCTACGAAGACTTCCTCCGCAACAAGATTCCCCTGATTCTGCGATCAACGCCACCCATTGTGGTATGGCACGATCAGGACGAGGTAACGAAGAAGTATAAGTACGAGTTCCGTCTCTCATTTGATAACGTCTCCTACCTGAAGCCGCGCATTCAGGAGGCTACGGGTCGTCTGAAGCAGATGCTGCCGCACGAGGCCCGCATCCGCAACTTCACCTATGCAGCCCAGATGTTTGTGGATATCAAGTTGAAGGTCCGTTCGTACAGCGGTCCGGGTCTCACGGAGTTCAAGGAGGAGTCCAAGACGTTTGAGGGCATCTCGCTCGGCAAGATTCCTGTGATGCTGGGTTCGTCGCTCTGCGTGCTCAAAGACTACCCTCTGACGCTTGAAGAGCTTGGCGAGTGTCCGCAGGATCCCTTCGGGTACTTCATTATTCACGGCGGCGAGCGTGTGATTCTGTCGCAGGAGAAGGTTGCCGATAACCGCATCATGGTATTTCTCAACAAGAAGTCTACGACCAAGCACACGCATTCGGTGGAAATGAAGTCTCTGCACGAGAGCTTTACTCTTCCACCTAAGAAGCTGGAGATCCGGATGTCTAGCAAGTTCAACGGTCTCGGATACCCACTCTCTATCTGCATCCCCCGTTTCCGCGAGGATGTTCCGATGATGGTCTTCTTCCGCTGCCTGGGCATTGAGACCGACAAGGAGGTTTACGATCTCCTCAATGTTGAGAACACCGATTCAATCATCGCATCGTTCAAGGAGTGTGCGGACATCGGTGTCTTCAGCCAGCAGGAGGCAATTGAGTATCTGTCGCATCACCTGCAGTACCCACCCGCTACAGAGGACAAGACTGGCCACGTGCGCGCTCTCCTCCTCACTGAGTTCCTTCCGCATATCGCTCTCCCATCAGAAACGATCACACCCGAGATTGTGGCTGCTCGCAAGGTCAAGATTCTGATCAGCATGATCAAGAAGCTTCTAGACACCGCATCCAAGAAGATCCCATCCGACGATCGCGATGCATACCCCAACAAGCGTGTGGTTACGACGGGATCGCTCCTCACTCATCTCTTCCGCCAGCTGTTCCAGAAGGTGTGCAAGGATATTCGTAGCAAGTTCGTTCACGAAATCAACAACGATAACTGGAAGCGTTCGGGCAAGCCGCTGGATGTTCTGGTTCTCTCCAATCTCTACAAGATCATGAAGGTCTCATCCATTGAGGGCAAGTTGAAGCAGGCATTGGCCACGGGCAACTTCACAGTCCAAGGTCTCGGTACATCGGGATCAACGTCTCTCTCCAATGCGACTAAGTCGGGTGTCTCGCAGGTTCTCAATCGCCTGTCCTACAACGCAACCCTCTCGCATATCCGCCGCATTCAGACACCCGTTGAGAAGTCGGGCAAGCTGCTGGCGCCTCGCAAGCTCAATGGGTCTTCATGGGGCTTCGTGTGTCCCGTGGAGACGCCAGAGGGTCATTCTGTCGGTATCGTGAAGACGATGAGTCTGATGTCCACGATCTCCACCCACGTCCCGTCGTTCGTGGTCACCAACTTCCTCCGCGAGATCCCTGACGTTGACTGGATCGCAAATGTCTGGTCTAGCGGTCCGGTCGCGATTCTCGTGAACGGTGCGATTATCGCATACACGTCCAAGCCGAAGGAGGTGTATGGTCGGCTCAAGGATGCTAAGCACACCTGCCGCATCCATCCTCACGTTTCGGTTGCCTGGAACGTTCTCCAGAACCGCATCATTATTGAGACGGACGCAGGTCGGCTGGTGCGGCCCGTCTTCCGTGTTGAGAACGGTAAGGTTCTGCCCTCGCCGCCCGAGGGAACGCCATGGGCCGAATGGATCACTACCTGCATTGGCTACATTGACGCCAACGAGTCCGAGGTCGCGCACATTGCGATGTTCCCGTCCGAGGTGGGTCCGACGCACACGCACTGCGAGATTCATCCGCACATGATTCTTGGACACATGGCGTCCATCATTCCGCTGTCCAACCACAACCAGTCTCCTCGTAACGCCTACCAGTCCGCCATGGCCAAGCAGGCCATGACGCTGTATGCCTCCAACTACCACAAGCGTCTGGACAAGAACGCTTACCTCTTGGCCTCTCCTCAGCGCCCGATCGTGGAGACGCAGATTATGAGCATCCTAAACATGCAGAAGATGCCGTCTGGTTGCAATGCGATTGTAGCCATTGCCTGTTATTCGGGCTACAATCAGGAGGATTCCGTGATCCTCAACCGCGGATCCCTCAAGCGCGGGTTCATGCGGGGATACTACTACACGGTGTACAAGGACGAGGAGCACCGTAACGTAGCCAGCGGGCGCGAGGAGCGCTTCTCCAAGCCGAAGCACGAGAACACGAAGGCGTTCAAGAACACGTCGTATCATGCAGTTCAGGAGAACGGTATTCCAATCAAGAATGCCGTAGTTCAGGAGAATGATGTGGTCATCGGTAAGGTTGTGAACCTGCGGTCAGATCCCCACGGATACATGTATCGCGATCTGTCCACGACGCACAAGAACTCTGAGCCTGCGCGCATTGACGGTGTGTGGCAGGATAAGAACTCGGATGGTTATCCCTTCGTCAAGGTTCGTGTGATTGCCGAGCGCACTCCTCAGATCGGCGACAAGTTTGCTTCGCGTGCTGGCCAGAAGGGCACGTGCGGCATGATCTTGGACGAGTGCGATATGCCGTTCACCGCCTCAGGTCTGCGCCCAGACATCATCATGAATCCTCACGCAATTCCATCCCGCATGACGATCGCGCAGCTGTTGGAGACGATGTACAGCCGCGTAGGTGTTCAGACGGGTAATTTGGGCGACGGTACGCCCTACTCCCATCTCGGGATTGAGGATCTCAAGGTCCACATGGCGAATCTCGGAATGCATCCGTACGGCAACGAGATCATGTACAATGGTCAGACGGGTGAGCAGATGGAGGTAGAGATCTTCATCGGTACCACCCATTACCAGCGCCTCAAGCACATGGTGATTGATAAGGCTCATTCGCGTGGTCGTGGGCCTATTGTATCGCTCACTCGCCAGCCGTGCGAGGGTCGTGCGCGCGACGGTGGTCTGCGTGTCGGCGAGATGGAGCGCGACTGCTTCATTACCCACGGTGCGGCAGCATTCACGAAGGAGCGCCTGATGGATGTGTCCGATCCGTTCACAACGGGGGTGTGTTCGTCATGCGGTTCGCTCTCTACAATCAACGAGAAGGATCATCTCTATGAGTGTAGATCGTGTGGATCTAAGGCAGGTCTGGAAAATAAGACGATTCCTTATGCGGTCAAGCTGTGGCTACAAGAATTAGAGGCAATGCACATCTCCCCTCGCATGATGTCGTCGTAGTTATACTAACCCGAAAGAGTGTATAAATAGTGTCTCATTGGTAGTATGTCTAGTAATGCGTTGTTCTCAGGCGTGGGCATAGCGTAAGACGAGCGATCTGTTGCGATCACATACATAGTGTTTTTTCCGTCAATTAGAGGGGTAGCAGATACTTGGATAGGAGGGTAATTATTTGTTGAAGTTCCGTTCATAACAAACTGGTCGGTGAAGGATTGAATCGTCTCAATTGCCGGTGTCGCTGTTGGTAGGTATGCCTGGTACTGATTGACGACTCCATAGGTTGATGATACGTAGATATATCCAGATGAGTCAAGAACTGGAAGTGTATAACTTAAAGGAATCTCCTCTCCGGATGCATTGTGCCAAATGTATTTGTAGGGGAAAGTAGTTACACTTGCTTCAATTGCTCCAACACCGTAGAGTTTACGAACGTTGTCTAATGTATTGACGATAACATGAGCCCACAGATTTCCAACACTATCTGTAGAAACTATAGGTGTAGACTTAATTTGAAGACCTCCCGGAAGGCTTACTGATATATCGTAAGCACTCACACGAACAGTTGTATTGCTGAGGATGTATATATTGCTATCATCGGGCATAGCAACACCAATAACCCCTGACGTCACATAAGGTGTCAAAGGAGCACCAACAATTGTTGATGAAATTGTGTACACCCAATTTAGCGATCCTGTTTCTGCTGTGTAACAATAGACCTTTTTGTTGTCTGATCCTACAAACACGTTGATTCCGTCGGTAACAACAGATGTCTTAAATACTTCACCATACGTTTGAGTATTTGCGGTCCAAGAAGTAACTCCACCTTCTGCATTAAATGCTCCAATCGTATTTCCATATGCGGCTACAATATAGTCAAATGCGCCATTTGTGATACATAAAGATGATCCGTATACTTGTTGATTTAATTTGATAGGATACCCAGAAAGAATGTTAGCATTTGAGTCTAGACGATAGATGGTTCCGGTATCTGTTGTAACAACGACTGCACCTTTCGTGGATACAACTGGACCTGCTGCGGTGGTAGACCCAAACGACCGGTACGAATAGACGTTATTATTGTATAACTTTGTGAGACCTCCAGATCTTGATAAGTAGTAGATTTCTCCAAGTGGGCCTAGCGCATGTTGGGTCGTTGAAGTAGCTGAGGTGAATGTGAGAGATGTAGACAACAGGGTGGATACAGGAAGATGTATAAATGATCGGAACCCAGTAGAGTGTCCGTGATCAGTGTACTGTCTAGTTGGAACTGTAATAGGATACACTGGCGCAACCGGGTTGGGAGGTACTACTGGTTTTTCAACCGGCATACAGTAAAACGGGGTGACTGGGCAATTTACAATTGGAGGAGGACAGCACAGAGGACTTTTTACCAAATCTAGAATTGGTGGTTTCTTGGTGTTTGTGAGACCCCAACCGAATCGTAAACGAGGGCTAAACGGTTCTACAATACGTTTGCACGATGTTGTTGGATAAGGTTGCAGAATGGGCTGTTGTTGACGAGGGGGAGGAGGTTGGTAATTGCTTCTAGGAACATCGGCAAACGTGACCTTGTATAACATTGTTTCAGTATTGAAGTTGCTGCTTGATAAGTAAATGCTTCCAGTATAATCAACTGCAACTGTGTTTGCCCCGCTTATTGTGATTTGAAGGGGGTCTGTACTCACGACAAAGTTTGACGTGTCGTTTCCTATAATATGCGTTTCAGAACCGATGTATGCATTCTTGGCGTAAATACCGTTTGTTCGGTTGTAAAAGATATTGTCTCCGAGAGTGACTACGTTTCGCAGGGACGATTTAACACCTGACGATGTGAGGCTGTTGAATGTCGGCTGATAATTCATAAAATTGTAGTAGTAGATGGTTCCAAACCGAGAATCAATAGAGTAAATAATCTGCTCGTTCGCAGATAGGGCGATTCCCCGAAAGTTGAGGGTTGCACCTTCATTTTTAAACAGAAGGTTTACAAATGCGTTTCCATACCGTTCTATCGTAGAAATGGAAGAACCATTTCCGGTTACTAAATACACAACTCCTTGGGAATCAACCGTGATATTACCAGTATTGTCTCCAAAGGTATAGATATCACGATCAATAGGTATGGTCTGCGTCTGCTGCGACGGAGCTGTGAGAGGAATTGACGCCGTGGAAATTCGGAAACAGTGTCGGTCGTACGGTGCGTTTATGAAAAGATATTTTCCAGTTGGATCAACTGCTAATCCGGTAATCTCTCCGGACAGGTCAGTAATATTGTTTCCAGAAGGTATAATCCGAAACGGTTTAGCTCCTGCATAATCTGTTAATGAATAAATCTTACCGTTTGATGTCCCGATGTACATAACGTTGTAGTAATTTCCAGTATTGTTGTATGGAGTTGTAGCCACCGTTATGGCTGATATTTGTCCGTATGTATTCGAGTAAGCCGTTACGTTAGAAATAAGGCTCATTATACTGAAAGATGGAAATAATCAGATGTAGGAATACACGAGGACGAGTGAAATAGCATCATGAACCACTGCGCCCCAGTAAGCAGAATACCAGCTACTTCCGAATCCAAGGATCATAACCAGTATCACAATGATTGAACGTAAAAAAGTGTTGATGAGAACATTGCTCGTCGGGACAAGAAAAGGGTCCATATCTCCTAGTCAAAGAAAAAAATATAGTCTTCTCAGACGCATTCGTTTTCTTATATCCCGCCGCGTGGGTCGGATAGAAAAAAATAATCTTGATATGGAACATAAACACAAATGGGAGGTGGTCTAATGCAGCTCGTCTCGTACGGTGCCCAGGATATCTATATCTCGGGCAACCCCCAGATTACGTTCTGGAAGGTGCTCTACAAGCGCCACACGAACTTCGCCATGGAGGCGATTGAGGTGACGTTCAACGGCCAGGCCGACTTCGGTCGCCGCGTGACGGCCGTCATCTCGCGTAACGCTGACCTGATGTACCGCACGTACATCCAGGTCACGCTACCCCAGATCAACCTGAACGTTGCCGCCAACGTCCGCTTCCGCTGGCTCAACTATGTCGGCCACCGCCTGATCAAGCAGGTTGAGATCGAGATCGGCGGATCCCGCATTGACCGCCAGTATGGTGACTGGATGCAGATCTGGACGCAGCTGACGCAGCCCCTCGGCACCCAGGTGTCGTTCGACGACATGGTGGGCAACTCTGCCGACCTTGTGCTGCTCAAGGACTCGGCGGGTGTTGCGCTGGACGCCACGTGCGCCGCCTCGGAGGCCACGAACTCGTGCTTATCCCGCGCGGGCACGCCCCTCAAGACGCTGTACATCCCGCTGCAGTTCTGGTACTGCCGCAACCCCGGCCTGGCCATCCCGCTGATCGCCCTCCAGTACCACGAGGTGCGCATCAACGTGGAGTTCGAGCAGAACTACAACTGCTGCTACGCCGACGTCGCCAACGGCGACTTCTCGGTCATGCCGCTGTACCCGTCCACGATTGCCCTCGGCAACGGTGTCACGGCCGTCTCCCAGCTCCAGCTGGTGGCCGCGTCGCTGTACATTGACTACGTGTACCTAGACACGGAGGAGCGCCGCCGGTTCGCCCAGCAGTCGCATGAGTACCTGATTGACCAGCTCCAGTTCACGGGCGACGAGACGGTCACGGCCTCGTCCAACAAGATCCAGATGAACTTCAACCACCCCGTCAAGGAGCTAATCTGGGTTGTCCAGCGCGACTCGTTCGTTGACTGCAACGCGCCCCCGACGCCGTGGATCATGGAGGCCCTGGGCCAGCAGCCGTTCAACTACTCCGATGACTGGTCGACGGAGGGTATTGTTACGGCCGTCCTGGGCCGCGGTGCCCTAGCCACCAACTCTTCGGGTGCGACGGCTGTCCCCACGTTCTCGGTGTCCGCTGGCCCGGGTGCTGGATACCTGCCCGGTGGCTCAACGGCTGGCTTTGCGTATGCCCAGTCGGCCATCAGCGGCCTGGGTGTTGCTACCAACTCTGGCCTCTCTACGGGCTCGGGCATCTACCAGACGGATGGCTCGGCGGGTGACGACAACTTCTTTGAGGGCACGACGAACTACCTCCTCGCCAAGGTCATCCTTGCCTCCAACGTCAAGTGCGAGGGCAAGAACCCGGTGGAGGTTGCCAAGGTGCAGCTCAACGGCCAGGACCGCTTCGACGAGCGCGAGGGCCGCTACTTCGACAAGGTGCAGCCGTGGCAGCACCACACGCGCACGCCGTCCGTGGGCATCAACGTGTACTCCTTCGCGCTCAAGCCCGAGGAGCACCAGCCCAGCGGCACGTGCAACTTCTCGCGCATCGACAAGGCCACGCTCAACCTCACGCTGTCCGTCAACACGGTCCAGCAGCAGCGCACGGCCAAGGTCCGCATTTACGCCGTCAACTACAACGTGCTCCGCGTCATGTCGGGCATGGGCGGCCTGGCCTACTCCAACTAAACGCCAAACCGTATGGTTCTGGTGTTTTGTTGTGGGTGGTGGTAATGTGACCTAAACCTAAAAATAAAAAATAAATAACGGGTCCCGACATCGGGGTTCAATACAGTGCTAGATTCTAGGTTGTATTGGATATATCGTATTTTGTCATAGTCTCGACTAGAGTCTCAAATGTCATCTCTGGGACCCATCCGAGTACCGTACGAGCCTTCGCGGGATTCCCAATAAGAAGGTCAACTTCGGCTGGGCGGTACAGCTTGGGATCTACGCGTACAAGGATACGCCCAGTCTGCGTATCGACGCCTACTTCATCAACTCCCGACCCCCTCCATTCAATCTCTATACCCGTAACACGAAACGACCGTTCAACGAACTCACGAACCGTATGAGTCTCCCCCGTAGCCATAACAAAATCGTCGGCTACCTCCTGCTGCAGCATTAGCCACATGCCCTTGACATAGTCTCGGGCATGACCCCAGTCACGCTTTGAATCTAGGTTACCAAGCTTCAGTACCGCATCCTTGTTGCGCATACACTGGGCGACCGCAAGGGTTATTTTCCGTGTCACAAACTCATGCCCCCGACGTTCTGACTCGTGATTAAACAGAATGCCGCTACAGGCATACATATCATAGCTCTCCCGGTAATTCTTCACAATCCAGAAAGAATACATCTTGGCCACGCCGTATGGGCTTCGTGGGTAAAATGGCGTAGATTCTGACTGGGGGATTTCCTGGACGCGTCCAAACATCTCGGAGGTCGCCGCCTGGTAAAAACGACAGTTTTCCATCTTGCATAGGCGAATAGCCTCCAGGATCTTCAGAGGCCCGATAGCATCTACGTTTGCTGAGCACTCTGGCTGGTAAAATGATGTATTCACGTGGGACTGTGCGGCCAGGTTATAGACTTCCAACCGCTCATATGTCGGAAGTTTCTGGAAAACGCGGATGATAGACCCAATATCGGTAATATCAAACTCGTCCATGCTGAACCCAGGACGTCCAAGTAAGTGCGAGATTCTTCCAGTGTTTGGAAGAGACGTGCGTCGAGTTAACCCAATAACCGTATAATTCTTTTCTAGTAGAAACTCCACTAGATAAGAACCATCTTGACCCGTAACCCCGGTTATGATCGCGATCTTCATTATATGTTCTAGGCATGTTATCGTAATATGTTTTCAACGCGTTCAATCAGTGCTTGATTGCACCATGCCTCATTGAACTTCGCAAGATAGGGAACAGCTGTTTCTATACACGAACGAATACTTACAATCTCACCGTCAATTAACGGACTGTAAATATGACGAAACATCTGACTGTTTGTTATGCACAAAGGTTTGCGAACCGAGAGTGCATAGTCAATCACACTAGAAATACTTCTACCAGGCATAACATCGTAAAAGAAGCAGTTAATCGTATTAGAGGAGAGGAACTGTAGAATCTCGTTATCTGTAAAATACTGATGAGACACCCTGATCTGGATTCCGGGTTTCGTGAAGACGGACCGACAGCGCCTTGCAACCTCTTCTGTGGTGTTTATACTGTAATCGGGTATGGGTATTATGAACTTGATAATGGCCTCATCAAATTCTTGGTTGACCTTGTAGATGATCTTGTCAAACCCCTTGTCGGTAAATCCAAACCCAAATGACCCAATGATGGGTATCCCGGTATCCTGACCGTAGGTTATAAACGGATGATCGGATGGCCCGGGGATAGTTTCAAATAAAGGGCGTGGAAGACCCAGTGCGGCAGATGGATTGACATCAAGACGAATTTGAAACATGGAATCGGCCGATTCGTGAGCTATTGATATGTGGGATGCTTTGATAGTTCCTAGGATAGCACGATTCAGCCATGGCATTGTGATCGCATGATAGTTGTAAATAATAATCGTGTACGGCTTTTTTGCTAGACACCCTAAAAATTCAGCATAGTTGGATATTTCGTAATAGTCTACCGATAGAGCCTGGCTCTTACAGAGTATATCCGAAATGCGTTTTCCATATTGATAAACTCCACACGCAGACCGTTTATGATTGAATAACGCAACAAAGACCATTACCTAACTGTTCTAAGGTAGGCTTAACTGAATTTTGAGTTCTTCGGCGGTGAGACTCTTGTCCGACCGCAGCTTGTTTACAAGCTCCATGTCCACAAGTTCGGGGTGCACATACCAGTCCTCAAACGGCGAGTTTTTCCCCTGCCAGAAGACCGCCACATCGGGGAATACTAATTCGTAACCACGTCTTTCAAAAATCCCACGAGACAGTTCCCGTGTATTATAGAAATTTCCGCGGTAGATATCATGTTCAAACGTCACCGTAGCAAATTTGTAAGCGTCGAAAACAGACGAGTCTAGAAGAAGAAGGGTATCCAGTGTCGATTTATTGTCAACATCAAGGTCAATTTGAAGATAGTCTATGTTGGCAGGGAAACGGTTTGTATCAAGTATCTCACGGTAGGGTACGGTCCTCGCGTCCTGTATCACGTATATGGAGTTTGGTCGTACGTGCTTATATAATCGCTCGAACTCTCGGTCATATTCGACCATAAGTCCCTTCCAGTTGTAAACGGACTCGAGCACATAGGTGTTGTTATGGGTTATCGGATGGTTAGAGCCAATCTCTACAAACACACCGTTACGTTTCTGTTTGAGAATGGTTGTTACGAACAGATCTTGAAGTGCTTGACCCTGTAACATTTTTTATTTAAAGGGTAACCTTATTTTAAATAGAAATGCACTGCCGTATATGCAAGTTGTCGGACTGTGTGACAGTCATTGATCTCGGGGAACAGGTCATTACTTCGCGTTTTCCTGTATACCGAGACTTTACAACGCCTCGTACGCGCGTATCCCTGTTCCTCTGCAACACGTGTGGCCTTCTTCAGCTAGAGGACAATGTTGCAGGTAACGAGTTGTATGAGCACGAGTATGGATACTGCTCTGGAATCAGCAATACGATGCGGGAGCACCTGCGGCTGTACAATCAGGAACTGCGTAGCAAGGTTGTCTATGCCGAAGGAGACGAGGTTCTGGATATCGGCAGCAATGATGCGACCTTTCTGAAGAATTATCCTGACACCCTACACAGGGTAGGAATTGATCCGACAGGTAAGCAGTTCGCTGCATGCTATGAAGGTCTTGAACTGATCCCAACTTACTTCACAAGGGATAATATTGGGGTCCGTAAGTTTAAGAGCATTTCTTCAATCTCTATGTTTTATGATCTGCCAGACCCTGTCCAGTTTGCGAAGGATATATACAGTGTTCTTGATGACGAAGGTGTATGGACTCTCGAGCAGAGCTATGTCGTCACTATGCTTGAGCGAAACAGTATTGATACTATCTGCCATGAGCACATTGAGTACTATGGAGTCTCTCAGGTTAAGCGTATTATGGATGAGGCCAATCTCAAAATTATCGATATTTCTCTGAACGAATGCAATGGAGGCAGTTTCCGGCTCTACGTTGCCAAGCGTTCTTCAGCACATGTTGAGTGCACGGATCTTATCCGTTCGTATGTGGACAGGGAGGTATACCTGCGCGACGTAAAGACCTATACCCAGTTTATGGAGAGGTGTAAACTGGAAGCTGACAAGCTCAATCATCTAATCAACATGATTCGTGCTAGCGGAAAGACTATGTATGTATACGGAGCATCTACTAAGGGGAACTGTCTCCTACAGTATGCGAATATTACGGAGGACCGTGTACCGTATGCAGTTGAACGTAACCCGAGCAAGGTTGGTAAGATGACATCCACTGGCATACCAATTATCAGCGAGGAGACAATGCGAGAGAATCCCCCTGATTACCAGCTTGTTCTTCCGTGGCACTTTAAGACCGAGATCCTTCAGCGTGAGAGCACGTTTCTAGCAAATGGCGGGCAGTTCGTATTCCCGTTTCCAGTTCTAGATATTGTGTCCAAAAAGCCCAAGCTACTTGTTACGGGTCTGAATGGTCAGATTGGTTCTTATGTCCGCGAGCTCTTTTCAAAGGACTACCAACTCTGTGATATGGGCTCCACGGATGTCTCGTCGTCTGATTTCAAGCAGGTTCTGGATATTTACAGGCCATCGGCTATTGTGCACTTAGCAGGTATCAGCAACACGGAGGAATGTGAAGCCGACCCGACTCGTACACTTGCCGTCAACGGGGTCTCTACTGCTACGATATGCGAGTGGATTGCCACACGGTCTCCCGAAACTCGTTTATTCAACGCTTCCAGCAGTGAAATATTTAAGGGTCACGGAGAGTATACGGTACACGACGACGATACCTCTCTATCCCCCACAACGATGTATGCTATCTCAAAGAGTCTGGGACACAATATCGTAAACTACTACCGGACTACAAAGGGTATCCATGCATCAAATGGGATACTGTTCACGACAGAATCTTTTAAGCGAAAGCAGAGTTTTCTCTTAAAGAAGATTGCCCTACATGCTGCATCATGGGATGGTTCTACTGCGCTTTCGGTAGGAAACCTTGACTCGTTCCGCTGCGTAACACATGCACGTGATACGGCAGATGCCATCTATAGTATACTCCGTCACGATGTACCCAATAACTATGTTGTATGTGCATGTCCACCGGCCTCGGTACGGAGTATGGTTGAGCGGATCTATTCATTCTGTGGAATCAAGGTGTCCCCTGTAGATCAGACTACGTACGTTGTAGAGGGCACGAATACAGTCGTATTTCAGACCGGGGCTCCCCTGCGCGGTGCTACCACAAGTATACAAGGAAGTTCCGATAGGTTAACTGCGCTGGGCTGGATCCCTCGTTACAATTTAGATGCTATACTCCAGAGTATAGTTAATGATTCTTGAAGTATCGGTAGGCGAGTCTCTGGACAAGCTATCAATCCTTCTAATAAAACTTGAAAAGATACAGGATGAAACAAGGAGAACGGAGGTTCAAAAGGAAATAAGTGCATTATCACCTGTTGAAGCTCTACGCGTAAAATACGCTTTTTATTGTGATCTGCTCAAGTATTTTAATACAGTTATTTGGGAGCTCACCGATGATGTAAAGGCTGGTGTGGAGGATGCGGTCTTCGTGGAGAAGGCCAAGATGATATTCGACTTTAATCAGAAGCGCTTCACGATCAAGAATATAATAAATAGCGAGGAGGATTCAGATATCAAAGAACAAAAGAGTTATACACACACCCATGTAAACGTTGAGGTGGATACGCTCGTTGACGTAATTCCAGTAGTAAATTACATGCTTTCCTCGTATGACACAGTTTCGTTTGAAGGTGCGTACGCTCAAACAATTAACAGTATTATACGTCTCAAAAAAATAATGAAGGGACGCAGTGTGGGTACAAATCTTCGTGTAAGCAATATACGTATACCCGGGACAAATAAAGCTATTTATGATTATCAACCAATACGATACGTTAGTGGTGGACTACTCGGCGATTTTATACAGCAGCTATCCGTGATAAACGAGGTATTTTTGAGGACCGGAAGACGTGGAAAACTGTATATTCGTAATACCCCAGGTGATGAATTCAGACTTGGACTAGAGCGGGTATATGCGGACACCTACCCAATTGTTTCCATTCAGCCGTATATACTTTCATATGAAATACATGCGGGCGAAGCAGTAGACGTTGATTTAAGTTCGTGGAGGCGGACACCTCTCTACCGGGGGAACTGGGAATCTATATTCAATCGAGCATATGGCGTCGAGTGGGGAAAAAACCCATGGATCACAGGGATTACTCCTGATGCTTCATACAAAGATACAATTATCGTTTCGCATTCTGTACGCCGACCGGACTCACGAATTGATTACCCTACCATATTCTCCGACATAAAAGCTCGGGGGCTACGGGTGGTATTTGCTCTTCTAGGAGAACGTTCCGAATATTCTGTATTTTTTGAACGAACTGGTATCGAATTAGAGTGTGTACACTTTGAGACTATAACTAGCTTTGTAGCTGCGGTGAGTGGATGTCATCTATTTATCGGGAATCTATCATTTCCTATGACGATTGCTCACGCCCTACACAAGGAAAGGATATGTATTCTATCGAACGGTCCCGATGATATACATGTAAGCGGACTGTATACTTCATTCACAGATTCAGCTGAATGGAATCGAAAACTCCTAGACGACAGGTGCGTAAGACCAGTGGGGTAAAGGAGCGTGTGAAGACCGAGGCGGTGTAATCACTTTTCCTCGGCACATGTAGGCAGCCAAAATGCTAAACGCGGAAACGCTCATAATAAACACCTTACCTCTCGATAACATCTCAACCGATTCAATGGGGTCTGTATTAATAAAGTATGTGCAATCTTCTATGTCTAGCGTTACTGGACTGTCAGAGTATACGTGGAAACGCATTGGGACGTCAAATCCGCTACGCACTGCCTTCATAGTATTCACATAATAGTCATTGGGTAAAAATCGAAAAGGAATACACTGCGCATCTCCGCGGCGAATGTGTACGGTAATAACATCTTCCATAGTTTCAGTCTTGTACTGCAAATTATACATTATCTGCGGGTACGTGTCAGTTACTCCAAATGGATACAGAATACGCATAAGAGTAGGTACCGATGACTGCATCTTCGCCTGAATTTCTTCAACGCTAGGTCGTTCTATCGCGACCTCCACCGTATGAATTGAACTGGCAGTGCGCATATGCCGATCTCCAATAAATTTGCGTATAAACTGATTCCACCGATCTTTTGTGGCATTGTCGCAGTGTTCGGCAGTGAGTATAGGGCTGTGGACATACGAACAGCCAAAATTTAGACTCAATGCATATATCCCCAATATGCGAATGATCTGGGCACCGGGACCATCTTGATGGGCACGATTGTCATAGGTAAGATAAAGCATTTATATGTAAAATAGCTATATAGCTAAATGCCGTATTTCACAAATGTTGACTGGCTTCCTGTGTGCGAATTTCCAGAGACATCGGAAACTATACATATGTTGATCGATCACCCCTTCTTTCAACGGCCTCCGGGAGATACAACAACCCGTTACATTGCCGTTCAGTGCGAGCCAGAGGCAATCATACACTCTAGACAGGCGTTCATAGATAACCACAAAACGTTCGATACGATCCTCACGTACGATGAAGAAATTCTGAAAGCATGTCCGAATGCTCGCCAGTATGTTTGGGGAACATCGTGGATATCTTCGTCAACATATAATGCAGTCAACGTGTCAAGAAAGCAGAGGATAGTATCGTGTTTGACAGGTATGAAAGAGCTGACACCAGCACACACATACCGGAAAATGTTATATAACTCGCAGTTATCTCTCAGCATGGCTCTGCCAATTACGTGGTTTCGTTCATCGAAGGGAGCTGCCCTTCCTGCGATCGGAAACAATCCGCTGATCGGAGACTCTAAGGACCCACTTTTCTTAGACTACCAGTTTTCAGTTGTGATTGAGAACTGTCGGCTGAACAATTACTTTACAGAAAAACTCGTAGACTGCCTTATCACAAAAACCATACCGATCTACTACGGCTGCCCCAATATCTCCAACTGGTTTGATACACGTGGATGGATTATTCTGGAAACAACATCTATCCAGGAGTTCAGGGCGAAGTGCGGGAAGCTTCCCAATTATGATGCTCATATCAACGTAATCAACGAAAATTTTGAAAGAGCTAAGCAGTACTCAAGTATCGCGACCAACCTTCAACGGGCCATGAATTTTGGAGTAGCTACACGAACAAATGGAGACTGAACGATAGTGGATAGGCTTGTTTTAGATCCAAAGGTAGTTGGTCGTCGAAACGATCTTTCTGTTTTCCTAAATAGATCGTTATATTGCACCGTCCCTCCTTGAATATTGCTATACCCACTAGCTTGAACCGCCAGGAACGGAAGAACAACCTTGACCCGAAACTGCTGGTAAATATACACGTCAATCTGTGGAGACTGTATATTTTTCCAAGCGATCATCCTATCGTAGCTAGAAGAATTGTATAGAACCCAATGTGTTGTGAAGCCGAACGGCAGATCATATACACTTACATTCCGTGTTGAAAGAGTTGGGTTGAAGGTTGATCCATTATCGGCGTTTGTTGTTCCACCGGTCACTATGTCCCACTCACCCTTATATAATGACAGTTTGTACAGAACCTCATTCCAAAGATCACGAATCTGTGTTGGAGTATGATTAAAAGTTGTACAATCATCTTCCCATACCAAGACGTAGGGATCGCCCCTTAGTTTAGCCTCTTCAACAGCTTTGACATGAGAAAGACCACATCCCAACCAACCCGGAGACGCTAAGACAGCAGGGAGCCGTGTCAGCGGAAATACACCCATCCAGTCGCGACTAAGTGTTGTCCAACGATCGGTCCTGGAATCTAAATTAATAACGTACGGACTAGCCATAGTCGGTTATACTTACTGAATATTTTTCAGTTGTTCTTCTGTTCTCCGAAACATATGCTGGTAATCGACGTCCGAGGATTCAATGTCACTAAATCCGGACGTCTGCTCTGCTAGAAAAGGCATCACAACCTTTATATGAAAATGCTGATACATATACACGTCAATCTGAGGGTCGCGAACTGTTTTCCAGTCAATCATTTTGTCATACGAAGAGTCGTTATACAGAATCCAGTGCGCGGTAAACCCGTGGGGGAGATCGTATACTTTTACATTAGGAGTTGATAGAAGGCGGTTCCATGTTGCACCCTTATAGGCTGCAGATGTGGCACCCAACACAATATCCCACTTATCGCGGTGTTGCGTAAGGGTTGGTAAGACTTCATCCCATAAAGCCTTGATTGCCCTAGGATGACGATTGCGAGGGGTACAGTCATCTTCCCATGCCAACACGAACGGATCACCCCGCGCCTTTGCTTCCTCGCAAACCTTAATATGCGAAAGTGCACATCCCACCCATCCAGGACTTTCCTTTACCGCCGATACACGAGTGAGTTGAAAAGCATTCTTCCATTCGCGTTGAATTGTATCCCATCTATCCGTACGACTGTCTAGATTTATGACGTACGGGTTAGCCATTTACAACTATAAGGATAACTAATGGTAAATGCCCATTATAGTCCCGTACTTAATGGGTGGACTGGGAAATTGGCTGTTTCAGGTAGCAGCTGCCATTCAGTGGGGGGGAAAGAACGTTATATTGTCGCCCCTTCACTGTGCAAGATCTCCACATTCATCTATCGACTATTTCGCTACAGTTTTTCAGAAGTTTCCGCGCGGGATCGTTAATCTTCCCTTGAACAGGCTTGAAGAACCCCCTAAACTATACCCATTCGCAACCGCCCCCAAACTGCATGATAATACTCTTCTGGTCGGATACTTTCAAAACTGGAAGAATATCCCGTCAGGATTCCGAGATATGCTCGTCTTTCAGAACCCGGCTCTTCTTGAGAAGTACCCACGACTAAAAGATAGCTGTTTTCTTCATGTACGCGGTGGAGATTACGTAGGCCATTGGCTGCACGACGTCGGACTCGGTAAACGGTATTATGCTGCATCTATCCAGATGATGAAAGACGCAGGTATAAGTCACTTTTCAGTATTTACGAACGATAAGAACTATTGTGCGCAGCTGGGGTTTCTTAAAGATGTTGACTACACGGTCATTGACGAGAACGAGATTGATTCGCTGCACCTTATGAGCGAGTGTAAGGCGGGAATCACTGCAAACTCTTCGTTTTCATGGTGGGGTGCCTACCTCAACCCAAACCGCCGAATCTGCGTTCCCGGGAAATGGTTTAACGACCCTGAATTCTGCATTGATGGGTATTTTTTCCCAGGGACACACGTAATCGCAGTATAATTCGCCTTCATCACAAACCAACTGATGTATTGGATCCATTTTTATGAGACTGCTATACCAAAAAATAGGTAGGCCCCTGTCTAGAGGACTACCTGTTTTTGTATTTGCTGTTTTATGTTTTAGGTGCTAGGATCACTCCATTCGTCCCATCGCTTAAGCCGTCTTAAGAAAGTGAACCTTCAGGAACGACTGGAGGTTGAGGTACGTGACCGTGTCCTTGTCCGTCACGCGGAGGAGGCGGGAGAGGACGCCGTCGGGGATGATGTGGCGCTTGTTGGAGGGGTCAAAGCACGAGTGCGTCTTGACGTAGTTGGAGACGAACTTCGTCACCTCCGTCTGCGAGCGCTGCGAGCCCGCCGGGAGCTGCATGAACGAGCACAGCTCCGTGGACAGACCGCGCGGCTTGAGGAACGCGTTCTTGGAGCGGCGGAGCTCCCAGGCGGCCTTCTCCTCGGGCGTCATGTCGGCGACGTCCTTCTTGACGCGGCGCTTCTTGCCCGCCTCCTTGACCTGCTTGGCCGAGGCCTTGGCGGCTAGGAGGGCATCGGCGATGATCTCCTTCAGCTCGTTGGCCAGGCGCGTGCGCACCTCGCGCAGGCGCTCAACTACGCTGCCGATCGTGGCCGGGGCCGCATCAGCAGCCGGGGCCTCCGTGGCGGCGGGGGCAGCGACCGTCGGTACAACAACCTCGGTCTTAGCAGCGGGCGCCTTGCGGGCAGCCTTGGTCTTGGGCTCAGCAGCGGCGGCTGAGGCGGAGGGGGCAGGGGCAGGCGCAGCGGCCTTGGCGGCCTTGGGTGCGGCGGCGGTCTTCTTCGCGGTCTTCTGCTCGGTGTTCATGTTTACAATAGAGGCAGACGGCTTTGCGGACATTTCTAACGCGGGTTATGTATACTATGGCGCGCCACCCCGTAAACCCCTATCAAGTTGAAAATATTAATTTATTCGTGGCGGCAGGCTAGCAATGGTTTATTGCCTCTTCCCTAGACTCAAATACTCCAATGAGTTCGTCTTCGAAAAAAACAGCCCACTTGCACGGAATAGGTATGTATACAATGCTATAATTTTCAACAGTGATTGTATCAGATTCATTCGTTCGTGTTGACATGCTCTCTGTCGATGTATCAGATATTTGAGACTTCTTGCGGCCTCCAGTACTTCTTGTTGTCCATTCTAGGTTTGATACCCTATTATCATGTGTATTTGAATTCTTGTGTCGCAGGTATTTTCTGTCTTCGGGATTTGGAATAAAGGTCTCAGCAACGATATGATGGACATTCGCGTCCAAGATATCGTAGTACAACCGATAATATTTACCAAAGTGTTTCAGCTTAATATCACGGCTAGTCAAGGAATGGCGTATCCTACCATATGTTGATACTGTAATATCCTTATGTTTGGGATAAGGTCTCCAGACCTCCTCCGCCTCCTTCATTATACTTTGTTGAGGTTATTTTTTTCCACAGAGAGCGCCTCAATCTTAGAATTAATAATTGCAAGTTTCTGTTCAAGCTTCTTCTTCTGATCTTCAAGGGGTATCGCGGCGGCCATCCGATCGATATACATTGATTGATGATAGTCTTTACGCATACCGTCTCTACGTTTCATAGATTCCTTACGATATTCTTCGGGTGTTAGATGCGCTAGATCAGCAAACTTGCGGGATGGCATTGCTCTATTAGTTAATAACACAGAAAGTCTAAGCCGAAACAAAAGAATCAAATTAATCAAATTAACTGTCAGTTTTACAAGTTCCTATAGGAACGACTTTTGTTGAGAGTCCTACTACTTTAGTTTTTACCAATTAATTTGATTAATTTGATTAATTTGATTAATTTGATTCTTTTTGAATTCTTATATACTAATCTATAATTTAGGGGTTTGGCTTGAAAATTGAAAAATTAGAAACAGTGTTTATACCAGAAATCTACATGATGTAAAATGATAAGGAACAAACGTTCGTTCCCTGTTTTAGTGTCGTCTCTCTCGTCATTTTAAAAATTGGGTAAAATGATAATAGTATCGTAAATCACAAGAGTACGAACCATTTGGCCGGTATTCTTGGGGTAAAGTGAGAAATATTCAATTCAAATCGGGAAGAGCCACCGCTGACGCCCGATTATAGGCCGTAATGATATAGTACGCCATTTCACCCGGAGCATGAACATCGTAGAGAGCCGATAACAGCAGGGTTCCAATATCACAACTGAGACGCGTCATAGATTCATATGTATGCATTACATTTCTCATATTCTTCATCCAGTTGTGGTATTTATAGACAGTAGGATCAGACGTATGAGAATACCACCAACGAGTATCTTCTGTGAGAGTATTGATGATCATGAACATGTAAGAATATTCAAGCGAGATGAAATGTTCGTGATGAATATCATGATCAAGTTCGCGAAGGATTTGGGCGATACGTAGCCATTTATTATCACGACGCTCAATCAACGTCATCGCAGGATACTGACCTGCATGATAAAGTTGGAGTCCATGTTTCCTACGGTAAATACACAGCTTACGAAGGCGTCGGGTATCGTCTTTTGAGAAAATCGTTCGGGTATACGGATTACGTATATCCAGTTCCTTCTGCGACCATTGAAACATTGATCGCTGGTCAAACCACCATACCTTTCCATCTTCTAAAATTGAAAAATAGTCATGAGGATGAATGTCTGTCTTGGAATCCATCGTTATAATCTCGTCATCATTGTGACATAGCGATCGTCTGAGAACACCAGGTCCAGCGATACGTATAGGAATACGGGTAATAAATCCCCGGCACCGTGCCTGGAAACGAATAAGTATTCGTAGGAGTGTAGGACGAGTTGTAATCCATGCATTGGGTTTCTTACACTTCATATGCCGACCACAGTACGCAAACTTTGGTAAGGCCTTTGATTCACACCTGTCNGTGGATGTCTTATTTTTACATGCTAAACAGCTCATTCTCTATCTATTAGAAGTTTAGGACACGAAAATACAACTTTGAATTCAGTATGGAAATGTGAGGGCAAAACGGATCGGACGTCGCCTAAGGAATAGGAAAGCACAACCAAAGTAAAGAAATGTCCGCACCTGCCGTAGTCAACATCTGCAAGATCAATGCCTCCGATATCCAGTTCTCCGACGTGAAGCGTAATGCAAAGGGTGGTGTCTCAATTCCGTTCAAGTACAAGTCGCAGAATGTTCAGTTCCGTTTCCCTCAATTCAGTTTCCCAGGCGGCTGCCTGACCAAGGACAATGAGAACAAGGACGGCAGCGTCTCAACGTCGTACACGATGTCTGCGTCTCTCCAGGGCTGTGATCCGTATGCACAGGCAGTTGCTACGGGTTCGGACGATACCTCCAAGGCGTACAACTTCCTGCGTGAGTTCCAGGAGTCGGTGATTCAGGCGGCTGTCGCAAACTCGGCTCAGTGGTTCGGCAAGAAGCGCGGCGAGGAGTCAATCCGCGATTCGTTCAACAAGTTCCTGAGCGTCTCAGTGGACAAGACGAACGATGGCTGGGTGCCGAACGGTAAGTACCCACCGTCGCTCCGCTTCAAGCTGCCCGTGTATGACGGCAAGGTCAGTATGGACGTGATTGATGCTGACGAGAACGACATTGTTCTCCAGCCGTCCGGTCTTCAGGAGGCATTCCCGAAGGGCTGTGCGGCCAAGATCGTCGCGAGCGGCAGCATCTACGTGATCGGTCAGGGTTTCGGTCTGACGTGGAAGCCGACGTATGTTCAGGTGACCAAGCGCAAGCGTCAGACGGCGCGCGATATGTTCAAGGACGACGAGGATGATGGCGAGGCGCCTGTCCCAGTGGCTGGCGGTGCTAAGGCCGCGCTCGTCTCGGACGATGAGGATGAGGAGGATGAGGCCGATGAGTCGGCACCTGCTCCTGCTCCTGCCCCAGCAGCTGCTCCTACGCCGACGATCGTAGAGATCTCGGAGTCAAAGCCCGCGGCCAAGAGCAGTGGCCGTCGTAAGGTAGGCAGCGCTGCTCCGTAAGCTCGCGTATCTACCGGAGGAACGTAGATGAGTCCATCATCGTCAACAAATAATGTGAAGAACACGTCGTAGCGTGGTTCGTGTTTTTCCATTTGACATCCAGAGTGTCCTTTCCCAGCGCACCGTATACAAAGAGTATCGGGTGGTTCGTACACAAGGACATCTTGAGGGCGAATAATGGTGAGAGACGTTCGGGATCGGAGAGAATCAACGGTTGTCCAGCCGTTGCGCATACAGTCTTCATANGCTGGACCCGACATGATGTTCCAGAGNGTGCGGTCACGGCACGTCCATCCATCTTCCTGAAATAAGGTAGAATACACATTGTCGCGAATCCAGTAGCACGTATGCTCTTTCTCTTCGCAATGCTCGGCAAGACCTACTCTATGATTATTTTCATCATATAGCCAGTAGACCTGGAACTTTTCGTCAGAATATGTGGGATCAAGATTCCCGCGAAACACTAGACGTCCATCGTAGTTGTACTCCTCGACGTCTGTATCTAAATCAAAATCGGCAATGTCGGTATCGGAGGGATACACNACCTTCCGATGAAAGGAGAGCATTTCTTACTTCACACTACGAAAACGAAACCATGATTTTTACGTCATGTTTCTTGAGCGACTTCGTGGCTGAATGAGACAGTTCGTGGCGCTTCTTGCGAGTATGCTCGGCTCCCGTCTTCTTAGCCTCGCTACCTCCAACATTCATGCGGGTCTCCATATCGGCATGGATATCATCGCGGTGCTCAAACAGGTACTCAATCACATCATCTTCCATGGCCCATGCGAAAAAGTTGAGCTGGCCTACGGTGGTGGACACACCCTGAAAGTCAATGCGGGCATGGCGACAGAAGGGATCAAACATCTTCTTGCTGTAAGCTTTGAGGTGGGACTTGTAAGCAAGGTACACAATCACATGCTTTCCAGCCTTGGAGATGTAGGATACATTGTTCATCTTGGAATAGTTCGTTACAAACCAGTCCAGAATGCGTAGAGAAATATTCGTCTTGTTGGCTAGAATATCACGGAGCAGAATTAGACGGTCGGGGGTGTAAAAGTTTGTAAGGCGATGGAGGACCCAATCCTCCTGTGTGGAGATTTCCGTAGTGGTCGTCATTGTGTTAGTGTTAGACCCTTTATGTAAANNNTNCACGCTAAAACGAATACCTTTTCACACTTCCTTCTAAATAGATCAATGGATGTCTTTGAACTACCGATTGAAGAGTGCACCCACATCGCGCGGCGAATCAAGACCATTTGTCGGAATCGCGGATACCACCACAAGAACTATAAAGCGCAGGTATACCGACTTCTGGATTCCCACATGGGTAAAGTTTGGGCTCGGCGGCGGTCGGTTCATCGTGTCCTGCGAGACTACGGAGTTGCAGATCAGCGATCAGACGCGTGGCACGCCAAACGATCTGAAATGATCACGGCCTCGGAAGTGACGAAAGCATTCAAGACAGCAACACCCTCTGGAAAGAAGGAGCTTCTTATGCGGAAACTTGAAGGACCGAAACCTTCGGGAGGCGGGATGATGACTGCGTGTATGTGGGGAACCCAGTTTGAACCCTTGGCCAAAGAGATCTATGGCGATATTCAGGGCGGGGCGGAGATCGTGGATACAACCTGCGTCGTCCATCCGGTTCACAAGTTCTTGGGTGCGTCGCCTGACGGGATCGTGCTGACCAAAGACAAGATGGATCACCGATGGGGAAAGTTAGTTGAATTCAAGTGTCCGATCTCCCGCAAGTTCACACAGGAAAGCCCAATCCCCGACGATTACTTCCACCAGATGCAGATGCAGATGGAGTGTACGAACATTGATGAGTGTGATTATGTGGAGATGCAGTTCAAGACGTGCGGAAAGACAGAGTGGACGAATTCAGAGTCGCCGTACAAGGGAGTGTTTGTGGCGTATGATACGGGGGTGATTGAGTACAAGCCAAAGACTACTGATTTCGCAGCATGGCGTAAGTCGTTGGAGGGTGACGAGTTGCGAATCGTTTACTGGACCTTGAACAACATTCGGATTGAGAATGTTCTGCGAGATCCAAATTGGATGTCTGATCATATTGGTGAACTTAATGCGTTCTGGGCAATCGTTCAGGAGTGCCGGAAGGATCCCTCTAAAATAGAGAATTATATCCCCACCACTGCCCCACCCGATGTCCTGTCTCTTGACCCCGCGGCGGCTTCTGAGAGTCAGGCGCGCGCAGGTGAGTCGTCTGCTGTGCATACGACGACAATTCGCCTGTTTCTCGGCGAACCTGAGCCGTCCGATCTATAAATTCAGGGACCCCGAACATCTCGCGGGATCCAGATAGAAGAACGCCCGCCACAATAAGTGCAGCAATCGCTAGGGCAAGAAGAGTAGGAGTATTTTTCATCGGGGCCGTATTATGTAAAATGGATAAAACAATTACAGGGAGGAAGAATAACATACAGAGGAGAAGATGCCGACCACTGACGAAATTCTACGTTTGATGCTCTCCCAGCGTGGGATCAAGACTGAGACTCAGGAAGTTCTGGAGTCAGACTTCCCCGCGATTGTGACCAAGATTGATAGTGTGATTGTCTTCACCAGTAATCGTACTCGTATTCACGAGAAGGACGTTGCGACCGTCGTAGATCTGACGAAGCAGTATGGCGGAACCCTCGGTATTCTCGTAGTTCCCATTCCTGCATCCGAAAAGGTTCTACAAACAGTATCAGCATACTCGGACGTTCTCCAGATCTTCCATACTGGACAGTTGACGTGTGATATTACTAAGCACCGCATGGTTCCCGCTCACCGTATCATCAAGGAGGAGGAAGTCAAGGGGTTCCTTGATAAGTTTGGGATTAATATGGANACGATCACGAAGTCTATGATTACGGACCACATTGCTCTGGAAGCAGATAAGCCTATGCTTCCCCAGATTGCGATGAAGCATAAGGAGTACATGCCGATGCCGTTCATTGGGACACAGGATCCGGTGGCTCGTTGGATTGGGGCTAAGCCTGGTGAGATTGTTGAGATCATCAGGAAGTCTGAGTCAGCAGGTGCGACCCCCTATTACCGATTTTGTGTAGCGAGTGTATAATAATAAGACAAGGAATGTCGGGGTTTGAGAACCTTCTAAACGAATACAAGTCCAACTACACTCAATTTTTGTCTACAGGGAACACTGCGTACAAGACTGCCTACCTAAATGCCCAGGAGGCAATTGATAAAGCAATTCTAGATCGGCAGGGTGAGGTGGAAGATCAGAAACGTGATATGAAACGGTTTGCCGACTCGTATCAGGAGGGAAATTCTGATCTTTCAGATGTGTATGATTCAGCAACTGGTCTGTTTAAAAATGCCCAGCAGATTGAGGATACCTATCTTGGAGCCAAACGCCGATATGACCAAACTGTGGCTCCGGGAGCCGGCGAACCTGCTCTAAATGTAGCCAATGGGTATGCGTTCGTCCTCCGATTTGGTCTTATTCTAATTCTTCTTCCTCTCCTGTTTTTTATTGGGTACTGGTCTCCGATGGTACGATCTGCGATAGCATCTACTGCATCGGGAGTATCGGCGATGCCGTCGCCTGTCCTAGGCCCAATGAGGGCATAGCCGGGAGTTCAGGTAATGTCGGGAAGAATGATTCGGTCTGGCGGAAGGCGCTTCCTACGAAAAGGACAAACACCACAATAAGAAGCACGAGAACCACCAGAATCCAGCCATAGTATGTGGCCTGGGGAATAACGGCGTGGTTCTGTGTATCTATATCTTTGTAAAGACGATTGAGCCGTACAAGCTCATCCTCATCCGTACGCAATTCTTCCAGCTGCTGTTTGTAGTTATCCAGAGCAGCTTGAAGATCACCGGTAGGCTGTGCAGACAGGGTTGACTGACCCTGATTGTAAACATCCTGAATTTTATTCACTAAGGCCACGAGCTGCTGGTTAGCAGCAGTGATCTGAGGCATCATGGCCGACCGTTTAGCCGAGTCCTGTTCGTGGAGTGCAGTCGTGATCATCTGTACATACTGATCACGAAGTGCCCCGTATTCCTGAATCGCCGCTTGGGCACTGTTATAGGCTGACGAATCATACTGGACATTCAGATTTCCTCCCTGGTAAAGAAGCGTACTTGCAGGAGTCATGGTCGTTGTCGTCATAAGGGCTGCCGATCCGGCTGCCGGTTGAGGTGTTGTCGTGCTTGTACTCATTACTCTTTGTAGACATCAAATTATCTAGAACGTATATAAGAGGAGATATATGGCTGCTTATGCCCAAGATTTCCAGTCCAAATCACAGGGCTTACTTGGATACGTCCAAAGTCAATTATCTCAGGCCGTTGGATGGAGTGCCCTTCCTGGACAGCTGAATAAGATTGTAGCATCGTCTGGGGGGTTTGTATGGGGATTCAACGCGGTTGGAAATTTTTATATGTGCAAGGAACCGTGTGATGGAACGAACTGGAAACAGATGACGAATCCGTCTGGAGTTCAGGGAATGCCGCTGGATATTGCGGTAGATGCTCAGAACGTCTACGTCCTTTACAACGCTCAGATCTCAACTCAGCCGCCGACTCCTCCATCGGCAAGTATTGGATACATGTACGGTCCGTGGGTTGCAGGTCACGACGAAATTCTGAAAACTGATAAGGATAGTCAGGGGAATCCTGTATATATCGCGTTTGAGTCTCCGTACACAAAAATGGTGAATTCATTGGGGGTTGCAAAGTACTATGTGGGTGCAGTGTCTGACTATACTCCTGCAAAGTGGGACTCGGCAACCACAACTCCGCCTGGAGATTATAAGGTCAGTCTAACATCTGCTTCTTCTGCTCCTCCGGCTCCAATTCTAACAAACCAGCTCAGTTTTGCGATACAGCCGGTTGATGGTAGTGGAAGCTGGTCGGCTCCTCAGGCAATTCCAGGTACTCCCCCGGTGAATCCTGAAATCAATATTACTGATCAGTTTATCTTTGTAGGCAATCAGGGATGTTCCAAGCCGTGTACAACAGGATCGTGGGTTCCTATTTCAGGACCGCAGGGGGCAGGACAGTCGTTGGGTGTAGTCGCAGCATCAAGTGGGTCTACGTACGTCCCGGTAAACAATTCTGGTAAGATCAAGGTTTATGCTGGTACTGGGAACGGACAGGGTGGATGGACTGAGAAAGCGGGCCTTGCGGGGAAGATCCCGGTGGCGGTGGAAGCGGATAACCAGTTTATGTATGCCCAGGATTCAGGATCGGGTGGAATTTATCGGTGCGGGGCTCCATACACTGAGGAAGGTTCGTGCGAATTGGAGAACACTCAGGGGAAATCAGTGATGGGCAACCACACAATTTCTGTGAACCCCCGGAGTTACCAAACCTATATTGCAGCCGCAACGTCTGGATCCGTCGGTAATCTTTACCAGCGACTGGATGAGGGAAGTGTGAATGTCGCCCCTCAGGTTGAAGAGGCGAAGAAGTATGCATCGGGACTTGATAGTGATGTGAATGCTCTTGGAACAGCAACAACCGCCCAGGCTGCTGCTCTATCGGCTGCACAGACACGAGAGGAAGCAATGGCTGCGATTGATCAGATTACGGATCTGGATGATAAATTTAGAGAGACCCGGATTAAGCAGGGGAATCTGCGCAGTAAAATTGTGAATGATAAGTCAGTTCCGCTATCCGCCGATCGTTTAACTGCTTTGAAGGTCGTTGCGATTGCTCTCATGTGTACGATTGTTCTCCACACGGTTCTGAGCTTTTTCCTGTCTCCCACAATTGTGATGGGTATTTCCGTAGCTTCCCTTGTGATTGGTGTGATTGTTGCGTACACGTATCTAGGTACAGGAATTAAGGTTTCTATTTCCTCTGTGAAATAATAACGAATAGATGAGCAGTCCAGCAATTACAAGTGCCGATAGTGCTAAATTCCGAGCGCTTGGAAGTGCGACAGCAAGTCCTGAAGAAATGCAGGCTGCCTTTCAGACATTTCAGCGGGCGTCGCAGACCCGTGATGAAGACCCAGATTTTTTCCAGGCTGCTCGGTTTCGCTACTATGGACTGAAAAATGGCCCTGACTGGATAGCCCAGGAGACCAAACGAATCAATGCCGAAAAGATGGACCCCGTTCTAGACAAGTATCGTTCACAGTATACCGACCTTGATGCTCAGGCTGAGGTTCAGAAAGGGTATACTGAATCTATCGCAACAATACGAGACAAACAGTCGTCGCTCAAAGAAGGAGTTGCGGGAAACATGGATTTTCTCCGGGATCTCTTGATGGACAAAGAACAGAAGGTATCGGCATACAATCGGTTCATTGATCTTACGAGTCCTTCGTCGGAGGCCGTTGCGGCGATTGCTCCTACCAGTCCATTGGTCGCATACTTTTCAAGTTTACCATCGTCTTTTCTCACTGGACTTGATGTGGTCTTGGCGATATTGATCTTGTTTGTCCTTGTACTCGGACTAAGCAAGTCGGGAGGAGCGTTCATGTCGGCAAGAGTATGGCTTGCTTCCTTATTCACACCAGCCCCTGCGCCAATGACTAGGTAAGCATGTAATGTTTCATTGAAGAAGGAGGAGTAAAATACATATTGTGAAGATAGACACGTGACTCGCCCCACGGACAAAAGAATCGGCACCATGCTCCGGGAAGTACGAGACCATCAAAGGTTGGAAGAACCAGAGCATCGGTATAATACGCGATATCGTTCAGTGGATCCATAAGGATCAACTGACCGTCATACGAAAATGCTCGGTACCCGTCCAAATTATCCGCGTAGAACCCAGGATACCTTTTTGCAGTGATCACAGAGAGATCGCACGGTGTCCATCGCGGAGGAGTATGAACATCTACAAATGGGATCCATATATACGTAAAACGGAGAAATGGTTGAATGGGTACAAGTCCGCGAGGCACAGTGTGGACTTCAAACAAGAACGGAATAGGTCCCCAGATCTTCGTTGCCTCGTTCGCCATACTTAAAATCATCTGCCCTGAAATCCCATTCCCGCGAAAGTCGGTATCTACGTAATTACACGTAACAAATACTGAATTAAATGATTTTTCATCTCCGATCCACCTACCGTGTTTTGCTACGAGGGTAGCAACGCGTGGAATCCACACAAAAAGATCGTCGTCAGCCATGAAGTTTCGTTGAACGTGAAACTTGTCTTTCCAGATAGAGGTGGCCCATATCCGAACGTTTTCCGGCACATCTTTCCAGCGGGAAATACGTACAGAATCAGTTTTAGAATATACAAAATCACGATCAATCATTGTATGGAGGGGGCCGGGGGACTTCTGGATTGGAAGCGTCTCCCACATTTCTTACATAAAGACAAGAGAGAGATGGACGCATCTTTAGCATACTGGATAATACCACTCATACTTCTTGCCCTGTTCCTTCTTTCGGGTGTTCACAGTGCTCACCGCGAAGGATTTGAGAACGGCGAGGAGGGGGGCGCCGAGACAGATACGCACGAGGACTATGACGATATTTATGATAAGTTTTATGCCGACGTGTACGACAAGCTCTTTACTACCCCAGAACGGGTTTCATTTGAGAAAGCGAGTCTTCGCGAGAATGCTCTTGCCGACTGGCCAAAGGCGGAGACCAAGATTCTAGATGTATGCTGTGGAACCGGTCCCCACGTGGACTGGCTATGCAAGGACGGAATTGATATTGTAGGTGTTGACTTATCAGAAGAGATGTTGAAGAAAGCGAGAGAAAAGTGTAAGAGCGGACGGTTCTATAAGGGTGATGTAACACGCGCTGAAACATTTCCTCCGAAATCGTATTCACATGCAGTAATGCTCTATTTCTCCATTTATCAGTTCAAGAATCCTAAGATGGTACTGGACAATATATACTCGTGGCTAAAACCCGGTGGAATCTTGGTTTTACATCTAGTTGATCCCAATAAGTTTGATCCTATTCTAGATGCTGCCTCGCCATTCGCATCGTTCTCGGTTCAGAAATACAGTAAGGAACGAGTCATTGATTCGGACATCTTTTTTGATAAATTCAAGTATCAGAGCCGTTTCGTAAAAGATCCCGATTCAGATGATGCTCGCTTTGAAGAAGTTTTTGAATTTGAAGATCCGCAGCGTTACCGTGAGAACATTCACCGTCTATATATGCCGAAAATAGACGCCATGTTGGATATTGTCCGGTCAGCGGGGTTCACCCGCCACGAAATGGTAGACATGACGCCTGTAGGTTATGAGTATCAATATCTTGTCTATTTTTCTAAGTAAAGGGAAAGGGGTATGAGCTTCTTCGTGAAGAATATTACTAATCTAAACTCCATCGGAGTTGGACTGTACCCTGCAGTCGCCAACCTGAACATGGCTGGCAACTCTATTGTGNATTTGAACCAGATAAACGGTCAGACATTCCCAGCAACTGCGGGAGTATCAGGTACAATTTTGCATATTGGACCGACAGGCAATATGTACTGGGATGTTGGCGGAGTAGGTCCATCTGGTCCCGTGGGTCCTACCGGTCCTGCTCAGGCAGTGGGAGGTATCTGCGGAGAGATTACGTTTAACTGGGATCTAAATGGAGATGGGATTGGAGAATCAGTAGGAGACCCTGGACTCACATACGATTGGTGCGGACAGACCGTGAATGCTTACACGTTGAATCTTACGAAAAATCTGAGTGTGGGGTCAAACGTAACGGTCATCGGAAAGATCTCGTCGGGTCCAGCAACCTCAAACAGTATCGGAAATGTTACACTTCAGAGCGGAAGTATCANGACTCAGCCACTGACGACCAACGCTATCGGTGCGTGGACACTCACTGCATCAAACTTTTACTCACCAAGTATGACGATCAATACCAGTGGCTCTATTTATACACCCGCATCTATCAGCAGCTCTATTGCTGGGGTCTACATGAGCAACTCTACACTCTCAGCCGCGAATTCAACCGTTGGTGGAGTCACTCTTTCCGGTAATAATGTTACAGCATCTAGTGTTACGGTGAATGGAACGGTCGGAATCACAGGAGTAACCACGATCTCTGCTCTCCTCACTGTCTCATCTCTCTGGGTACAGAATGCTCTCAGCGTCTCGGGTGTCTCCACACTTTCATCGGCAGTTGTCCTGAACTCTCTCTCNGCAAACTCGCTCTATTCCACAACCACGATTGGTGCGGCCGGTGCACTGACTATTAGCGGTCTCGCAACACTTTCAGGAGTCTGGGTTCAGAATGCTCTCAACGTCTCAGGAGTCTCCACACTTTCCTCGGCAATTATCCTGAATTCTCTCTCTGCAAACTCGGTCTACTCAACGACCACAATTGGCGCGGGAGGTGCACTCAACATCAGCGGCCTCGCAACATTGTCGGGTCTCACTGTGCAGAATAACCTCAGTTTGAATGGTACGCTCTACGGAACAACCGCAAACCTTTCGGCACTCACTGGTTTAAAATCAATCAATTCTATCCCAGTAACTATTGATTCCGCAAATTCAATTATCCTTGCGGGTGTATCTATTCAGAACCTTTGCGGAACGAATATCGTAGCGCTCGGAACAGCTGCGGCACTGAACAACTCTGGATCTTACGTTGTTGCGTTTGGAGCTAGTGCAGCAGTAGCAAATACTGGATCAAACGTGGTGGCGATCGGACGGGCTGCTGGTCTCAACAATAGCGGTGGCTCATCGGCTGTCTTTATCGGTTCTAACGCCGGAAACTCAAATTCAGGATCAGACGTCGTCTCTCTTGGAACGGGAGCAGGTGCGAGTAATTCGGGGTCAAATGTAATTGCTATTGGGTCTAGTGCTGGAAAGAACAATTCTGGATCCAATATGATATTTCTAGGATCTCCTTTACCCTCAGGTGGAACGTACACCCCAGTTGGAAACAATGTTCTCCTTGTGTACTCAACATCCGACAGTTTCAATCCCTTCCTGTATGGTGATCTTTCAGGAAAGCAGTTAGGTATCGGAAAAACTCCTTCAGCTGCCTTAGATGTTCAGGGAAGTGGTCTATTTTCTGGAAGTGTTTCGGCAAGCTCGGCGTTTATTGGAGTAGGTGGTCTGAACGTATCCGGAAGCGCTAGTCTGAATGGTGGCGCTACTGTCTCAGGAACAGTCAGTACTCAAACGATTTCTGCGACATATGGACTTATCGCTACTCTTTCTGCTACAACTCTCAATGTATCTGGAACGCTAACGACAACAACTCTGAACGTCTGCGGAAGTGCTACACTGTCGGGAGCCAATATTACCAACACACTGGCTACTCAGACACTCTCTGCTACCTACGGTCTTGTAGGTACTCTTTCGGCAACGACCCTCAATGTTTCGGGGGCTCTCACGACAACAACGCTCAATGTCTGTGGTCTCGCAACCATCTCCAGCGCAACTATTACGAATACTTTGGTCGCTCAGACTCTATCTGCTGCTGGGGCTACAATCACAACACTGTCTGCGACGACGTTAAATGTCTCTGNTCTCTCCACACTCTACTCATTGAGCGTGCAGACAATCAGNGCAGGGTATGCCTATGCTCCCGGAGCAACGATCACAACGCTGTCTNCGACAACTGCGAATGTTTCGGGAATACTCACAGCGGTAACACTGAACGTCTGTGGACTCGCGACACTGTCGGGGGCAACTGTGAGTAACACTCTGACGACGCAGACTCTATCCGCTGCCGGGGCTACAATCACAACACTGTCTGCAACAACATTGAACGTCTCTGGTCTCTCCACATTGTATTCACTAAGTGTTCAGACTATCAGTGCTGCGTATATCTATGTACCTGCAGCGCGTATCACAACCCTATCCGCAAATAATGTAAACATCTCAGGATCGCTCACAGTCGCCGGAGATACCGTTTTCCCAAATCTTTCAGGTCTAGTCACATTTGATGGTGTACCAGTTCTTATNGACAACGTGAAACAGTATATCTGCATCGGCATAAGCACTGGAATTTCAGGTGGGGCTACTGATGTTAATGCGTACGGCTTTGGTGCCGGATCTGCAAATTCTGGACAGCACGTGAATGCATATGGATTAAATGCGGCGAAGAACAATTCAGGACCATACGTTAACGCATTTGGATCAGGTGCAGCTGCAAGCAATACTGCTGATGGCTTAATTGCTATTGGTCGCGACACCGGTGCCTCAAACAGTGGTCTTGGAGCAATCGCTATTGGTGTTGGAGCGTGTACTACAAATTCTGGAGACAACGTGATCGGCATTGGTTCAAATGCACTCTACAAACAAGGTGGATCCAACGTGATTGGAATCGGTATTAATGCGGGGTACAGCAATACAGCATCTGGGTCAATCTTTATCGGCAGCAATGCAGGGTCAAACGCTCGCTACCCAAATGCCCTTGTTCTAGGAAACAATCCTTTTGGAGGGTATACTATCAGCGCTGCAAACACCTTCCTAGTCTATTCAACGGTTTCTTCCAAACCGTTTCTACAGGGAGATATGTCTTCTGGATTTTTCGGAATCGGAAAGACTCCATTAGTAGCTCTGGATGTCGTCGGAAGTGGCATCTTTTCCAGTAACTTAACTGTTTCTGCAGGAACGACCACACTTTCTCTGGCGCTTATTACAACATTAAGCGCAACAAATGCAGTGGTGACTGCTCTTACATCTACATCTGTAACTACGTCGGCAGCAGTTGTACAAGGAACACTCTCAGCATCAAACGTAAATATTTCTGGACCGGGAGGACAGGGATTGACGATTGCTAACAATGGAACGTTTACGATGGGAGGTACATTCTCCAATACACTCGGAACCACAAATCTTGGGACAACGACTATTGCAGCCCTCAACGGAGTGAACTGGCCAGCAGTGACTGGAACTCAGACCCAAATTCTAACTATATCATCGGCAGGTATCGCAGCCTGGACAACGCCGGCGGCTGTATCACTTGCAGGATGGTGGAACGTGACTCCAACTGCAAATCTTAATATGGGTGGAAACGGTATCACAAACTTATCTTCAATCAATGGGGTACCAATTGTATTTTCCGAGACGCCACAGGAAGTCGTTGGTATTGGATACGGAACGTTGTCGGGGGTAACAGGAAACGAGATATTCGCAGTGGGTCGTAATGCAGGTCTTGGTGCAGGTGGTACAAACTTAATTTACCTTGGAAGCAATCCTGGTGGAGTCAGTCCTCTCCAGAGCAACTTTTTTACAATGTATTCAACGACGAGTGGATTACCGTTCTTACAGGGTGATTTATCGGGAATGCGTTTAGGTATCGGAAAGAACCCATCAGTTGCCTTAGATGTTTCTGGATCGGCGACGATTACGGGTTCAGCCTTCAATGTCTGTTCTGGTCTCGCAACGCTTTCAAGTGTTTGGGTTGTGAATAGTTTGAATGTGTCTGGCCAGGCCAACTTTTCAAATGCGGCATTCACAACACTCTCTGCGTCCAATGTTTCAGTGTATACTGGTGGTACGCTCAATGTATCTGGTTCTACCTCTCTCACCGGTCTCCAGGCATCTACAATTTCTGGATCGTCACTGTACTCGTCTGGTGGACTAAAGGTAGATGGAACAAGCACATTACAGGCTACAACCGTTGCAACGACACTTGGAGTTACAGGTGTTACAACTCTGGGTACTCTCGGTGCTGGGGCAATTACCGGGACGTCTGTATATTCTACGGGTACACTCCGATCCGATGGGACAACTACACTACAGGCGACAACCGTAGCAACGACGCTTGGAGTCACAGGAACTACAACCTTGGGTACTCTGGGTGCCGGGGCGATAACGGGTACATCTGTAAGCTCTACGGGGACACTCACAGCCAACGGACTTACAACGTTATCGGCAACAGTTATCGGAACAACTCTCAATGTATCTGGTCTAGCAACTCTCTCTGCAGCAACTATCAATGGAACATTGACCGTATGTGGTCAGACAGCATTTACAAATTTGAGTTTCGCGAAACTCAACGGTATTACATGGACAGCACCTGTCGCAGGGGGAGGCACTGTTCTGACGTACAATAGTACGAATGGACAGGTTCTGTGGGATACGTATCAGCATCTTGGACTTTCAGACTGGGCATTGAATCCGGCAACGTCCACTGTAAGTTTAGCCAATTTCGGTCTCACTGGAATTACTTCTTTCAACAATATCTCGGCAGTGTTCAATTCGTCTCCTTTCCAGATCGGACTTGGGCCGAACGTATTGAGGTCAAACACCCAGGCAAATATTATTGCTCTGGGTATCAGTGCGGGTGCGGTAGGAGGAAACACTACGGGTGTAGGACCGAACTGTATCTTCCTAGGTAGCAATCCTGGTGGATCCTCCAACGTTTCCAATTCTCTCGTAGTCTATTCTCAGATAGCAGGATCTCCCCTCATCTACGGTGACCTCTCCACAAGCCGGGTCACAATTGGAGGGCAGACGAATACCGGAGGATACACACTGAACGTCAACGGATCGGCACTGGCTCAATCACTCAACTCACCTGCTTCATCGTCAAATTCTATCGGTGGANTNACGATGTNCAACAGTATCCTATCGGTCGGAACCATATCTGGTGTTACAAGCTTGAATGGTCAAACCGTAGTGATGAACGGCACAACTGGACTGATTGGAATTGGACCCGCTATGGGTCTTGGAGGAACATCCAATATCGCACTTGGAAACTTTGCTGGGTACGGTTACAGTCAAACAGGAGACAGCGAGGGCGGACAACTCATTGCGATTGGTGGATCGGCAGGATACGGTTCATCGGGATCTTCCAATACACTTCTAGGATACCATGCGGGTCAGCAGAATACTGGAAGTTTTGTGAATGCGATTGGAAGGTCTGCGGGTGAAAGCAATACAGGATCGTATGTAAACGGAGTAGGAGGGGGTGCAGTGTGGCAAAATGCTGCTTCTTATGTGGATGCGATGGGTTACCAGGCAGGACAGTGTAATGCGGCAACAGGGTCAAATCTGGTGGCGATTGGATCTAATGCTGGATACGGCAATAAGGGCGCCTCCAATATTTATATTGGATCAGGAGCTGGAAGTGGTTCGGCTATTACAAATGTATCGTGTGCTATTGTGATTGGAGCGAATGCTGGAGTTGGTGGGGGGTTTTACGGTGTAGGAGTTCGTTCAGTCGCAATCGGTTCAAATGCTACTGGGGGGGCGACAGATGCTATTGCGCTTGGAACCTCAGCATGGGCTGGAAATACTGCGGGTATTGCGATTGGAGCCAATGCCGGATACAACGGAACCACCTCAATCGTTATTGGTTCAAACAGTGGACTCAGTCCAAATACATACGCGACAAATGTGATTGCTCTCGGTACCAATGCTGCGTCAAACATTCCTGCGCTCAACAACACTATTTATATCGGCAGCAATGCAGGATACAATCCTACAACGGCGAATAGTCTAGTCGTCCAGTCACTTGTTTCTACAGCTCCAACCTTACAGGCAGATCTCTCTAACCGGTGGCTAGGAGTTGGAAAAGTACCTGGTGCCGCACTTGATGTCGCAGGATCGGTCATGCTCACAGGAGGAACCGTCACACTATCAGCTACCACAATTACAACAAATCTTACAGTCTGCGGAACAACTACGCTCAGTGGAAAGACAGTTATTGCGAACTTGTCGGCTACCAATACTACAATCTCTGGAACGTTGAATGTTACGGGATCGGCTTCACTCTCGGGTCTTACACTGAATGTACTGAACAGTACGCCATGGCCTTCATCTATCGGAACAGGAAACCAGCTACTCGCAATGAATCCTGCGGGAACGGCGGCGGTCTGGACAACTCCTGGAGCGGTTGATTCGGCACAGTGGGCATCGAATGCCGCAGTCTCGAACGTGAACATTGCAGGGTTTGATATGTATAATATCGTCAGCCTCAACACGATTCCTGCGGTTATCAGTACAACGCAGATCGGATTAGGTCCAAAAGTTCTTACCAACAATACTGCAGCAAGTGTAGTTGCGTTTGGGTCAAACGCCGGAAGCAACGCAACTGCAAACTCAACATTTACAAACTGTGTCTACCTAGGATCAAACCCAGGAACAAATGCAACGGCGTCAAACACGTTCTTAGTCTACTCAACCACGGCAGGAGTTCCTGCTTTACAGGTGAATACCGGTAATAGCTGGCTTGGTGTAGGTATGGTTCCAACCACTGCCCTAGATGTTACTGGAAATGGTCGGATAAGTGGAACACTCACAACACAAAGTAAACTCGTTGTAGGAAACTTTAGTACAAGTAATCCGTCCAACTATGCTATGAACATCGTAGCATCTGGGTCAAGGACGGGATACATTACATGGTATTCAAATACCAATCAGGTTCCGTATATCGGTCTCGGATTTGACCAGACGAATGATGGAATAGGTATTACATCCAATACAACAGGTGGAGATCTTGTATCAACAAATGCCTTCTTTGTCTCACGTGGAACAGGTCGTGTAGGTATTGGAACGTCAACACCTGCAGTTGCTTTAGATGTAGTCGGTCAGATCAATACGAATACCGCGATCACCACTCCTTCACTTGCAGTCTCAGCATCTACGACTCTATTGGGAACACTCACTCTCCCAACAATTGCGTCCACCGCATATGCGAGCAAGGTCCTGTCCTATAATTCCAGTACGGGAGCGGTCAATTACAGCACACTGAATCTCGGGACGCTCGGGGGCGCGGACTCCAACACCATGAACGCCAACTGGGTGACGAGTGGCGGTGGAACGATTACGTGGAACGGAGCAACAAATGTCGTCTCGGGTACTCAGCGCATCATCGCCATTCCAGTCAACAATGCGATGGCGTCATATGGATTCCTTAATATTGCGGGTGATTCTACGTGGTCTATTACGATGAATGCTGCTGGGTGGTCAGCGGCATACTGGGTTCCTAACTCAATTCCGTCTGAGTATGGTGCTGGAAGTGGTTCCGTCAAAGTCGTTCAGTACGGGTCTGTTGGTAACCAGATAGGATCCAACTGGATATTCATTTGTGCAACCAACAGTGATACTACTAACCCTCCAACACTCAAATGGGGTCCTGGATTTATCACTATCCCTTCGGGCGGCGTCTACAACTCAGTAACAGGCGGAACGTCTTGGAATGTTCTGGGACAGGCCACGAACATTGCTCTCGGATCCAATTCGTCCATTACGGGCGGAACGTCCATCGTGATCGGGTCCAACGCTACCTCCGCCGTCGCGGCCAACAACGTNATCGCGATCGGAACCAATGCGGGCAGCAATCTCCCCAATCTCAACAACACTATCTACATTGGAAGCAATGCAGGATACGCCCCAACAACCTCAAATACATTAGTTGTTCAGTCAACGTCTTCAACCGCACCGACTCTCCAGGCTGATCTCGCAAATCGGTGGCTTGGTGTAGGTATGGTTCCGTCCAATGCCCTAGATGTCGCAGGTACCATTCGGGCTTCAGGTCCAGTGATTTCCACACTGAGTGTTTCGGGAACATCGGCAGCGGCACTCACGCTCACAACCACTGCGGCCACAACTTATTTCAGCCTTGCATCAACGGCCACTGCATTTTCCCTCACATTCCCAGCAACTGCTCCCCCGACCGGAACGTACTGGGTTCTCAAGAACAACAGTACCGTGAACTATACAATTACCGCCACAAATGGAGTGTTTAACGGAGGAACTACTTCAACGTACTTCTTACAGGCAGGTATTGGTGTGACGCTCGCNTACTCTGGAACAGGGACTGCGTACTACACGTTCTAATCCACTCCCACTCCAACACAATATATAGAATGCAAATCTACGATACAAGGAGTGTAGTAGATTTTCAGACGTTCACATTTTCGGGACATGCACGTAAACTCGCGAACAAATCACTCCTTCAAAGCATTCAATTAGGCCATGCAGATTATGCATGTTACTGGACTCTAGAACTACTGTGTTCAGGTCTCGTNCACTCCATATGGACCACATTCTTTGAAGCAGGGTCGCTCTATATCCACCGTTCCTGTCCCAATATGTTTACGTATCTTGTTTCACAGTATGAACGATTCTCAGAAATTGAGCAGATGTATACAGTTCACACGATGACGGAGATCCGTAATCGTGATGACGCACGTTTACTCGTTTGTGAAGTTGCGATCGTCTTAGCCACGGCTAAAAAGCAGAAGACGATTACTCTTCCGACTATCAAGGCTGATCATGATTTCTTACCTGAAACGGTCCGAGAGAATCTGAGGGCAACATCGCAAATGACGAGCGCCCCGTTCCTGAAAGCCGATGATCCCTTAGAACTCAAAATTCCATTTAACGAATTCTGTTTTTCTATTCAGACCCGTGATACACAGAGGGCTTTTTACTGGCTCTCATGGATTCTGGCGTATGCCCGCGAACAGAAGAAGCGGAGGCTCTCATGGATTCTGGCGTATGCCCGCGAACAGAAGAAGCGGACAAAGCAGGCAATTGTGGTCGCTGAACGGAAAAGTCCTTACTATTCATCCAAGTATTCTAAACACCTTATCTGGATGATCTGGGATGTCTTGAATGCTCAGAGCAATACGTATGTAGAAGCCCTGTTCAAACTGTATAGTCTGCGCTGGGAGCCTGGAAACTCAAAATCTAAACAGACGTTCCTCTTAACAGCCATTCTGTTCGTGACCGAACCCACAGATTCTCGTGAACCTGCAAGGCGCGATGAAGCAGCTATTCCTCCGATGTTAGCCAAGATTCCCCAGTTACTGGAAACTATACAAGCGACGCGCAATACTTTCCAAGCTAGAGAGTAATGGCTGGTCCTACTGCTGCACAGAAACTCCAGATCTCGGCGTTCCAAGGTCTACTGTTCTACATTCTGGCGAACCCAATTACGTTTCGCGTCATGGACGGACTTGTAACGTCAATGACGGGACCGTATACTACATTCCGTATNTTTGAGAACGGTCTGCCGACAGGGTTCGGTCTCCTTCTCCATGCCGCGGTCTTTTTCGCGGTCACCCTTGGCCTCATGTATGTTTAGTTTAAATACAGGGCGCTTACATATACAAATGTATCGTATCACGAAGATGGGGATGGTCTATATGAAGCCCACGGTTTCGTATACTACAAGTTTTCTTTGGTGTGGAACCCAGTGTTTGAATCCACACGAAAGGACGTGCCGTGCTCTTCATCCTCAGGCAGATGGATCGGTGAAAATTGAGATGCTTCCGTACCCCAATGTTCTAGATCGGATTGATTCTAAGGAGGAGGTTCGGGTACACAAGTACGCGAACGGCTCATTCTCTGAGAATGATGATCTGTTTACGCCTTCTTCGCAAACCACGACGGACAGCACTTCTGTACCTGGGCGAGGGCAACGCCCACTACCTTCCCGGCCTCGGCCTTCACGAGCTTGACGGCCTCAATGACGTGGGGGAGGGACACATCGCACCACCCGTACAGCTCGGCCTTCTTGTCCTCGGGTAGAGCCGACTCGCGAATCGCCTTCTTGACCTCGTCAACAATGAACTTCGCCTTGTCCTCGTCTGAGCGCTCAGCAAGGATCTCCACCTCGGCGATCTTCTTGATGACGAACTTTAGGAGATCTGACTTGTTCGCGAAGTCAATGGCTACGGCTACGACCTCAGCAGGTACCGTGGGGGCAGGGGCAGGGGCGACATACGCAGAATCAATAGATACGACTTCAGGGACAGGATTCGACATTGTGTTTAATTTTAGGTCTTACAAAACTTTCAATAGAATAACTCAGCCTAGTATGGAGATCTCTGATATCGTGTATCTCGCTTTCTCAACGATTGTAGTCATCGTCATTCTTCACGTGGGAGTCTTCTGGGTGTCCAGGATGATTCAGCCGCCGAAGCCGAAGATTGTCTACGTGGATCGCGCACCCATTATCCCGGAGATTGTATCGGCACCTGTTGCTCCACCTCCACCTGTGGCCCGCGAGATGCCTCAGGCAATGAATGTCCCGACCTACGATATGCCCCCGCCAATGGTTCAGTCAAACAAGTCACAGCAGGCAGCATCGGCTATGCCGAGCTATGATATGCCTCCACCAATCGTCCAGTCAAATAAACCTAACCCTGCTGGTCTTCCTCCGCCGATTGAGACACGTGATGTTGACCGTGTAGGATTCTCCGGAGGGAAGGGGGCAACGCCGCAGTAGGCGTTTTCACACTAGACGCTATAATAGGTAATGAATCGTCTAAAGACGCTGTACAAGTGGGACACTTCATTTCGTATGACCCGTCAAGGGAAGGTTGGGCAATATTCAATCAAGGCTCCACAGGGTGGCGGGATTCCGGGTTGGTTATGCCTCACCCGCGACGATCAATCAAATCCAATTGCTCTCTGGATACCGAGAAAGGAGGCTCCGGTACCTCAACCGATTCGTGTTGTATGGGATCACCGGTGTTTTGAGGATACGATTTTGCGAGTCGAGTATACACCTACGCATGTGTACCTAGCAGATGCGTGGATGTTAAATGGAACCCCTTTGTTTATGACGACAACGTTCAGTAAGCGACAGGATATATTGAAATCGTTGATCTCTATGTATACTCCATGCCCTGAATTTGAGACCCGAAAGATACAACTTCGTGATGATGTTGAGGATGTTCGGGGGTATGAGTACTATACAAATATTGAAGGTGAAAAGGGTGTTTTTGCCGAGTGCAAGAAGGAAGAAAAATTGAAGTATGAGATTATGACGACTGATATTCCCGACGTGTACAAAGTCGCAGATGTAGGGTACCTCCGCGTCAGAACAATGGCGCTTTCACGAAAGCTCAAAACATTCGGCAGGGTATTTGCTCTTGAATGCGTTCAGAATGATGATGGAACATGGACGCCCGTAATAGATTCTCTACCACCAAATACAAATGGCTCGTAAACATACTAAAAAGGTTGCTGGTCGCCGCCGCCGTCATACCCTCAAGAAGGGGGGCGGATACGGCTTCGGTGGATCAGTTCTATCAAATGTCGGTGGCCCGAATGCTGGTAACGCCGTATGGGATTCTGATACTGGAAAAGATTGCGGCGTTGCCGGTCGTGGCGGAAATAACACGCTAGCCGGTGGTCGTCGTCGCCGTCACGGTAAGGGTAAGAAGACTGCCGGACGCCGTCGTCGTCACCGTGGAGGTGCGATGGCTCTCCAGCAGCCCCGCACAGGATATACCTTTAACGGAAACGGCGTGGCTGGAACGGCCGACACTGTCCCCGTTGGAAGCCCTGTGACCTCCGTATGATATTAAATATCTTTGAGTGAATTAATGAAGGCGAACGTAGATACAGCCGTAGCAGCTCTACTCCTATTGATTTCCATCGTATTCCTTGTTCAACGTCGTGTAGGATATCTAGCCGTATGGCTACTTCTCGTCACGGTAGTTATTGGATATGGAGTTCGGATGCCTCTAACATTGGCTGCGACTATTGGTATCGCTACCGTTGCGGCTGTTGTACTTCTTTCCAGCCAGGCTCTGCGCGAGGGCTACGAAAATCCCAATGAATCAAAAGATAAGAAGGAGACGTCAGAAGATGCTGAGCCGAAGCCTCATTCGTCGTCCAAGAGCGATAAGGTAGAGGATAACAATATAGATGCCCACATTGATGCGGGAACAACTGTATTGCATGCATTCCAGAAGCTGAACCCCCAGCAGGTTCTGCAGATGCGCGATGATACAAAGGAGCTTATGGAGACTCAGCAGCAGTTGATGGAGACACTCTCATCGCTCGGACCTCAGGTAAAACAGGGTGCCGAACTGGTCAAGAGTTTCCAGGGAATGTTTGGTGGAAATCTAACAGAGGTCTTGAAGCAGTGATGCTCCAGCAGCATACTTGAAATACTGATGCCCTGGATCAGATGACCGAATATCCAGCAAAGGAACACCGTACGCGTGTGTAAGAATTTTCCACACAAGAATCGTTGTGCCGAGATTGTAGTGTTCTATAACCTCGCTCCAACGCTGAATGGCTCCCACTAGAACTTGGATGGATGACGCAATGTACCAGGCAAGGGTTGTAAACGTCATATCGTGCGTGCCTCCAAAGTATGTGTAGAGACTTGGGAATCCAAGATAACAGACCCAGAAAAGAACATGTCCGACCGGCTGAATTAGAATGGTTGCATACGTCATCGCATACTCCAGAAAATTAGAGGACCACAGACTCTTTTCTAAGGCTAAATATTTCCAGATAACTGACCCGTGGTTTGGGTGTTCAGTCATCCTTCGTAGAGGGAGGCTCGTCCTCGGAGGATTCATCAATTAGAATACCCTCGGCAGGAAATTCCGCCGTCTCAAACGTCTTCGTGTTGATGTAGTACCACGTCTTACCTTCCGACGAAGGGAGAAGCGTCGTTAGAACCGCCGGCGTTACTCGGTTGTCGTAGGCGATGATGCAATTAAGCTCCTCGGTACAGTCCGTAAGATGATCGGTATCCTCGCCGTAGCCGATGTAGAGCCACGGGGGAGGCGGTGCGATAAAGAGCTCCTGCATTGTATACGGTGCGCGCCACTCGCCGTTAATCCAATGAATAGCAATCTTGTGAACCTGCTGAAACCCAATCGTTCGGCGAACATCGTGGGCAATAAACAGTGCGTCTCCGCGCCCAATATCCAGCTCATTGAAACTATCCGACGACGACATGTACCCAGCGTGGTTGTAGAGGGACCACGCCATAGTCTCGTACGTAGGGTTACGACCGTGCGTGCAGACCTCCACTGCATGGTAGATCGTCACCAGTCCACGAAGAATCAGGGAACTAATCGTCTCAAAGGCAGCATCAAATTGGGACATTTTTATAATCTATACATCTACGCCGTAAAACCCTCCATCATTGCCCGGTCAAGCTGGAGTCCGATCGCAATGGATGTTCCGAGAGCCGTTACAATGAACGGCATCGCCATCAGGAACCAGGCGACGATACCAAGATTGAGGCGGCACAGGAGATCAAGGATAAAGACAGTTGCTCCGCCGAAAACCAACTTCGTCGCGGCCGTCACGAAGGCGAAATCCGCTATGTCTAAACCAAGCTGAATCGCAACGAACAGAGCATAGAGAAGAGCCGGGGGGCAGAGACCATCTATGAATTTCATTTTCGGGCTTTATGTAGTATACATAAAATATGAGCAGCCAGGTCCAGCAGGTTATGATGTTTACGGGAGCGACGCACGAGGAGGCGGAGAATGCACTAAAACTGCATGATAACAGTGTTATTGACGCAATTGCATCTATGACGGTTATCCCTCCTATTTCTGGGACAAAGCATATCCCCCCTCCCCCGAAGATTGACGATGGTCACGATGATGCGACGCGGGAGCGGATCCGTCAGGGTCGTATTCTAGCAGATATTCTTACTTTCGCACCGCAAAACGACCTCCGCGGAAAGGCATCGCACTACCCCGTGAAGGAGGAACAAACCGCATCTGAGGAGTGTAAGCAGCCCCTTGCTGTCCAGCCGCCGCCTTCGTGTTCTCCGTAGTTACCGCAAACTGAACAGAATATTCATATAACTTTTGTTCAATCGCATCAAAGTCAGCGAATACGTTCATTGCATAGGTCTGTTCATAGGCACGACGGGATGCTTCTGCGTAGGTAGATACATCATCTAACTCATTGATCGTATCTACCCACTCATCTATATTCAAGTTATTAAGAGCATACTGACTATCTCCGATCCATTCATGCATTCCGTCTGTGGTCCCAGACGGACGACTTGTCTGAGGATCCTTGTCGGTCTTTGGCTTTGTATAGAGTACGGGAATGCCGTTATACATTCCCTCAAAGGCAACTCGTCCCCAACTCTCATAAAAGGAGGGAACCAGTAGAAGACGTGTTCTCTGTAGAATTGTACGTATATCATCCTGAATATCAATCCATTCAATGTTTGGGATATTTTCTGGAACGTTGATACGGTTATAGTACGGACGAACTCCGAGAAACTTGCGATCGGGGAACTTATTTGCAAGTTCTAGGAACAGCGGGAGTCCTTTAAGTAGATTTGCATTAATTAACGTTATACAATCGCCGGTGGGGACAACTCCTCGCTCGTTAAACTTAATTTCATTCTCAATCATAGCAGGGCGAATACTCTCTACAATTCTGAATGTAGGCGAAATAGGAATAGTATTGACGATATAGTTCCGAATATGATTTGAAATAATCCACATAATATCGGTCCACTTCCCAGAACGCTGATAGGCCATAAGGCTCTGGTTATCTTCTCCGAAATGTACGGTTGTAACTAGCGGTTTCTGGAACCGTTCATTCAATCGTCGTACAATTTTCATCATTGGGAAATGAGGAGTTGACCATACACCTGCTCCATTCAGTTCATTTTCAGCATTTGTGTAATATACCCAAGGTAGACCGCGATAAACTCCACGTAGAGCAGTGCGTCCCCGGTAGGTGGTAACGAAAGACACAGTGTGACCGCGACGTTGCAATTCTTTTGCTATAGCGACGTCGTGGAAGAAAGCCCCACATGGATCGGGCATGATTTGTGCAAAAAATACAACTTTCATTTCTTTACTCGGAGACTGCTTTCTGACGAACAAGACGCGTAGGATCACCTCCGCGAGCCCATGGCTGGACAAAACTATTCATTGTCCGCATCTCATCCTTGACCACCTGTAATAGAGGGTCAAACTGCTGGGGGAAGAACTTATCGGTCACGGTAGAGCACTCCTTACGAGTACGAATAGGAGCACTCTGAATTAACTGGCTCTCGGTATCTTTTGCCGCGGCAGAAGGACCTCCTCCCATATTGGGCGTCGTGGCCCAGGGGCGGGCAAACGTCTGCTGGTGTCCCTTGAGACGCTGAGTTCCGGGATCTCCAAGGGCTAGACGGGAATAGAGATCCACGTCACAGCCTCCTGCAGCCGTGTTTCCAAAATTACCCGTGTAGTTCATGGTGACGAACGAGGACGCAAAATCGGCAACGCGGTCAAAGTCCTGGCAGGGCTGGGGAGCAGGGCGAGCAGTGCTTAGGTGATAATCCTGCTGGGCCTTGTTATCGCGGAAATCGTAGTCCATCTGGGTTACGTCAGACTTGTAGCGCGTCGGTGCATAAAACCACGAAAGTGGGTTTGATGTCTGAGGCTCCTGGTCGGTCATGCTTACGCTTATTATCTAAAACGGATAAACTTTCAGGGAGGCAAACAGTCAAAAGTAACAGGATGTCCATTCTCATGCCATGCGACTGGATTGATCACGATGATTTTGGAAAATATGTAATTGATATCTATGGACGCACAGATGAAGGGGATACAGCCATGCTCCGAGTTCGCGGATACAAACCATACTTCTATGTCGCATCAGAATATGATTTCTCCAGCGAAGATCATGGAATTTCCCGTCTTAGCGTAACTCATCTTGAAAAGTATGACGTCTTTGCCGGATATAATGGGTATTTACCTACGAAGGTCCAGAAGGTGGAGGTGGAGTCAATGAAGGATTTTAGGACGGCAGTCAAAATTGCTAAGGACGCTTACGAAAACGGAAAGCCGCTCTACACTGTCTATGAGGCAAATCTTCCACCTCTACTCCGGTTCTACCACGATCGCGAAATCCTTCCGGCATCACCGGTGGCATTCGTGGCTGGACAGAAGATCAAGGGACAAGAGAAGTCATGGTACGTTGATCTTGTAAACATTAAGAGCAAAACAAGTGCAGATACTCCCCTCAAGATTGCAGCGTATGATATTGAGTGTACATCGGCAAGTGGAAACTTCCCCGTCCCAGAAAAGGATCCGGTCATCCAGATTGGTATCACGATTCGGTGGTCTAACAATATGATGATGAACGCAGAAAGGAAGGTATTCGTGTTCGGTACAGTAGCCCCGTCTGAGGACAAGACTGTTACGTTCCATGGTTATCCGTCAGAAGCAGATATGATTGAGGCCTTCCAGGACTATGTACAAGACGCAAATCCTGATGTGATTTGTGGATATAATACCTATGGATTTGATGATAAGTTTCTAGCAACACGTGCGAAAGTAAACGGTATGAAACTCAATCTAGCGCGCGGATCTATCTGGGGCGATATCCTGCAGAAGAAGACGTTTGAGTTAGCGTCGGGGAAGTATGAGGTTGAGTATCTCAAGACACCAGGTCGTCTAACAATTGATCTCCTGCTCAATATGCGGCGCGAACATACGTTGGATTCGTACAAGTTGGATAACGTGGCCTCCGTCTTCCTGCGAGATAAGGTCATAAACTTTGAAGGAACAACGGTTCATACCAAGACTACACGTGGACTGAATGTAGGAAACTATGTCCGGTTTGATCTGGTGGGAAATACGATGAATCCTTATCAGGAAGGCCGCAAGTTCCTCGTAAAGAGTCTGACGTCCAAGACGTTCACCATTGACGAGTCTAAACTATTCACAGATCTCACAGACGACGAGAAGAAGACACTAGAATGGTCGTTTACCAAGGACGACCTACATCATCTGGAACTGTTCGCGAAGCACAAGGGTACCGCAGCAGATCGGGCAGTGATTGCTAAGTATTGCATTCAGGACTGTGATCTAGTCTTGACGCTGATGGCGAAATTGGATACGTTCGTGAATGCGCGTGGTATGGCAGATGTATGCTTTGTACCTCTTCAGTACTTGTTCCTACGAGGCCAGGGAATCAAGATCTTCTCGCGGGTGGCGTATGAGGCCTCAAAGCGTAATCAGATTATCTTGACGCAGGAAGCCCTAGAAGGCGAAGGAATTGGGTATGAAGGGGCTATCGTGATTTCTCCGAAGATTGGGATGTATCTAGAGACGCCAATTGCTGTTCTGGATTTCAACAGTCTGTATCCGTCCTCCATGATTGGCGAGAATCTGTCGCCTGATACATTCCTGTTCAAGAAGACGTACAGTGAAACTGGAAAGTTGAAAGATTATGAAGGTCTTCCTGCAGACAAGATCAAGGGTCTTGATGGATATCACGAGATCTCCTACGATGAGGACGGCTGTAAGTGCGTATGTGCCTACATGCAGCCGACACCGGATCAGCCGCTCTCATTCGGTCTGATTCCGATGGCTCTTCAGATCATGTTGAAGAAGCGAAAGGAGGCGCGCAAGAAGATGGAAGATCCTACCCTGGATGATGCACAGAAGTCGGTCTACAACGGTCTTCAGCTGGCCTACAAGGTAGTTGCGAACTCTATCTATGGTCAGTTGGGATCGCGGACATCTCCGATTCGCAAGATGTGTGTGGCTGCGTGTACAACGGCAGTTGGACGGCGCTCACTTCTGTTCGCCAAGTCTACGGTCGAAGCAGACGGGGCAGAGGTTGTGTATGGNGACTCGGTTGCTAAGTACACGCCAATCATGGTACGGATCCATGGAAATATCAATATTCTGCGTATCGATCAACTAGACGCATACGGAACTGGCTGGATGAAGTACGGCGATGATGGAAAGGAGCTGTGTGAAGTGCAGGGAGTAGATAGTTGGACAGAGAGCGGTTGGACTCCTGTCAAGTCAATTATTCGACACGCATTGGTAGACGGAAAGAAGATGGTGCGTGTTCTTACTCATACAGGTGTCGTCGATGTCACCGACGACCATTCTCTCGTGAAAGAGGATGGGACGCCGACAACGTCGAAAGAGATTCTAGTCGGAACAAAACTCCTACACGCAGAGTACCCGATTGGTACAAATGAATCATCTGAGATGACACCAAACGAGGCACGCATCGCAGGGTTCTTCTCTGGTGACGGAAGCTGTGGAGACTACGAGTGTCCGAGCGGTCCAAAATGTTCGTGGGCGCTCAACAATGCGGATATGACGATGCTTGAATTCTATAAGGGTCTCTTAGAGGAGGTCTACCCTCATCTTGCTTGGAACATTCTTCCGACGCTAGAGAGTTCAGGGGTGTACAAACTCGTTCCCCGTTCCCGAGGAGTGTACGGCGATATTAAGAAGTTTATCGTGGCGTATCGTGCGTCTATGTATACGTCAAACAAAGAGAAGCGTATTCCCGTGAGTGTTCTAAACGGTTCCCTCGAAGTCCGTCAGGCGTTCTGGGACGGTCTGTATGACGCAGATGGGGACAAGAATGGGATCAATNTACGGATCGATCAGAAAAGCCAGTTGAGTGCGTCGCATATTATGTTCTTGGGGGCAAGTCTGGGTTACAGCGTGTCGGTAACTGATCGCATGAGCAAGGAACATATATATCGTGTCACATGTACACGATCGTCTCAGCGCAAGGATCCAATTGCTGTCAAGCGTATTCGGGAGATCGAGTATAATGGATACGTCTACGATCTCACAACAACAAGTCATCATTTCCAAGCAGGAGTTGGGAAAATGATCGTACACAACACGGATTCTATCTTCGTGAAGTTTCCTGGCAAAGATTTGCCTGGCGCAATCAAGGCAGGTCAGGAGGCGGCGTCGAAGATTACGTCTCTGTGTCCGCACAAGGCATTTGTCATCGGATATGAGAAGACGTTCTACCCGTTCATTCTGTTCTGTCGCAAGCGGTATGTCGGAATGAAGTACGAGGAGGATCCTAACCCATCCAAGTGTAAACGTGCATCTATGGGGATCGTTCTCAAACGACGAGACAATGCACCCATTGTAAAGGATGTGTACGGTGGTGCCCTAGATATCATTCTGGAACACAAGGATGTGAAGCGGGCGGCTGAGTTTGTGAAAACTATGTTAGTGAAAGTCTTGAAGGCTGAACTGCCTATTGAAAAGTTTGCGGTCACTAAGCAGTTGCGGAATGATTACAAGGCGATGGCAGAAGATTACAAGGGAAGCGCAACAGTTCCTGCACATCGTATCCTAGCCGACCGAATGGCTAAGCGGGATCCGGGTAATGCTCCATCTGTTGGCGAGCGTCTGCAGTACGTCTACATTCAGACCGACAAGAAGCTGCAGGCCGATAAGATTGAGACTATTGAGTTCATGCAGACGAACAAGTTGAAGTTGGATTCACAGTTCTATATCACAAACCAAATTCAGAATCCGGTGGCTCAGCTGTTTGCGCTCTGTATTGAGAGTCTGGAAGGATACCGCGAACCTCGTCCATCGTATGCTCAAATGCTGAGGGATACCATGGAAGACGGTCAGGATCTTGAAGATGCGACTCTGAANGTTCTGAAATACAAGGAGCGTCAGTTGGAGTCTCTCCTGTTTCTCAAGGCGGATTATATTCAGAATGTGATCAGAGCAAGTCGTAGTGGACCGCTAGACAACTGGTTTAAAAAGAAGTAGATTTATCATACAAGATACGAAATGCACCATACAAATCGCAACTATCAAATGGATATTTTAAGTGATATTACGTATTCTCGTGCCGTGTTTTTTCGTCAGCATTCGGCGATGCCCCTACATCTGCGGCGGATGTATCTTAACAATGAGACACAGATGCTCGCCCTACTTGACCGTTTATCCCGTCCAGTTGTAGTTCCTCCCCCAGTGATACATGAGCCGATGTCGGTAGACATTCCCTTGACGACGTTTCTGTCGGGTCTGTTNCCGAATGTTGCAACTCCTCAGTTCTGGGAATCAGTAACAGTAGGTCTGACGACTGAACAGTTTGCGGCCGCTACTCGGGACTACCTAAATACCAATATTGCCGAGCAGGATCAGTGCTGTATTTGCCAAGAGAGTATAGCATCAGAGCCTTCTATTGAGACCTTATGTCCTGCACCGACTCTACCCGACGGATCAATCGTCACAAACCACCATAGCTTCCATCGCCGATGCGCAACTGCTTGGTTTGCTATTAGTACGAAGTGTCCAGTCTGCCGTGCAGATTTACGCCCACCTCAACCAACTACTACAAATGCAGGAGCTCCAGGTGGAGATGATACCGACGCCGCCAGTCTCTGATCTTGTGGTCGTGTGCACCCCGACGTATAACCGCCGCTTCTGTCTTGATTTTTCCGTTGAATGTTTTAAGCGCCAGACATACCCCAACCTCCACTGGGTCATCATTGATAATTCAGATGATCCTGAGAAGGACTGGTCTCCTATTCAGGAGAAGGAGGGTATTAAGGTCACGTATTATCACATCAAGACTCGCAAGCCTGTAGGGTTCCTTCGCAATGTATGTCTCAAAGAGGCCATGAAACTCAACCCCGAGTTTATTGCTTTCTGGGATGACGATGACTACTATATGCCTCAGCGAATTCAGGTATCAGTCAAGGCTCTACAAGAGAACCCGAAGCATGATATCATTGGATGTGCCGTGATGACCGTATTCCTGACCCGCGAGAATGTCTTGATGGATGTTGGACCGTATGGTCACAACCACGCAACCGCAGCAACCTACCTTTTCCGCGCCAAATGTGCTGAGACTCGGTATTTCTTGGAGACGGCAAACAAGGCAGAGGAGGGAACATTCACCCGCGACTGGACGCTAGAAATGATCATGCTTCCAGCCACCGATATTCTCTTGGTCATTGGTCACGGATTCAACACAGTGAACAAGAGTGAGATTTTTGAGGATCAGCGTAAGTTTGGTGGCCGGATCCACAATTCCGACAATGCGAAGAACCTCGTGCGCTTCCAGTGGGTCAAAGATCCCAGTATGTGGGCTGTATTCCGTAAAACGTTTCTTGATGCTTGAACAGATCGGCAATTGTATCGCCGGTCAAAGGAATCTGTTGTAGAATATCTGACTGCCCATACTGGAACCGATTCATAAGCCGGCGTACATCGTGCTGGCATTCTTTTACAATTTTCTGGAATTCTGTAAACTCCATGGAAGCATGGGCCTGCAGATTTTCATAAATGTCCCGGGCATTCAGGGGCATACAACGATGTAGCGTAATATTTTCAGGGGCGCGTTTAAAGATAACGGGGATTTCATTGGACGTGCAGATGATGGGTACAACCCGTTTGGGATCCCGAATCCATTCCAAAACCTTTCGTTGGGCATGAGGATCACTTCCATCAATTTCGTCAAGGATCACACATGTTTTGCGCGGTTTCGCATACTTCAAAATTGAAGTAAACGTGACTGGGGCCATACACGAATCGCGAAGAGAAGTTACGTCTTCATGGGATCGTAGNGAACGGGACGCATTGATTTCAAGCGGTTCATATTCAAATGTCCGTGCAGCAGCGAGAGCGATCGAAGTTTTCCCTATCCCGGGTGAGCCGGAAATGAGGACGCTTTTGCTTCTAGGATTCGCTTCCAAATATTTTTGAAGAATAGATTTTGCTTCATTGTGTCCAATAATATCTGTAAACGTCTGAGGCCGATATGTTTCTGATAACATTGTGTACTTATTATACGTCTACTTACAAAGTCCTTTCCATGTTGTACCACACGAACGTGCAATATCGCATTCCTGACCCTTATACCGCTCGGGATCAAATGGTTTACACTTGGTGTGATAGGACGGATGGCATTCTCCACTTCGGAAGATCCATAGATCAGGGCAGGAGTTAACTGGTCCCGCTGGCTTTGTGATAACAATGGTTGGGTGAGCGATATGAAAATATCCCCATGTGAATAGGGCAAAAACTCCAATTGTTACAAGGATAACCACGGCATCTTTTCCGTAGGTCGTAAAGAACTCAGACATTCTTCTTCTATTTAATTACAAGAGTATAATGAGCGTCGGAGCAGCTCGACATGTCTGCAACACATACTATACAACTACACTGAATCCAATTGTCCAGCATCACGTTGACTCGTATAACGATTTTGTAGAGCGACGTATTCCCGTGTTTCTACGAGCATCTAATCCTATCAACCTTGTATTAGGCGATGATCGGGCTATTCGCGTGTACATTGGAGGAAANGACGGAACGGCCCTTGGATACCGTCCACCACTCGACAATCTTGAGGCGGCCCTGATGCCGAATACATGCCGTGTAGAAAACAAGACGTATTATCTAGATTGTATTGGCGATATAGAGGTTGAGTATGCGGTAGGAGACGAAGTAGAGACGGCAAAGTTTGAGAAGGTTCTCCTAGCTCGGATGCCTCTCATGCTTCGGTCAAAATTCTGTCATCTATCCGCTCTAAGCCCTCCGCAGGCATATGAGCAGGGTGAGGATTATAACGAGTTGGGCGGATACTTTGTAGTTGATGGCGGTGAGCGTGTTCTTCTCACACAGGAGCGACTTGGAAATAATATTTATTACTCTTCGCGTCGTAAGATTGCTGCTGCGTCTACCGATGAAGAGCAGGTGGGTGGAAAGACAGAAGAGAAAGGAGAGGACTATGAATACATTGCCGGACTCCGCAGTGTATCAGAAGACGGAACACGCGGTCCCTATTCTCATTTCCTCGTCATCCCACCTGCAAGACGTGAGGTATCCCTCGCTGAAATTGAAATGCNTAAGGGAACCAGTATGGAGATTAAAGATTATGGAAAAACTCGTATTCGCGGAATGCCGGTGATCACTCTTCCGGGATTCACTATTCCGGTCCCCGTCCTGAGCATCTTTCATATGCTGGGAGTGACTACGGATAAAGATCTGTACGATATTCTACTTGCGGGTATTCCTTACCAGGATCGCTCTGTATACGATGATCTCTTCCTCCAATTTGTTATGGGACATACTCCCGAAAAGTCAGATTTAGAGACCCTGAAAGTTGCTACGAAAACCCGCAGTGAGGAGGAAGTGTTTTTCAATCTGCAGGGGATGCTACTTCCCCACGTGGAAGCCGATGCGACAGACGATACTGGTACACTCTTCCGTCGGAAGGCTTACAGTCTTGGATACCTCTTCCGAATTTGTATGGATGTTGCTCTCGGAATCAAGAATCCGTCTGACCGCGACCATTTCCGGTTCAAGCGATTTGATGTGTCTGGTGATCTCTGTTTTCAGGAGTTCAAGCGGATCTACAAGGATATGGCCAAAGACATGAAACTCAAGATGGATACCCGTATTCATTATGAGGAACGTGTGTATGCAGGTAAGGGGATTACCACGCTCCTTCAACGTGAGAATCTTGGGTTTTATTGGCGAGCTTACGAATTTAATAATCAGTTTTCAAAATCGTTCAAGAGTACGTGGGGAGGAAAGAATGGTATTTCTCAGATCCTCAATCGCTTTTCTACCCTAGGAACTGTGTCCGTCCTACGTCGTTCAAATCTCCAAATGGATCCGTCTGTAAAAGCGCTAGGAGCTCGGCGTCTCCACGGAAGTTCGTTTGGTCTCACTTGCCCTTCGGATGTCCCCGACGGACGTGATGTAGGCATGAAAAAGCACTTATCGCTTCTGGCGGTCGTATCAACTCAGACTCCATCAGCAGATATCAAAAAGATCCTGAATGGACATCCAGGATTCAGGAAAATTTCAGAGGTACATCCATCAACCTGGAACCCTTCATGGACGCGGGTAGTCGTGAACGGAGATATCTATGGAATTATTGAAGACAAGACATCTGTTGTCTACGGAAAACTTATTGAACACCGACGGACAAACCCCGGGTTCATTTCTGTTGCCTGGAATCGCACGGACAACGAACTGATTCTTTCATCAGATGCAGGTCGTCCTTCCCGCCCAGTATATCGCCCAGCCATAACGGCTGACGAGGTATTGTCCAAGAAGACGTGGACCGATATGAATTCCCTGTTTGATTACGTAGATGCAGATGAAGCAGATACTATCCGTATCGCAATGACCCCAATGTCCAAAACACTCCCATCTGAAATCCACGGAGTGTTTATGCTGTCTCCTCTTTCTGCCGTCATTCCCTTTGCTGATCACAACCCATCTCCTCGTGTTGCGTTCTCGTGCGCCCAGAGTCGTGCAGGAGCATCNTGGTACCATTCAAATTTCAATAAGCGGTTTGATACCATTACACTCATTCTGAACTCTCCTAAGCGACCTATCTGCGAGACTTGGTTGTATCCCCATATTCTCGGACGTGGAGGTTGTTTACCGTACGGGGATAATGTGATTGTCGCGATCTCCACCTACGGAGGGTACAATCAGGAAGATTCCGTCATTCTGAATGCAGATGCAATGAAGCGTGGAATGTTTGGAACTACATACTTCCATTCGTACACGATCACAGAGGAGATGATCAACGAAACAATGAAGACGCATACTGAATTTGGTAACCCAGTGACTAAGGGACTGAAATTGAAGGCAGATAAAGACTATTCTAAACTTGACGAGAACGGAATCATTCGGCCAGGATCAGATGTAGACGAAAACACCGTACTTGTAGGTATAATATCTGGAACGTCTGATGCTTCTGAATTACCGAAACGCGGTCAGAGGGGACGAGTAGACGGAATCCAGTTTTTTGATATGGCGGTAGGCTTCGGGAAGGAAAAGACGATTTTGCGAGGCATAAAAATCAGGATAGCGGAAATGCGTACGCCTATTCTCGGAGACAAGTTCAGTTCCCGTGCAGGACAGAAAGGAACTGTCGGTATGATTCTATCCGAGTCGGATATGCCGTTCACAGCCAAAGGCCTGCGACCCGATCTCATCTTGAACCCTCATGCGATTCCTAGCCGCATGACCACCGGTCAGATGTTAGAATCTATGTCGGCTCGTATCGGAATTACACTTGGAACAATGATTGATGCAACACCCTTTTCTGCTCAGAACCAGTCAGAGGAATACCGCGAGCTTCTTCGTAAGATTGGACTTGAACCTAACGGATCTGAGATCATGTACAACGGTATGACGGGTGAACAGATGGAGATGGAAATCTTTGTGGGTCCCACCTACTACCTTCGTTCCAAGTTGATGGTAGAAGATAAGATCAATTACCGCGATACTGGGGCTAAAACCCTACTGACTCACCAACCGCTAGAAGGACGATCAGCAGGTGGTGGTCTGCGTATCGGTGAAATGGAACGTGATGCACTCATTGCCCACGGGGTTTCAGAGTTCATTGAAGAATCATTTATGTTAAGATCTGACGAGTCCGAAGTTCTCTACCAGCCCGCCACCGGACTCCTAGACACTACGGGCGAAGGACCTGTAGAAACTTTACGTATGCCTTACGCTATGAATCTCTTTGTGAAAGAATTAGAAGCGATGCATATTCGCACAAATATTATGGGCATTTAAGAGTATGACGGGTGATATAGGTAAGAAGATGTACGTGACCAAGCGCGACGGAAGGCGTGAAGAGGTATCCTTTGATAAGGTCCTCCATCGTATCCAAACACTGGCGGTTGGTCTCGATCATGTAAATCCAGTTTTGGTAGCCCAGAAGGTCTGTTCGCAGATTCACGATGGGATTCAGACCGCTGAACTGGATGATTTTGCAGCAGAGACGGCAGCTATGATGGTTGGTCGTGCCCACCCTAATTACGGTAAGCTGGCTGCATGTATTGCGATTGATAATCACCACAAGAACACTCCCGAAACATTTGCAGAGTGTGTGACTGCTCTGTTTGAGGCAGGTGTTGTCTCCCAGAAACTACATGAAGTTTCTCGGATGGTGGGAATTCAGGAGATGATTGATTACAATCGCGACTTTGAACTGTTTGATTATTTTGGATTCAAGACGCTGGAGAAGAGCTATCTCCAGAAAGTGGATAACAAGGTTGTAGAGCGCCCTCAGCACATGTGGATGCGGGTGGCGGTAGAAATTCATACGGACGAATTCCAGACCGAGCATTATGGGTATCCTACCCAGTATGTTCCGAATATGCGTCGTATTGCCGAGACGTACGATGCTCTGTCCAAGGGGTATTTTATTCATGCAACGCCCACCCTGTTCAATGCGGGGACGAACCATACACAATTATCTAGCTGTTTCCTCCTGGATATGAAGGAGGATTC
>JGI24890J29729_1000054_pt1 | contig 104437 bp, 162 predicted proteins | sample FreactcultureFD7_FD_29729 | JGI IMG/M metagenome (IMG submission 29729) | reverse complement strand
GGTACGTTTGAAGATATGTTTGCTTTACCGTCATTAACTAGATGTGGTGCGGGAGCTAAATCCATTTTAGGGGCATTTCTCTTACCCATATAGACCACTGCACCCTCAACCTCAACCAGATGAAAGTTTTTCTTCTTAACTCTTCTATCAGGCTCGAGATTTTCTGGCCACATATATTGTGCTGGATCAATACGCTCACCCTTATGCACACCGCGTTGGTAAGCACGTTGGTTTTGTCTATTCTTTAATGAATCTAAAACCATATCAGGGACAGCATATGGCTTGCCCTTGTCATCTCTACGAGTACGAATCGTACCTAGGTAACCATCAGGATATTCCGCTTGGGGTGCACGTCCCACCCCAAGACGGAGGAAATCCATAGCACTACGTGGTACTGCAGGCGTGCCCCCACCACCGGTGGTGGTATACGCACCGATATAGCCGGAAGCACCTAAGTACTGCCAGTTTTGGTGTGACTGAGGCATGTTAGTCCTTAGTTAGTTGATGCTGGTGGTGTTGCGTCAGGTGCTTTTGTAATAGAAGGTACAACTGGTGCAACAGCCTCTTGCTTAGCAACTAGGTTTTTAAAAGAATCTGCAGCCTTAGTTTGTGCAACAGCTGTTAGGGCAGCTAGAGCATCGGAAGAGACGCCAGTATTTTTAGCCACCTTATTGAATGCGCTCTTAGGAACTGCCTTAGTAAGAATTGGTAAAGCAATGCCTTCTACAAATGACCAAAGAAGTCCCTTGTAGTCATGTGTGCCAGTAGAAAAGAGAGTGTTGATTGTATTATAGAAAGCGGCAAGAACAAGACCATAAAGGTAGTGCTCTACATATAACCATTTTGTTGTCTTAAGATTTAGTGCCATTTATATCTCCTAGGGTTGGTAGGTTTATTGTAGACCTTTAATGAAGGCCTGTAAAGGGAAGTTAACTCCTGGATCTGTATGCCCGCCCGCAATTTTAAGGGCTCGGCTGATGTCTGCGTGGGTGCAGATACCCTTTACTGTCTTATCTCCATTATGGGCCGCAATAATTTGGGCATCAGTCAGGTGAACGGCAGGTATACTGTGCTTAGACATCTCATCTTTGACAGCAATAGTAGTCTCTTTAATAACGCCGGTCTCATAGGCATCGGCCCACTGAGCAGCGGTATTAGCGGCATGGCCTGTCATCTCAATAGAAAAAGAGATCAGATTAAGAGGGAAATCGTCCACGGCCCAAGCAGTATCGACATCATCCACGGACACAACAATATGAGCGTTGTCTATCATCTCGTGAGCAGATGCTTGTGGAGCAGTAGAGCCTGCGAACCAGCGCTCTAGATGCTGGGCTTGTCCAGGTAGCTCCTGGTTCTCGGCAGAATGAAGTACTATGATTTGTACTGTGTGGCCTTGTCGGCCTTTAGAATAGTGTGCGGCTGTAGTTGTCATACACCTATATTACCAGACTATTTGGATCTATCTGTCTCATCATCTACATATTGTTCAAATCTACCCTCAAGTTTAGCTAGCTGTTTGCCCTGATTTCCTAGCTCTTCCTTCATCTCCTCTACTAACGGGAGGATTCTTAATTTAATCGTGTCATTTAGAGAAGACCCGCCATTAGGAATCAATTCTCGTATATACGGATGGATAGTAGCGGTAACTACCTCATTTACCATACCTGTAAGACTTTCTTTAACAGCCTTACTGAATAAGGTTTTAAACTTTTTATATATCTTTTTACTTATAGGCCTAATTACATACCATAATATAGGCAATGTTGTTATAACCCCTGCTAAAGCCTGAATAATAAAGAGCTCATGGTCGGTAATGTGCATGTAATCCCCTAGAGAAATAGGCCCGCGTATGCACTAATTGTGCACTACACAGGCCTATTTGTATAGCTAAATGTGTCTACGACTGCGTATATACAGCAGCATGAAACTCTTGTCCTCGGTACATTGTTTTACCATTATGTATATGTACCTGATCAAAGTGGAAACTATCGTCATCCCCATCCTTAAAGAAGATAACGCTTACTCCTTGCTGCCAATTTTCGAAGTATTGGAGAGCCTGTCCTTTTCCATCGACTCCTCCCTTGACCGAAGGTACTGCACCATCAACTCTGCAAAGGCACCCTGGTGAAAATGCCACAGATTTGATGGCAGTATCCCTATCAAACACAGTCTTACTTTGTTGTTCCATACGATGGCTATGGCCGAAGAGCGTCGAAATATTAGGATTTGCATTAGTGTATTGAGCCGCTGTAGACCCATTGCTATTAGCACGATCACCATGCATAGCGCGAAGCCGCTTATTAATCCAATGAACTGCTGCTGGATAACCATCAATGAACTCCACCCCAAACTCATCACAACGAAGAAGATTTTGTAAACTATTGACAGGCCACGAGTCTGGCATATTGGCTACCTTAAGTCCATAAGCAGCCGCTGCATTTGTATTTATAAATCTATTTAATCTCTTATCATGGTTGCCCTCTAGAAGAATAATTCTTGCGTCTTTTCCCGCCTCTGCACGCTGTTGTGCAAGAAATAAACTTCCCCTATCAATTGCTGCTTGTGCGGTGTGGGCAAAGGTTGCCTCTTGTTCATATGTACCATACATAGGCAGGTCTAGGAAGTCTCCTAGGTTAATCACTTGATCTAGTGGATGACCGTGATCTAATCCAACGATTTGTAGAGCCACATCTATAGCGGCCTCATCATGGAACGGGTCTAAGGTACCATCCTCATATCTACGAAACCCTATCTGTGGGTCTGGCAAGGCTACGGCTACTTTCCAATCACTAGAAATAAGTGATGGGGTTCTTACCTTAGGTTTTACGATTATAGGTGCCGCTTGTTGTACAGGCTGCCACTTAGGTCCCTCACTCCAAGCAGGAGACAGAATGATCTTTGTATCATCTGGGTTATTAGATAGGCTTACTTTATTTATCTTACCCACATCTTCTGGAGTAAGTCCGTTTGCCTTTAATAGTTTTTCAATAGAGTTTAGGCCACTTGTAGTAGCTAGTTCGTTCTTGGCGGTATTATACGAATCTTCTAAAGACATTTACAGTTCCCATTTCTATGCTCCTTTAAGGAGGTTATTCCGAATTGTGCTCCGACTTGCCTATAAATATTGTAAAGACTTCTATGTGATAGATCATCATCAGCCATAGATTCCTCATATGCTTTTTTATCATTAGGAGACAACGAATGTCCCCACATCCCTACTACGCAATACTTGGTGCTAATTTCTTCTTCAGCCTTGGTATCACGGTAAATATCTTGCAAACTCATAATGCCCCCATTATCTTAATAGGGGCCAGAATACTAGCCCCTATTAAATATTATACCTAATGTTTCTCTGCTGAGTCAACTGCTGACCCAAAGTTTGCCTCACGATGAGTAACGGCTGGAAGAATACGGGCGTTAGCTAGAGTAGCGGACGCCTCAGGTGCTGTAGTCTTTCCAATATTTGTAATGATTGTATAGGCACCACCATTACGCTCTGCCATAACAGCGTTGCGCGTACCCTTAGGTTGAGCAGCTGGGTCCACACCCTTGCCTGCATTCTTTTGTGTTACCTTACCACTTACTGGTGAGGCGGAAGGAGAAGAGAACTTAGTCCCGTCACGGCCTGAAGTCTTACGTCCATTATTAGACGCCCCTGCTAGTGCCTCTTTTACTTGATCTGCCATGTTAATTCCTTTTGATAGAGCGGGCTGTTAGGTATAGTTTAACTTAACTTACTGTTACTGTAAAGACAATTGCGCTTATGTTACCGTCTCTGGACTTAACTGTAGCGAATCCTGGACGACAAGTTAGTGTCATTCCACGTGGTGCTATGTATCCGCTAGCTATAGCTATGGCCTTTACCGCTTGATTAACGGCTGAGGCACCTACGGCACGGAGTTGTACTTGAGGTTTCTCATATAGAGCATGAGCGATTGCTGAGCCCACTGATTGAGCGTTAGAACCTGCCCCTACTCGTAGGAATTTCTCTTCTGTTGAATCAATAAAATCTGCATCTGTTTCAGCTGTTTCATTCACGAATTGTAGTCCTTTTGTTTGATGGTTAGTCGCCCGCCTGGTCCTACAATACCCTAAATAAGGCACCCATAACATCTATAAGCCCTTTTTATCCCGAATACGTATCAGAAGGTCAGCCCATACCTCGGCCGGCATGGTAGCGTACCACTGGCCCACATCGGTGGTGCCTTTCTTCTTATGAATGACAACCCCAGTCCACGCCCCGTCGTTAGCCATCTCTGTCTCTAACTCCTTGAGCCAGCCAGAAAGGTTCATAGTGGCATGGTTCTTAATCTCTATAGTTACTCCAGGTATCCCCGAAATATCTCCCTTATCTAGGGTAGCCCCGGCTAGTCTACGATCTACATATGGGAACCACTGTTTGAGCCAGGCTACTACTGCCCGCTCTGCGTTACTCCCCTTGGCTTTCGCTGGATTTCCCACAACCACACTCCCCACCACAAGCGCAAGTAGACACTAGAAAACTATCAGGAACTATCGCATGCCACCCATACCGTTGATAAAACTCCAACTCTATATGATGACCTTCTGGAACTTCTGGGTTAACACGTTTCTGATCTTCGTCATCCCACTCATACCACCTAGAAAGAGTATCTATATCTACTGGTTCCCCATCATCTCTTTTGAGTACTTGATGATAGCCTAAACCACCATCTTTTAACTCAGGGGTTCCTTCCCAAGATGGAAAGTTTTTCTTTTTATGTTCTTCAAAGTTAAAAAGCAGCACATCAGTTACTGTGCCATCTAAAGGCGTGCCTTTTGGACACTCAATAGCCATACCCCATTCATGAAAACCTTGTGTCATGCTGTAAACTTTCTTTGTCTTGAGCGCAATCCCCCATCGGATGTGCGACGCGTTAACTCTCTAGACACCACATTGGCATCTCGCTCTATGTTCTGTGTTCTGGTCTCGATGATTTTACGAAAGGCATACTTAGTATCCAAATCATATATCAACTCTTGGATAGCGGGAGAGGCCTGTATCTGTGCCTTTATTAGGGTGACTCTGTCTCCCTTGGCACCTGTCCAGTTCTTTAATAAAAGATCTGCTTCCGCAGACTTAAGTTTACTCTCTGCCTCGCGCTCATTTACTACAGCGATAGCGTACGCACCAGCTAGATGGTCGTTCCACTGAGTGTACTGGACAAAAAGATCCATAAGGTCTTCGTCAGGCAACTCAGTGATGTCTCTAGGTAAGGATGGCATACCTAACTCCGGCTTTGGTGTTAATGAAAACCCAAGTTCATTGAGTGCCTCTACTACTAGATTACTAATACTACCCATTTTGGTCCCTTTCTTTTAGTACGGGTCGCTATAATCGTGATGATATGGAAACAGTTCAGCAATTACTGCTTTAGCTATAGCCTTAGGCACATCCTTATGCTCATTAGGTATAAAATCCGCTATTAAGTTTTCTATTGAAGCAGCAAGAGACTCTTTACGACTTTCTACATCGCTAGCTGTAACAGCAGAGGTATATGTACGTAGGCTCATTACGGTGTTGACAGGTAAGTGGCAGAGTATGCCGTAGGCGTAGATGTAGTATTTGTTCCATACCCGCCACCCCCACCCCCAACGAGGTAGCCATAAGCATTGTTACTTTGTAATACATCGTAATATTTATCTTTAATAGACGACCCCTCCTCTTCAAAAGGCATAATTTCTGCGACTATAGCCCTTGCTACATCCGTGATTACTGAGTCATCTAAGTCTGGAAGAAGGTCTGCAATAAGATTTTCTACATTAGCTGCCTTCTCTATTACCTTTTCTACCCACTGTTCTTTATAGTTTATAGCGGGAGGGGCAGTATGACCCACAACAGTATTATACATTGCATTACTGTTTAACATTGCATTACTGTTTAATACTGTAGTATAGGCAGTGCTCATCGTAGCAGTAAGATTATGGACGGGGGTGTTAGCAGGTTTTGTAGGCACTGCAGAGTAATAACCAGCACTATCATCGCTGTACGCCCTTCTTTTTGTATCTTTCGATAGAACATGTGCTTTTCTCTTAGCCTCACTCGGACTCTTTATACGGGCCACAGCGCTTACATCCTTCCTTATTTATGTTACATATTGGAGCGACCCCCGAGTTATATGCGGCCGTTACTTCTTCGGCTTTAGCGAACAACTCAGCAGTGTATTCTGGATTATATTTTACTACAAATTCTTTGTATTCTTGGTTAGCCTTTAATTCATACAAGAAGACTATCTCGTTAGGTGCCTCTTCAAGCACCCCCTCTTCTACCATCAAATGACAGAGATGTAGGTATATCTGTCCCTGTAGTTGGTGTGGGCGTAAAGGTGTACGTAGGTTCTTCCAGACTAAATCAATATCATTGTTATACTGTGCCATCAAGGCCGGCATTTCCATACGAATAGTTCCTGTACCTATAGATTTGATCTCTATTAGGCAGTCGTCTCCTAGACCTTTAATCCACCCGTCTGCGTGTCCCCGCATCATATATTTCTCGCTGATTAGCGGTACTTCTCGATACTCTGCCCAAGGAATTACTTCTGATGATAGTAGCCAGTTGTCGGCGTTTTTCCACTTACCATAGAGAACGCCCATCTCTTTGAACCAATCCTGCCACTTAGCGTGAATGGTATGACCCTCAGCAAAGATGGATGCTAGACGTAGGGTAGGCTTATCCTTAGTCTCTACATGCTCGCCCTTGAGCGCAAAGTACTGTGCTCTCATACACCACTCAGGCTTAATAATATCTGAAGGGTGTATATAAGATTGATCGCGCTCTTCAAAAGGCTTAGAAAGAACATGTCTCTCTAGAGCACCTACTAATCTTGTATCTCTTTTCTTAGCCTTTAAAAATTCTTTAAGATCCCCGCTTTTTATCGGGCTTACTTCTGCCATCGCTATCCTCCATGTCAAGCCACTGGTCTAAGGTTAAACCTAACCTCTTCATCTTACGCTCGTCTGCGTTTCTTTCTCTGTGAGACTTACCACCCAAGATTCCATGCAGGTCTTGGTTCAGTATAGCCTCTCTAAGGCAAGCTTTTCGTACAGGACAAGGCGGTCTCCCATCCTTACCCCAACATATTGCTTTGGCCTTATTCGCTATGGGAGTATAGAGAGCCCTATCTCTTGGAGGAAAGAACATCTCTGTATCTTCTCCACGACATTTAGCATCATATCTCCACGCCCATGGCGGATCGTATTTCTCTGGCACTATTCACCTCTTACTGCATTACGCAGTTGAAAAAAATCCTCCTCCAGTAGTACCACATAGTTCTCACCATCGAGATGCAGACCCAGCACAGGCATTCTGCTATCAAGTATTGCTTCTTTTGTAATCTTTTCAAGTACTTCTGATTTAATAGTTACAGACTTCTTACCAGTCCACTTGTGCTCTATAAGAAGGTCGTCTGTTCTGACATCCCCCTTACGAGACCAAAAGGCACCAGAGGCAGCGCTGCGTTCGCCACCTGTAAGTTTCTCTAATCGCTTTTCATGCTTTTGAGACTCTTTCTGTCCTTCACTCTTCATCATTCTCCAACATTAGTACGGGAGGTTTGGACTTTAAAGTATCCATAACTTCCCTAGTTAGATCAGCCCTCAAGGAATCGTCTTCTCTAAGAGCCTCGATAAGATCCTTAGAACCATTCCACTTAAGATCATTATAGTACATCCAACCACCACGCCTATCCACTATGCCGTTCAAGACAGATAAGGCAACGATCTCCTTACCAGAATCATAGTTACCTGCCTCTATAGGTCCGCCATCAGCAAAATAGAAGTCTAGATAGGCTGTTTGCTGTGGTGGGTAGGTCTTGTTCTTGATAGTACGGACACGGATAGTCTGACCTACTCGGCGCTTAGACTCTCCAGTACCTACTTCAAGCCAATCATCCCTCTTAACTTCGCAGCGTATACTGTAAGCATAGTCTTTACCCAAACCACCAGGTGTTGTGCGGGGGTCACCGTGCATCACTCCAATCTTCATTCGATACTGATTGATAATCATACCTAGAACCGGACGTTCCGACTCTATCATATCTCTCTTTGTTGCTGACATTACTTTACGAAAGAACTTATTAGTTAGAAGAGCTCCTCGTCCCACTGTATATTCCTCCATGCTTTTTTCGTCTTCGGCACCAGGTACCAGTGCAGGGAGAGAATCAATAACAACCATATCAACAGCTTTACTTTCCATGAATTTAATAACCGCATCGAAAGCATCCTCCATACTATTTGTCTCTACAAGCAGAACTCTTGAATTATCTACTCCACATAGTTCTGCATACTTAGAGTCGAAATCTTCTGCTGCAATCCATACAGCCGTAAAGTCAGGATTAATTTTTTGGTTAGCAGCGATAGTACGAAGAGCCAAGGCCGTCTTACCATGGGACGCCTCACCAACTAACTCTACCCACCTATTCATGGCCCAACCCCCACCTAGAACTACATCTAGGGTAAGAGACCCAGTAGTGATTCGAGCAGGAACATTAATCTCATTCGCTGTGACCACTGTGTTAGTGCCTAATTTCTTATTGATTTGTGCGGCGATCTTAAGTGCTTCTGAATTGATAGATTTTGTCATCCCATTCTCTCCCCTATAACATTTATATTAAAGCCTGGTCCAGGTGGCAATTGCTTTGCTGGAGTTGCTGATCCTTGTCCCGTACTTCCCATACCAGAAGTTTGTTGCATTATGGGATATCCGCAGTCGAAGCAACGAAGTCGTTGGCTACCAGGTGCGGATGGACCATAATTACCCGAAGCACATTCAGGACAACGATCACTACGTCTAGAACTAGATGCCTTGGTAACTAGCTGATCTGTATTAGGATCATAGTTTACATTGGGAAATGCTGGAGGTGCGGGCGGCCTATATGGCACAGGACCGCTAGGCCCTACGGGTGGAGTGGCTTCTCTAGGAGCGGAGGTTTGTTGACCTAACTTTTTAGCCCACCAATCACTGTTCGAAATGGGACACCACCTTAGTTTCTAATAGATCTAAATTAAATAGGGCTGACATACAGGATAAAACAGCAGATAGAGAAACTACCTTGAACATCTCAGTTAGTTGATTAACATCTTCTATACCCATATCTGCTAATGCTTCTTTGTTCTCCTCTGTGTTAGCCCATGCAGAAGATGCGATGCGGGCGATAAGACCAGAATGTGCATCAATAAATGGCATAAGAGAAGAAAACTTATCTAGCCGTTCCTGACTAGCCTCTTCTTCCATCTCCCGCACTTCTTCTGAGATAGGTGGGAGACCTAAAGATACGGCGATTTCTTCTGCAGGTTCTAGCAGAGAATCGTAGATTGCTTGGCGCATAAGAACGGGCACAGGTATTCGTCGTTCCTCTATTAAATGGTCATGCCTCTTCTTTTTACGCCACAACATTAGTCTTTAGCCTCTCCCCATTTATTAACCACTTTAATATCTGCAATCATAGGTATATTCAGAGCAGTTATGCCCTCCATAGCAGAGCGAATAGCCTCAGTGGCCTCCTCTACTACATCAAGTCTAGCCACTGTAACAAGTTCATCATGAATTGTAAGAGTCATAGCGGCGCCCTCAGGCAACATACCTTCTGCTCTAACCATAGCAAGTTTAATAACATCGGCAGCAGAACCTTGAATGACAGTATTAAAGGCTTGCCTCTCAGCACCTGCTCGTCTTCCCATCTCTCTAGACAGAAGATCAGGCAAGTAACGTCTGCGCTTCATATATGTTAAAGCATATGGAACAGGAGCACGTCTGCGTGCTTCTGCAACAACTTGTCTTTTATACACATCTACTGATGGAAAGTTAACAGAAAAGTTCTGTAACAACTTCTTAGCAGCTGTAGGAGTTACTCCAATAGAGGCGGCAATCTTATCGGGACCAATTCCATACATCATACCTAGTACCAAAGTCTTGGCTCCGGACCTATCAATACCTACCTTATCACCAATTGTTGTGTAGATATCTACGCCATCAATATAGTTCTGACATAGGATTCTATCCCCGCTAAAAGATGCAAGGATACGTGGTTCGATCTGTGAATAGTCGGCTACGATTAACTTGTGACCCTCAGGAGCCACAAAGAGATTACGAATAGCCTTACCGTTAGGTGTTCTAGGGTTGGGGACGTTCTGTAGGTTAGGATTTCTACTAGAGAACCTACCTGTATCTGCCCCATATTGGATGAAGTCTGTGTGAATCTTTCCCTTTAGAAGGAGGGCCTTTTTAGCAACCACCTTAGACTTACCCGATGTTGTTCTAGTAATATCTCCACCAATATACGGAATGATATAGGTAGTAAGCAACTTGTTAAGATCTGAATACTGTAAAAGGGCATCAACTAAAGCGTCTTTACCTTGAAACGCCTTTATAGCAGGCTCCGCAACCGAGTAATCTGCTAGGACAGGGGATTTACCCGCGTCCCTATTAGCTATGCCCTTTGGAGTTAGGACCTTGGGCTTGAGACCACGGCCACCCTCCGCCACAGGTGCAAACAAAATCTTTTGTTTATCAGGTACGCTATTAATATTAAAAGGTTTACCAGCTAGACGATAGATGGTTGCCTTAGCAGTCTCTAGTTGCAGTTCCAACTCAGGCTTAAGACGCTTAAGAGCGTCTACATCTATATCTGCGCCATGAAGTTCCATGTTAGTTATCACATGAAGAACATCCATCTCTAGATTAAATACGCCTCTAAGGCTGTCCTGATCTAGAAGACTGTCATATCTTTCATACAACTTCCATGTCCACTCTGCATCTAGTCCGGCGTAGGTAGCTACTTCATCAAAAGAGTATGCTTCAATTTCAGCACCTACTCCCTTAACCATGTTGTAGCCGAACTCTCTAGCCAAGCAGTCGTCTAGACCAAGAGAATGACTATTACGAGTGTCTATGATAAACGCAGCATTCAGAGTACAGAAGTAGGGTTTAGAAGGAACTCCTGGTAAGTACTTAGTTACAGACTCTAGGTCAAACTTAAGGTTGTGACCTACTTTAACAAGGTCACTAAAGAATAATGGTGAGAGTGCTTTAAAGACTTCTCCCACAGTAAGTTGCTCAGGCGGACTATCAAATACCTTTGTTGCTTTTCTTTCATCCTTGCTGTAATCGGACGCACGAATAGGCAAGCCCTTATTAATTCTTAACACAGCAGATGGAAGTAGCGGATAGTCTGTACGTATATAATCTCCATTAGGATGACCCATTGGAATAACATCTACACGACCAGTAGTAGCCAATGCAATCCATACGACTTGATTCTGTCTAGGGTCGCCTCGTGTGTCGCCCATTGTTTCTACGTCAAATACAAAAGCGTCTTGTTGTAGATAATAATTTACTAACTCATCAAGTTCTTCTGTTGTCTTAATAATATTCATTGCTCTCCTGAAAGTTGGGTCGGGGAGTCAGTAGAAAGGAGGAAGTAAACACCTGACTCCCCAACATTTATGGGACTACTTAGTTGTTAGCCGCGATTTCACGAGCGATCTCTTCAAGTTCTGCCTTAGTGGACGTATAAATCGCACTAGCAGTGTATGGCTTAAGAGTTGCAACGTATGCGGCTGTAGCAAGTGGGTCAATATCCCAATCCTCAGCGAGATCTCGCTCCTTAACTGGAACGATAGAATGTACTGTACCTGTACCAGTACCTGACTTACTGACGGCAAAGTAAACATCTTGTCGTGTAAGTGGCCCTGTCTTACTATCGGAGGCAAGCTTTTCAATCTGCTTGCAGAGTCGCACACCTACAGTCATAAGTTCCAACTGTGGACCCTCAGGGTCCGAGAGGTTCAGTACTGTGAATGCGAACTTCTGAGATGGAACACTACCTACTGCACGCAGTGGGTCGTCCTCTCCTAGAGCAATAAAGGATTTCTTTCCAGGACGCTCTACCCAATGTTGCATGAATGATAGAGGTTCTCCTGAAATGAACTTAATAAGTTGACTGTTCTCGTCAAACTTAAAGTCCGGTGCAAACTTACTGTTCTTAGCAGTAGATTGCTTAGCTGCTGCCCATCCTGATTGAATAATAGAAGAATTATCCGAGTAAGTATTCTCGTCTTCTGCTTCAAAGCCACTATCATGACCAGGGATTGTTGTTCCATAGTCTTCGGCAGTCGGTGATGGACGTAGTGATGTGTTGTGATTAGGCATTTAGGTTCCTTAGGTTTATAGGCTAGTCGGTTTATGGGTTTCTTGGTCATGGACTTTTTTCCATATCTCCATAAGTTCTATGGAGAACTCTGGAAATCTGTTCCAGTCAATTCGTGGAATATCTAGAAGATTCCTCTTCTTAAACGCTTCCACAGTAGACTCAATAATTGCTCTGCTGTACATACGGTTTCCAGGCTTTTTCTCACCCTTAACAAGTATGGACCGCGACCTGTATGGTGCTCTAGGGATGTACCCTTTACGCTCCCACAGACGAACAGTTACTAGAGGCCTACCTAATGCGAGAGCGAAATCCCCCGCACTAAATAATTCTACCACGTTTCCGTTAGGTAGTTGTTTCACCTGGGGTTTTGAATCCCAGGAACTCTCCTCTTTTGGTTTAGGCTTCTTGGCCTGAGGATTTAGAGGCTTCCTCTTCTTCTTACTGCCTGGATAGTACTCGTCTAACTCTGCAATAAGCTTTTCTACTGGGTCTTGGATCACGACTTGCTCATTAAGAATGCATAAGTTACATTGTTAACGAACATGGTGTCAATATCCTCCTCAGTAAGTAGGTCTTCATAGTAACAAGCCATTACTTCTGACTCATTAAGTACAGGAACTAGAGTGTAGCAACGCGAGTCTAATCCTTTATCCTTAAGGATTTTCTCAGCTACATTGGGATCTAACTTTTGAGATACTCTTCGCTGTAATTGAAGAGAGGATACCCCACTCACTTCTTGGGGTAATTCGAGATGTAGATGGCCCTTTTCATCAGAGATACCGTGCTCTTCTATTACAGAAGTTAGTTCAGATTGAACTGTATTTTTCTCTGCGGTTGAATCTGCTATAAAGCCCTTCAAAGCAGCTAGTCTGCGGACCTTAGAAACTATTGGGTCTTCTTGTGGACTGTTTCTTTCTACAACATTCGGCATATTATTTACCCCCCTATTAAATACTGTACCACAGTATTAGTCTTCGCGCAACTCCCCATAAGCATAGTCTTTAAGGGCATCCACGATAACATCGGTTACAGTGACGCCATCTATCTCAGCGCGGTCTTTAACAGCAGTCCATAGGTCTTCGGCAACTCTAATGGTGCGGGTCGGGGTCTTAGGTTTATTTGGCATAGGTATATTTTATACCGTAGTCCTTCGTAAGAATGCCTTAAGGCTACCCAAATTCATCTCTATACCGCCCTCAGTATTTATGCCTTCCCCGTCCATAATAGCATCAGCTATTAGATTCTTTTGGAGTAACATTTCGTGTTGTCTTTCTTCAATTGATCCAGCCATGAGGAAATCCTGGATGACAATGGAAGGCCATGTAGAAGACGCTCTTCTAATCCTACCATTCCGTTGCAAAGCAAGACCAGCGTTCCACGGAAGATCGTAGTTAATGAGTAGATTAGCCTGAGGCAAATCCACACCGTACCCACCGGCATCACTACTGATAAGTACACGACAACCTGGATCAGTTTGGAAAGTAAGTTTAGCAGCCTCTTTATCTTTAGCATTTAATTTCCCCGTATATACTTGTGGATTATAGTCGACCAGTTGGTCCCGTAATATATCAGCCATATGTACATAGCTGGTAAAAATAACTACCTTGTTTCCTTCGTAGCTGTCTAGGAACTCAGAGGTATACTGCTTTAACATGTCTACCTTAGGGTGGGCCTTTAATCCCTCTAGTAGCCCATCTGCCTCTAGTTCTCCTGCGTACCTAGAACTACCTACTGAATTACGTAGTAGGTCAGGCGCATCGCAAAGCATACGCAAAGCCGTAAGTTTAGACATGATTGCGCCTTTTAGAGCATTGGCCGCTTCATTCTGATTCTCTCCAGAATAGTGAGAGAATAAGTCAAAGGAAGTACCGTAGGTGTCTATAGCTACCTCTAAATCCCCAAGTATTTCTGTAGAGATGCGGGAATAAAGCTTTGCCCCTGCCCTATCGAAGGGAACCTTAATAGGCTCAGCAAAGATAGTATCAGGCAAATAAGGAGATACATCGGGGTCTTGTTGTCTTTTTCTAACGCTGGCTGTAGCCATCTTTATATTAAGAGAAGACAGGTTTTGGTATCTCTCTACCCCACCAAAAGAGTTACGAACTATAAAGGTCTTATCAAAGTGGTCGTACCTACCCAACACGTTCTTATCTACGAACTGCATGATGCTATACAACTCTTCGGGCTTACCATTTTCAATTGGTGTTCCTGTTAAGGCGAATCTTATATCGCTGGTAAGACGCTTTACGTGTTTGGATCGCTTCGATCTAAAACTCTTAATTGCTGTGGCTTCGTCACACACCACAAAATTTCTAGGAAGTTCGCTAACACTGTCCCAATCGTTTACTACTTGTTCATAGTTAAGAATAATATGCGTGTACTTACCTGACATAGCCATGGCATATTGTGCCTCGCGTTGTTTAGGTGTTCCGTCTATAACTAAAGGGTTACCTGTATCTGTAAACTTCTTTATCTGATCTGCCCATTGATACTTAAGTGAGGACAAACAGATAACTAGCCCCGTACCTGGGGCTAGTTTCTCTAGTGCTGCAATAGTTAGAACTGTTTTACCTAGGCCTAAATCGTAAGCCACTAGCATCTTCTTACGAGATACCATGGCGTCTACAGCGTCTATTTGATAAGGTAAAAGAGTTCCTGTAAACACTATACGTCTATCTCCTCATAGGTTGCTTGAAAGATGTCCGGCTTGCAGGGATAGAGCTCCTCTTTAATTCCTTTTATTACATAGTCACCCATACTTGCGGTGATTACTCCCTCTAGTGTTTTGATCTCAATATGATGAGGCAGGTTAGGTTGAGAATATACGACTCTCTCTAAAGAGTCTCCTATAAACTCTACTACCTCAGGTAGGTTACCTTCCCATAGGATAGCATCAATCACTACTGGTCTTTTTCTGTACTTTTGTGCTGGCATTCTTTTTGACTCCTAAACTCTTAGTTGTATGTTTACTTGCGATATGTTTATATAGTGCTATATGAGCGAAGCCTATTACTGGTACGTCCTCATTACAGGTTGTACAAGTAGCGGTCTTCATTTAACTCTTGCCATCAGAGTAGTTTGTACCGCAAACGCTAGATCCTCGATAGTTGAATTGTTATGTATTATGGCGTCAAACTCCCAATCATCTAAGTCATGTTCTGAGATATGGCCATTTACGGCATTGACAAATGGTCGCTCTACGCGCCAAATTTGCCCACCCATGTTCTTTATTCGTTTGGCCTCATTTTTAAATCTAACATCTGTTACTACATAAGGACCCTCATGAGAATTATTTTGTGCATACTCTAGGGCGACGTCTATCCAAAAATTTCTATTAAATACTTTGCGACCGCCCATTCCTAGATTTTGTAGAAGACTGCGTACTTCGGGATATAACTTAGCCCCTTCCCAACTAACATTATCTACTAGATTTTGAAGTGTGACAGCATTCTGTTCATCTATAATAGGGTTCATCTCATAGAGAAGTTCCTTAATAGGATCAGCAAAAGCAACTCTAGTAAACCCCTTATTAGTAACTAGGTAGTTGGCTACCGTATCTTTACCAGACTGTGCGTAACCGCTCAAGCCTATAATCATCTGCTCTCCTTATTAGTTGTTTTCTGTAAACCCTGTGAAAATATAATTATTGGGTATTGAGGCTACCCACCGTATCTCTATCTCTCGTGTAAGAATATGAGTAGATATCTGTATCTCGATATGAGGAGTATAACTAGGAAAATATAAAAACTTTGCTTTCCTATAGTCTTCGAACAACATACGAGTGATAAAAGCAGTTGCCGTTATAGAATCCATATCTTGTAATAGCTCTTGTTTAATCAAGCGACCTGAGCCAAAAGGAGTGCTGCCCGTATCAGATATATACACATTATTAGGTAGGTTCAATATAACTGTCATGACCTGATAGTCAACTCTGAAAGAATTGCATTACGCATATTGTAATAGTCCTGTAGAGAAATAATGTCCATAAGTGTTTCCATCTTCGTCATGTCTTCATCATTTACTAATAATCTTCTTGTTTGTAAATGAATTTCATCTGTATCCTCACAGAGTTGAGTAGCTACAGCCATTGCTATAGTACGAGAGATTTCTTTATCTGCGTCAGGTATACAGTCGGCTATTGTATTTTCTATAATACATGACACATCTTCTTTTTCTAGTTTCATATTGTTCCCCCTATAAAAAGGCTGCCTCTCCGTAAACTGAATGTTTAGATGCCCCTATACAATATCGTACCAAATCTTCCGGCATTTCGCCAATGTCTTTAAAAGAAAGGTCCCCATAAGAAAAGAAATAACACTCCATACCTTCTTTTCTTGTGCGTGAAAGTATATCTAAAGAAGATTTCTTACCTGCTGGATCATTATCCATAGCAATAATAAGCCTATCTGCGTCCTTCATAAGACGTATTTGCTCGTCGCTAACTACTGCGCCGTAGGTAGATACTCCGCCTAAGATACCCATAGAGTGTAGTTTGGCCGCATCTAAAGGAGACTCAACAACAATCATTGTGTTCTCTCTAGGTACTTCTAGACCAAATAGGCTCTTGGATTTGGCTACTCCTGTAGGTCTATTACGAAAGAACCTGGATGTTTCCCCCTTCTCCTGCCACCCCATAAGAGAACTATTGTGTGGGTCTCGTATAGGAGTTATCCACAAATCCGCGCCTGTCTTCCACTTTATGGAATAGGCCTCAGCAGAATCCTTACAGATTCCCCTGTTTTGTAAGGCCCAGTCAGGTGGAGTATCAAAGATAGCTAATCTAGCCTCACTCATAGCTACGGGTCTAGGAATAGATACATATGTATTCCTGGCCTCTTCTAACTGTCTAGCTAAGTATTCGAAGTTGACCTCTACGTTGTTTCTTAACCAATCCTTGGCAGCCTCAAAATCTAAATGCCCCCACTCTGTAGTGAAGTCTTTGAGTTCTGCTACTAAAGAAACTAAGGTTCCCTTATACCCACAAGAGAAACAATGATGTACCCCAGTCTCTGAGTTCATTGACCAAGATGGGTTGGTATCCTCTTTACCAGTTCTCTCCATATGCATAGGACATAGTCCCAGGAGTTCGTCCCTAGACTCTGTAGTTTCTATCCCTAGAGATAGAAGAACACCTTCTACTGCACCCGCACTATACATTATTCCCCCGGCTTATCTACTAAGGTAGGTGCGGTTGCTAGACTTCCGCACAACTCACACTCCATCTCCGTAAAGTACATTGATATCTCATACTCGTCAAACATGGCTTTGATCTTCCAAAGCCTTGATCCACAAATACATACGTGTATAGGGTCCCCTCTTAAATCCATCACTTGCGGGCTCTTCTCTTCATAAGACGACGCTCTCTTGCGGTGGTGCCACCCCACACTCCTATGGTTTCATTGTTACTTAAGGCATAAGATAAACATCTCTCTTTAACCCAACAAGATGAACAGAGGGCGATTGCATCTGCCTCTGTCTCCTCTGTAAAGAAAAGATCAGGATCTGCATCAACGCAGAGTTGTGTACCATCAAATGGTGATGGCGTTAGCGAAAGCAGCATACTCTTCAAAGCGACCCTCCTCCCAATCCCATAAAAGATCTGTAGAGCCCATACCCGAGATACGGCTAGCTGCTACAGTAAGTGATCTAGATGAATCATCTTCCTCGTCTTGTCTCTGCAAGACCAATACAATGTCTGAATCCTGTAAGAATGAAGATGTATAACCTATAGAATCGGCCGTAACTTTTCCCCCACGCATCTTAGAGCGAAGAGTTTGAGTGCTAACAACAACTGGAATATCGTATCTCTGCGCTACATGTTTCATCTGACGAGTAAGACTTCTAAGAGAACGCTCTGTCTCTGCCTCACCTGTAAGTTCGTCATGCATTAGATAGACGCCATCTACAAACAAGATGTCAGGATTATACTTCTCTATCTTTGCACATAGCCCCGTAACAGTTCTAGAAGCGATATTGTCAGGCATCCAGAAGTCTTCACGAGTAACAGATAAATGATCTGTATACCTAGTTTCTTCGTCCTTCTTTAGGTCTCCCATTATTAATCTCTTATGAGAGATATGAGAACGCATAGCATCATAGCGAGTTTTCATTTCTCTAGCCGTCATCTCAAACGATTGAAACATAACTCTATGTCCCTCGTCCTGTGCCTTAATTGCCATTTGCATAGCTAGTACAGACTTACCTGTCTTAGGTGGGGCTGCTATTGTCCACAACTGTTGATTAAGAACTCCCGAAGTAATCTCGTCAATAGTTTTGAATCCTGTAGAAACCCCAAGTAAACCATTAGGCCTAGTCTTAATTGCTATGTACTCATTGTAACGCTCCATAGGATCGTCGCTCAAATTCTCATCAGTAGAGTCACGAATATTATCATTCATGATTTCTTGAGCGGCCTTAGCCATAGTCTGTAAAGCGGTATCGTGGTCCTGTTCAGAGACTGCTTTTTGAGCCTCTAACAAAGCATCAATAGTCTTTTGTCTTTTTCTATACTCGATCATCTGATCAATAAGATAATTAATATTATCTTCTACAGCCAATAAAGTGTAGGTAGGGAAGTTATCTTTAAAGGTTACTGCTGTAGGAACTTCCTCATACTTCTCGTAATGCTTAGTTATGAATCTCCACACCTGCTTATTGAGGTCATTAAAGAACCACTCGTCTGTTATTCCGCACTCTACTACACCTTGTATATCTCTAGTTCTAATTACCTTAGATATTAATCTATCTTCGTTGTTCGCCGCCATATGTTGCGCCCTCCTCCAAGAACCAATGTCCATATCGTAACCCACGATCAGGTATATCAATTACATATTTAACTTCCGGTCTATATGGAAGTTCTGCTACTAAATCTGCTACTACATTATACGCGGTCGCATTATTAAACGGGTTAGTTCCTAGATTATCTAAATCATCTAGAATCCTATCCATATCTGATTGAGACAGTTCGAACCCGACTAACTCTAATCTATACCCGTGAGTATCTCTAAATCTCCAAAAGTGAGCTAGAGCAACCCTGCTATATGCTGTCTCTATGTAGGGGATTGATATACCAAGTACTTTATTAACCTTGTGTTCTCTTACAAGAAGACAATCTAGAGATACTAATACTCTCATAGGTACTTCGTTTGAAATATCGCCCCCCTTCATAATTAGATAGCCTCTATCTTCCCATACTTAAGAATGATCTCTCTAAAGGCAGCGGGATCATTAGACGCAGCAGCCACGATATCCATGCTTACCTTGTTAGATACCTCTACAGGATACATACCACCGTTAATTGTCATACGTGTTTGAACAAACTTTGTATGCTTACATGTACCCCTCACGTTGTAGCCATCGCAGTCACATCGAATTTTATGATTCTTACTATTTACATATACCTCATGTATACCTGACTCCGATAGAAATAACTGGGTTATAATCCAATCCACGGTATTCTGTCTCACTTTCTACGATCTCCAATACCAGAGTTTACCTCAACTACCACAAAGGCTTCATGGGCAAAGCTTTCCATTGATTCTCCATAGGTTGTTTTCCACTTACTTATAGGCACATTCGTTGTAATAATTGTTGGCAATCCCGCATTAAACCTGGCCCGTACTAAGGCATCAAAAATATTCTCTGACCAACCTGCCTGAGTCCTATACTCTTTGCCTAGGTCATCTAGGACAAAGATTGAGGTATAGTCTCTACCATCTCCATATACTGAGTCTATCTTTATCTTGGCCGCCTCATCAGTCCAAGACTCTTTCTCTAACCTAAGAAACTTCGGGTAGTCCATAAACATGCCTGTACGGATTGCCTTATCATTTTGGGACATAGTCCTAATTAGCTCTTGAAGGGCTATAGAAGCCAACGTAGTCTTGCCATGACCTGGTTCCCCTACCAATAGGAGTCCGAGGCCGCTAGAGGGGCTTCCAGGGCTTTTAATGACCACTCCTGAGCGAACTGTGTCCACCCATTTCATAACCACCTGTTTTGCAGGCGAATCATCTATGTCATGAAATGTCATACCCACGGTCTTCATAGGCACCTCTGCCCAGCCGATCTGATGCCTAATGGTAGGTGCGAGTGTAGAGATATCTATCATTTGTAACCCTTTCCTAGTCCATCCCAATAACCTGATCCAGCTGCCCCACCATGCTTTTCACAATACATGTGTGGCCCGATATGATTACAGTTTCCGCTACATGTGCAGCACATTAATATACTCCATCCATTCTTTGTAGTAAAGCATCGACCTGCTCTAATAGTTCTGTGACTTTTATCATTAAATCATCACGTTTGCCATAATGTGTATAAGAATCATGTTGATAAGCAGCAGTTTGGTTACTAAACTCTTGCCCACAAGTAACGCAGTAATATATTGTTACCATACTCATGTACCCATTAGCTGAATGGTTAATACTCTGTGTATGCATCTGTATCGGCATTTATTCTCCCCCCAGTAATTTCATCATCTTATCCTGGTGAGCCAGGTCTTTCTCTGTCATAAATACTTTTGTCTCTTCTCTAGTTACTAGCCCCTCTACTGACTGGTAGAAGGCTAGAAACCTGCGCCATATAGGAACACCTACACCTGCATTATTAAGATTACGCGGGTCTTCAAAGAACATACGCATTGCTGATAGAACCTGTGGTCGGGTCACTCCCTGCTTAACTTTCATATTTACCCACTTAATAAGTTCTACCCTATTCATCTGCGTGGTGAGATGGCCAGCTGAACTGTTCTTAAACATATCTTCGAACTCCTGAACCACCTGTCCAGTACTCCACTGGCTCTCGGGTACCGAGGATCTGTGAACGGCAGGCTCTACATAGGCTGGCTTATACTTCTTATTCCGTATAGCTACCTTATCTACTACCTTACCCACACCTCCGGTAGGCTCCTCCTCACGCATAATCTTTACTCTACGCATCACGGACTTACTATGAAACTCACCTTCCGGTGTTTCTTCTCCGTCTATATTCCATGGCATGGTCTCCTCCTCAGGAAAAAAAGAATTTTTTTCAATAGTAGAACTACGAAGTAGTTCTACTATTCCATATAGTTCTATACTACTATCATGTAGTTCTATAGTTGAACAGTTACAGTTGTACAAGAGCCCTGAAAATCCGGGATTCACAACTTTAGACTTTTTTGCCTCATTTGTAAAATTCATGACAGATATCCATTTAGTGCCGTTATACTCACGGGTTGTCTTAATGTATCCGGCCTTCTTCAATTCATTGATACCGCTTTGAAGAGCATCCCTACCTTCGGGCATGACAATAGACATTTGATCTGCTGAGACAGGTTTTCCTATCTCACAGTAGTAGGCATAGATGCCTTTAGCCCGAGCAGATAGCACGGGATTAGTAAACGCTGATTTCATATTGTCCTCCTATTAAACATCTTACCGCGGAGGGATGCGGTTTGGCAAATCTTTAGTTTCTACGCCTACGAATATGCGTTCTACAATAAGAGAAAGGGGCAATGATAAGAATGTAGAAGCTAGACTATATGGCCCAATATGTCCAAGTCTAACTCCGAGGATTAGACAAAATGCCGTATTAAGTACAATACCTAATAGACCTCTGAGCTTACCAAGGGGCCGAATAAAGGCTTCTACCGCAGTAAGAATACAAGCAGTAGCTAGAGCAGAGATCAATAACATGTCCATATAAAATAATGGTACCAGATATTATTGTCTAAGTACAACCCTGTCTACTTGGAAGTACTGGTTTGTATTTCCAGCACCACTAGTGTAAGATACTGTCACTATAGCGTACGTAGCTCCATTGATAGAATTAATCGGATACGTGCCAGAGATATAGTTCCAACGTCCCGTTTGACTAAAGGTTTTAGTTGTGCTACCGGTATAGAGCAGTGTATTTGATGCATTGTAAAATGCTACAGAGAGTGTATAGGTTCCACTAACGGCATTAACTCCAGGCCTTATAGCAGCAGATGCGTAGTATCCACCATTAGCAACAATAGACACAGTAGATGTTTTAATGCCAAAGGTAGTATTGGTTCCTACGTTATTGACTTGACAATAGGCTTGGCCGTGAGTAACACTGTCGTTAAACAGAAGTCCGTTTGCAACAGTTCTTTTTAAAGTAGTTCCTGATCCTACTGCAACCCACTGTCCCATATCTTTTTCAAAGGAAGCAGAGGGTATAAGAGACCCGGACAACTCTGTATATCCAAGACTAGGTACACCAGTATGGACAGCATAGCTAGACCCATTAGGTAGTACGGTAGGAAGGTTAGCACTAAGTCTTGTTACCTTAGCGCCATAGTTGTTTATAAAACTTCCTATCCCCCCGCTTACAGGTTGAAGTAAGGAAGCGTATATAGTTTTGCTTCCTGTAATTGGGTTAGGTATAGTAACGGTGTTTACATCAGAAAGGTCTATATATGTGGAGGCTATTCTTCCGTACTCTAGTTGAGCAGCGTCTATGTTTATAGACGTTTGGCCAGCAACACCTACAACAGATACACCCACGGCACACGTAGTAGCTCCCGCAGGAAGCTGCCCTGTAGCAGCCACTCTAGTCCATACAGCTGGATTAGTTATAGAGATAGAAGATGTTCCACCACTTGCAGTAGCTATCACAGTACCTGTGAATCCATATACGAAAGCAGAGAAAGTAACATCCTCTCCACCTACGGCGGGATATGGAAGAAAAGCTGTTCCTGTAGCATCTCCGCTAGCCCCACTAGCAAATGATAGTTTTGCAGATTTGGTCCCTGTATATGCGACGGAGTTATCAGTGGCTACAGTTGCACTAATAGGTACCCAGTCAGAAGTATTAGATTCAAAACTGGGATTAGATATATAGTTGAACCTGTCTCTGGTTTCCCATGTACAGTTATTCACAGAATAGAAAGGTAGGGTAATAGGATTACTAGGGTATACACCACCACTTCCAGAGAAGTATGGGCTGGCTTTGGGAGATTGTTCTAGCAACACCCCATCTAACCAGAAGAAATCACCAGAAGCGGCCGTAGGAAAATACACATGTATCTTAGCCATAGGTAGGCTAGTGTCTACACCAGTAGGGGGAGCAGTGCTAGTTACACTTACCTGTGTAGGTGAGCTAGTGGATAAGGTAGTTGGATTCGTTATAGCAATTCCACCAGAAATGTATGTATCAGTTGTGCCGTTGGCTACAGTAAAAGATATAGAAGTAACAGAGGAAATAGTTACTCCAGAAAGATTATATGATGCAGGGCTTACACCTGTAATAGATACACTTTGTCCAACTTGAAAAGTATTATCAGCTGTGTACGTTACTAAAGACCCAGTACCTGTTATGTTAGTAACAGCAGCAGATACACCAGATGAGCTATACATATTTGTATCAGTAGAGTAATACTGCCCATTAGTGTCATTAAGTACTTGAGTTTGAACTTGACTAGAGTACTCTACTCTAATACTTACGGGCTTAGCAGATGACCCCGTTACATACGCACTGGCCGTGTATACCTTTCCAGCATTAACAGGAATCCAATCAGATACAAAGGCCGCTGTAGTTCCTGTTACAGAAAGCTTTGCAGACGAAGTTCCATGAACTGTATTGAGGGTGTCTAAGGAAAGGGTTCCATTGTACCCAAACCAAGATCCTAAACCATACTCAAAATCTGGATTAGGAACATAATTCTCTTTCTCGCCTCTTACAGCAACACGAATTCTTCTTGCATCTTGGAATGTAAAACTTTTTGTGTACTCAGCAAACTGTAGATAGTCAAAGTTGTATCTACTAGAAGCCGCAGAAGAAGGAGTAAGGGAAATAGCTATAGCCGCATATGCAGCAGTGGCCGGAGACAGTTGTCCATTTCTTCCAGAGGTATTTTTACTTGTAAACTCTTGCCACGAAGTTGTAGTTGTGTATGTGTTTCCGGCACCGGTAGTTCCCAAAGAAACTCCATAGACGTTATACCAGGTTATGTTAACGGTGAGGGTGGCTGCGTTGTCTAGATGATTTACCCACCCACTAAATACATATCTAGTATTAGGTTGTACAGGTACCCCATAGCAAGTTATCCCTCCTGGAGTCGAAGACATAGCTGCCGCACTTGGCAAAGAAAGAGTGACCGGTGTAGTAGCTGTAGTTGTAAGCTGACCAAATCCTTTAGTTGCAGGTAGATTAGTGAGGTCATGAAGAAAATTAGTAGGGGCAACTACAGGGGAGGAGGCATACAGTACATTAGTTAGTGTGCCTGTAGAAACTCCCCATCTTCCTACAGACTGTTCAAATGAACTGTCGTTGTAGTCAAGCATTAGGTTGTGCCCAGTAGTAACTATATTAGAGAGGTGCGTAAGCGCAGTCGTGTAGGTTGATATGCCAAGCGGTGTTCCCTTGTACTCCATAATTAAGTTACCAGCAGCAGCTAGTGAACGGTGATATGTATCACCTAGAGAAGGCTCAAGAGAAAACCCAAAGTTAGATAACTGACTTTGTAAGACTTGTACAGGCGCAAAGTTATGGTTACTGCTTTTAGCCAGAAGATTTCCTTCTAATCTAAAGTGATCATACATAAAGGCAAATGCGTCTAAAGAAAGAACTAATGAGTTAACAGAGTCGTTTTGTCCCAGCGCATCTCCAGAAGTACCAGAAGAGTTCATCCAAGCTTTAGGCATCCATCCAGATATAACATCTAGCGTTCCTTGGTCTTCAACTAGGTATCCATAATCCGCCCCACAGAAAACCCAGCGAGAACCTGTAAATACCCATAAAGAATACGAGACCTGTACTCCTACTACAGTAGTGTCAACATCTACCCAGCTAGTAAGAAAATTGGCTCCTGAACCTGCGTACTGTCCTCCGGTAACAGTAATGCCATCATAGGGGTTATCGGGCACTCCTGTATAGCTCTTTATAAGCTTCCAGTACCAACTAGAGTTTGGTGGGTTATCAGACGGATCAGTAGTAAAAGTAGACCAAGTAAGGGAGACAGTATTGTAGTCTGATGTGGTGGCAGTCAACCCAGAGTTATAGTAGACGCTGGTAGCTGTGGTCTCACCATAGGTGAACCCAGAGCCATAGCGATTTACGCCATACTTAGACATTAATTACTCCTTAAGAAGAAAGTCCACCAGATACTGTAATCTGCAAACTAACATTTGTTAGAAATGGTATTTGATTGGCAGTAAGAGGTATGCCTACCGTAGAAGAACTAGAAGTTCCGTCTATATTGAATTGGGTAAGTGTAGTAGATACTACACCGCTTATCTGACTGATAGCAGAAATAATTGCAGAAGGATATAGAGTATCTCCAAAAGTATTGTTAGAGTATTGGAAGTATCCGCCATTTCCTAACATAGCTTGATAGACAGCTAGTTTAACGTCTGCATTTCTATAGGCAGGCGAAGCAACTACTGCTATCGTAAGATACACAGGGACGTATGTAGGAGGAGCAATAGTTAGTGTTACTCCTGCTGGTATGGTGGGGGCCATATACGCCTGTACCGCAGGTACAAGAGTATTAGTAAATGTGTATGTAGGTGTAAGATCAATAGCATATCCCCCACCATTAGTACTAGACACCGCAGCTAAAGAGTTGAGAACTGTAAATGAAGAAGTACTAGGTGTAGTAGCTACTACAGCTCCTTGTAGATTTAAAGAGTTGGGCGTAAAGCCACTAATGTTTACAACGTCGCCAACAGCGAAAGAGTGTCCTTTAGAATCCGTAGTGTATGTAATACTAGTTCCATTAGCTGAAGCGGCCAGTATTACTGCTTGCGGATAACCTGGGGCCGGACTATTATCGTCTGCAGGTTGTATGTAAAGATTAACAGAAGAGTAGACTGTGGCGATCGCAGATGCTTTACCTACCTGCGAAACTTGAGTAGCCAAGTAACCATAGTCAGCCAGAGTAACGGCTCTCTTTCTAGCTACAATAGCGTTTTTAATGTTAGTAGCTAAATTGGTTAGTCCTATTGAATCTGCACCACCTGTACTAGGTAAAGAGTTAGTTACAGAGAGATATCCCGTGGCTTGAGGATTAGTATTGCCAGGAATAAAAGTAACTTCTGTAACGCTTTGCGAAGTTATGTTTCCGGCAACACCTACACTTGTCTTGTAGACTGCGCTGATTAGTTGTCCTTGAGTAGGAATGGCACCGTTAACACCATCACCAAATACTATAGATGTAGTGCCGTTTGAGTTTTTAGTTGTAGTAAACACTGTATCAGACGGACCATAAGTCAGTAGGCTATCTGCATAAGACCACACATTGAACGCAACACTCTGCCCAATGTATACACTAATAGAACTATCTATGATGTTAGAGTCTACAATAGCATATTGTTGATTAGCCAATCCTGTAGAAGTACCTAAGTTAGCAGGCAGAGGCTTGTTATACGTAGGGTCTATAAGATCGGGGCGATCCGTATTAACGGTCTTTCCTTCAATAGCTGTTAGAGTAACAGACCCATTAGTAGTAAGCCCAACAGCTGCTTGTGTGGTTTCGAAGTATACTTGAGTATAGTTTCCGTATGAAAGTGGCGCAATAACTTGAGTACCAATAGGGATATCAATAGAAGAAGTGTTGTTATTAGTAAAAGTTATAGAGATAGTTGCAGGAGTAGGACCAGAAGGATGGTATCCATACAGGTTAGCAAAATTAATAAGAGTATCGGTTTGTATAGCTGTGGTCAGGGACGTCTCATTAGCCACTCTATCTAAGTAGTGAGACATCACGTCACCCATGTAAGAGAAGGTCTCAACCAGTACATGTCCTAGGTCGGAGTAATCAGTGGGGTCCCACGCACTAGGGTTACCTAGAGTTCTGTAACTAATGAGTGAAATAAGGTCAGACTTTAGCGAAGCAAAGTCTCTGGATGTATAGTCTATTTGCATTTTTACCTCACAATAGTTCCGTCATAGTTAAGCAGGGCTGAATTAATAGGTAGGTTCGCAGAGACGTTTCCAGGAAGATTTAAAGATAGAACCACATTCTCTATACCAGAGCCAGGATCGTAATCTATATTAACATCCAGAACTTCTACTTCAGGTATCCACTGGGCAATAGCATCAGCTATAGCTTGCTTGATAGCTACTTGGGCATCTCCATCTGCTTCAAATAAAGACTTAGACCAGTCTACCCCATAGGTAACTGAGATAGGTAGTTGTCCTACATTGGTAGATAGAAGGGTAACTACTCTATCGAGATAGATTTTAGTTGGGCTAGTAGTAGTGGTGGCGGTGCCGTCAGGCCCCAAAATGTAGGGAAATGATATGGCTTGATTGGTACTCATGATTGTACTCCTACCCATACAGGATACTCAGGATCTCCGGCTTCAAACATAACCCATACCAACTGTTTAATAGCTGGAATGTTTCTATGAAAGGTGTGCTCAGGAACTGCGCTTCCATTAGGAGCTGCTATACCGCTAGAACTAGTATACACATCAGTATCAGGTTCTACCCCTGCTACTGGGGAAGAGACCTCTATTAGATTAGTCCTAGGATCTGTAGAGGAATTAACGGGCCCTACCTTAGAGTGAGTAGGTGTGTGGGCGTGTGTAAGCTTACCAGATCCAATAGGAACAATAGTCAATGCAGGAACAGATCCACCGCCAGTTCCTCCACTTACTGATGTAGGAGAGGTAGTAAGTAGGGAGGCTATTTGGGCAGCGGTATGCGATTGATGGTCTGGGTGATAGGAGTTAGACGTTATGGGTAGGCAAGGCTTAGCCCAATTGGTAGTCTCACTTCCAGTAGGCATATGAACCTGAACCTTAATTCTATTTCTAGATAGAGGGTCATTTATAGCAACTACCGTAGCTGAGTAAATCCCATAGAATCGTTTACGTCCTTGAGGGTCTTCCCCATAATTGAGCTCTGTAATCATGAAACCACCTTGTTCGTTTTGGTAGATACCCATTGTACAGTCTTTTTAACTACCGTGAGATCAGGCGCTTTATCAGAATAGCTAGCTGTATTAGGGACATGAGGTACTGAGGCCGCACCCACAGTATTGATAGAAGATGTAGGAACCCTACCCTGTAGGTTTACAAGGGAATTGCCATTCGGAGACAGGCTGTATGTCGTAAGTTTTGCAGCAGAGGGGGTCAAGGATTGCCCCGCTAGATCGCTTTGAACATCCCTAGTATTAGCTCTAGTTACAGCTTTAGGATCTGTGACTCCTATAATATCTGTTCCAACCTCTAGTTCAACAAAGTAATTAGAAGGTCTTCCTCCGAACACATGTTTAACCGATAAGATAGTCCAATAGCCAGACATACCATTGGGCAGTCCGTCTAAGTAAATAGGTTCGTATGGTCTTAGGTATGGGCTGCCTATTACAACTACATGGGCTCTATGCTGCCAACGGTGAGCATTGCTATATCCATCAGCTATCTGTTTAGACTCAGCTAAGCTAGAAGCTACTTCATACACATGGTGTTTGGTAAAGACTGCTTTTACATTGTCTGATTTAGTTTCATTAGAGAAGTTTGTCATTTTAGAAAGTACACCGCCGAAGGAACTACTACTCCAGATGGAACTGTAATGTGTGCCTTATGTGGGTGGGTGGTTTTAACTACCACGCCCGTCTTATGGTTTACTCCAGTAACTACCCTATCCACTCGTATACCCATTTCCGGAGACTGGTCAGATATGATAGGGGAGAAGCTTATTACAGACCCAGTCATTCTTACTTCACGAGGTACAACCCCATCTGTCTCAGAGTCTACATAGAAATAGTAAGGAGCAGAGTTAAGTTTGCTTTGATATACCTTGTCTTTAGATACAAAAATAATAGTAGTATTTTCGCAACGGAATGCGTTTCCATTCTGCTCAGCTAGACGTCGCATCAACTGCCAGTGACTTTGTCCAGCCTGAACTACACTCTCTCTGGTTCTTGGGTCTCTCTGAGTCACTGATTCAAACCCATATTGATTAGCAATACTTACTACTACCTGATCTGAAGTAGTGTTTGTATATATCTTTTGAGCAGTATCTTTAAGAACCCAAGAAGCTCCTACACACAGTACATCGGTGTTTCCACCTTGATGCGTATTAGTCTGTTCTACATGATGGATATATCCGTTCCATGTAGAGCTTTGCCCCGCAGCTTTATATATAAACTCTACTGGATCTCCGCCTACTAGTGGGTTCTTTTTAATAAGCGGGTGCCCTTTAAAGTGCAAGACAAGTCGATCGTGCGCTTCCATGTCTTGGTACAACTCAGCGCCGATAAGTATTAGTTCCATATCAGGAGCTTTAGGGAAAGTAACAGAGAAAGAACTTTGTGTAGACTCGTCTTTCCATACAAAGTTTCGTAAGTTATTGGGGATATCAATTTCCATAAGGAACTCTCAGTACTGTACCTGGGGCAATATTAAATGGGTCAAGTATTTCTGGGTTGATGTCCATAATCTCCCACCAGAATTTAGCACCAGATCCATATAGCTCTGAGATATTGGCCAGGCTATCTCCTGCTTTCCATGTATATGAGATATACCTAATAGACTTACTAGTGGGAAATTTTCTAAACACTGATATAACATACCGACCCGTAGATTTATCTACAGTCTGAGCTAGAGGACCATCATAATATCTAGATACACGCTCTATCATCCTGTGCCTCCTGTAGCTGGTGCGGTAGTAGTTCCAGAAACTGATTGGGCTATATTTGTATACGTACCTAGTCGTGTAGTACCTGACTTAGCGTCAGACCACAGAGCAGGATAACGAGTGAATGTAACAGAAACAATAGTAAACATAGGAACCATGTTGAGATCAAACATCAGATGGTTGACGCTAAGGTTGGCGACAGACCCAAAATATCTCATGTTATCATTGAGGTATAGCCAGCAAGGTGTTCCTGTTGTATACCCGAAGTCAGAAGTAATTCCGTTATAAGAACCAAATAGAAGTGGTTTCTTCAATGGGTCGCCATTGAGAACCCGATATAAAAATTCGATGTCATATTCAGTACCTCTGTTTATAATACCTTCTATAGCCTCACTAGTGATTGTTCCCCCGCTAGGTGTTTGATACGCCTGGGTCAAAGGCATAACAGACTTAGGGTCGTGTTTATAGTCTTTCAAATAGCTCATGTCAGCTATACGATTTAGGTATAGGTCAAACTGCACAGTCTGGTTTCCTGCTAACAGTGTGGCGGGGTCCTTGGCTCCAAGTGTCCAATCCACTGCATTATTAGAAGCAGTAGTGTATTGGAAAGTTTGTGGGTTGTACATAAATCTAAATCCCCATAAACTTGCTGACCCTTTAACTGGGGCAGGCAACTCCTTAATGCCATCTATGTTTCTATTTAAAGCGTTGGCTCCAAATTGATCTTGAATGATTCTTCCACGTTCTCGTTTATTAGCGCCTGAATCTTCTTGAATAAGGTTGCGGGCATAGGTTTGACTAACCTTCTGACCAGCAGCATTAAATGCACTTATACGCTCACCCATAGAAATTCCTCTAGAGGTTATGTGAGTAGGTGGATTATATCTAGGTGGGAATTTTGTTGGGGCAGAGGTATAGTCTGTAAGATCGGCTTGCATAGCGGTGGCTGTTGGAGAGCCTTTTCCCTTTTTTGTATCAATTAGTACCAGATTATTAGCTGCAGTCCATTTATCTTTTACACTTTTAGATGCAGAAGATGATGGAGCACCTGTAAGAGCTCTATGAAGTCCTTGACCATATTGGTCACATATCCAAGCAGTTGTATATCCATCACTAGAACTACTAGTTAAGAATGTCCAATACCCGTCAATTCCTGCTGCACTTTTAGACCAATACTCTTGTCCTTTTAGGATAGTAGAACCTGTTGGTAATGATGGAGTAAAAGACTTAGGGAAAGGAGGTGCATTTACAACAGTCGTAAACCCAATAACAGGAGCAGAAGCTCTACCTATATAAAGGATACCAGAAACGCTTTTAGCATTATTACTGTCTGTATCAAACTGAGTAATCACTACTGTAGGTGTGCAGGTGTTTGTTCCTTTTTCTTTTCCACCTGCATGGGTTATAGGAAAAACTATATGAGAATTGCTTTCATAGTTGTTGTTTGCATCAGAAACAAAAGTGAGAGGTTTCCAAATATTATATGCCGTACGCAAGCTCGAGATCTGATGTCCTATAAGTATATACGTATCATCAGTGTTTAGATTAACATCTACTTTTATTAAACTACCAGGCAGTTGAGTAGATCCGGATGGAACAGACTTACCATCGGAAGGAACTGTTGCAGACCAAGCAGAAAAACTAGATAGAGAAGATTTATATACGTCTATTGCATACCAAATAATATTACCAGTTGAGGTAATTAAAGGATTCTCTGTACGCAGTGTACCTGTATAGGCGGACGAGTGTGTGCCTTTTTCATCTGTCACAAACATTCGAACAGTAGCATAATAGTAGCTAGCCATTAGAGAAGCCCTCCTATCATCTTAAGTGTGTTGTCATTCTTTAATTTCTTACCCATCTCATTCACCAATACCTGGGCCTGTTGAACGCTTGCGTTCGCAATGTACACTTTCATGTGCAAGTTAATAGTGCCTCCACCCCTAGATGAAGAAGCCCCTACAGTTCCTACGTCTCCATGGTCAGCAGGTCCACCATATCCTGGTATGTGTGTTCCCCAAGGAGAGTGATTAACAGCATTAAGTACAGCCCCTGGATTATTTCCAGCACTTAGTGCACTAAGAATAGGTTTATATTTACCATTATTAAGCGTTTGAATTGTAGCGGCATATCCTTGATCCCAAGATTGATAGGACTTAACACCGGTACTGTTCATGTTGGTTGCACCAGCTGCACCTTGTGTAGTATTGAGTGGGTTATAGTGTGCAGAGTTCTTCCATTGCCCGCCTTCCCATGCTGCCCAAGTAGTAAGTGCTTGTATATTTTCGCTAGTCTGTGGTTTACCTAGTCGTTGCAAAAGAGTGGTTGCCCAAGTTCGTTGAGAACCAGTACCAAGAATAAGTCCAGAGGTATTTGATAATGACCCGCTGATAAACGAGAACGAAGAGTTAGGCCCAGTGTTTCTAGCTCTAGAGCTATTAGGAAATAGGCTACTAGAATCCATACCAGCTATTAAACCAGATACAGAAGAACTAGAGGATCCTCTTTCAGAGGCTGATAGATACGGGGCGGGGTTTACTTTCTTACCATTAACTAGCACCTCAAAGTGAAGGTGAGGTCCACTAGAGTTACCAGTAGAACCGGACTTAGCTATGATTTGTCCCTTATTTACTCTTTGCCCCTTAGATACTAAAATAGATTTTAGATGCCCATAGCGAGTCTTATACTTCCCATGATTAAGTTCAATATAGTTACCATAGCTGCTATCTTGTCCGGTAAAGGAAACTACACCAGATGCATGTGCTTTAACAGGGGTTCCTGATTTAACTCCCATATCCATGCCTTTATGGGAACCACCAAAGTTTTGATTAAGAGACCCATTAACAGGAGATATACCAGAACCACCTGTATCAGGACCACCAATACCTGTATCACCATGATCTTTAGGACCACCAACAACTGCGGCAACTTCTGCAGCAGTAACCGCCGCCCTACCTAACCAAGGAAGAACCCTACTCATAATACTTGGCCCTGCTTTAGCAGCTGCACCAGCGGCCCCACTAAATACTTTATAACCTATGTAGTCTTTAGCTAGTCCCATACCAGCACCTGCAATTCCTGATAGAACTCCACCAGCATTACCAGCACCAGGCATGGTTTGTAGAATACCTTTAAGATTCATAAGACCTTGATTAACAGGACCAAGAAGTCCAGCAGTAGTTGTAAGTGCGCCGTTGATATCAGATGCGGCGCTTAACCCAGTATTATATCCACCTACTAATCCCTGTTCAGTAGCCTGTAGTACTTGAGATTGGCTCGTTTGAAATTTAAAGTTCTGTCTTATAGGGCTGCTTTGATCTACTCCCATAGCATTTAACATAGTATTGGGATCGCCACTATTCATAGCTTGAGAGAAAGTGCTATTCGATCCAGAAGAAGCTCTTGCTACAACACCTGCCTGAAGTGTCTGAAGAAGTTGGGCATCTCCATTAGCCACCATAGAAAGGGTTTGATATCCCTTGCTTCCTGGGTTGTAAACAAGCGCGGCTTGTTCTTTGGTTATTTTTTGTCCTCTATAGAGGAATGAGTAGACTTGGTTAATAATACTACTGATAGGTTTTAAACTTCCGTCTGGGTTACGAGCCTGTACACCCATACGAAGGAAGCTCATGCCGTTTATCCCAGCAACGCTAGCGGCCGCAGCCTCATTGCTCATACCTGTCATCGCACTCATACCAGCGATAGAACCCATAACTGTATTCGCGCTTTTAGACCCAGCAGAGTACCCACCTTGATAAAACAGGTTCATAGATGCCATGGTAGGGCCCATAGCACTAGTAGCTCCCAGACCTACAAGTCTATTAGCCCCTGTAATTGCTTGACGAGAGGACATACCACTAAGACCTGCATAACTATCTGCGGCCAATCGTTGAGTGACTGCAGCCATAGTATTAGGTGTAGCGGACATGTAACCAATGGCGGCTAAACCTAGTCCTAGACCTACTGTTTTAACTGGTGTAGAGAAAGACCCTAATCCAAGTCTTCCTGAACCTGGGCGATCCTTCACAGGATTACCTAGGGCCTCAGAAGCTTTAGCAAAGTTAGCGGCTATACCCGCTGAGTCGGCAAGCATCTGTTTGAAGATGCCAGACATCCTTGTAAACTCTGCTATAGGGTCTTTTTGAAACGCTGCCATATCAAATGTAGGCATGGTTGGATTACTATCAGATGGTGGAACCATGTTCTGACTCACTTATATCACCGCCTATTACGTAGTTTCTCAACCCAAATAACTCGTTCTCTTAAACTAAGAGATCTTATCTCTTCTAATCCCCACCCAGGATATCCACGACTTAGCACGTCGTACATACTTAGAAGGAAATCATAACTTATTTTGCTACCAAAACAATTCCGCCAAGGTCAGCGGAAGCGGTACCTCCACGCCGCAAGCAATACAAGCTTTCTTAACATCTCCAAGTTGTGGTCCGGGTTCTCGATTTGTAATGGCGTTCAAAATATCTCTTCGGTCTTTTATAGATAAGGATCTTACAGTCTCAAGACCTAATACAGGAGCACCATTGATGCTTCTTATACAGCTTTTCAAAACTATCGTATCTATCTCTGCTGAAGTTTTATTAACAGAATTAACAATTTCTTTCTGGGTATTGCCAGTAGGAAGAGATACCACTACTTCTCCTATCTTACACTTCATAGAAAATGTGGAATCTCCCTTTAGTTTTCTAATAGGGACATCAGAAACTAGATCAACATCCCATGTCTGCTTTTCTCCACAGCTGGGGCATGGACCTGGAAAAGATACGTCAGAACCAAAGGTCATCATACGAACCTTAAGAAGTAACGTCTCTCTATCACCGGCCAACATCTGATCCAGCATGCCATCTTCGGGCTCAATAGACCCTAACTTTGTTACGGCCCTATCTAGAATAAGAAGTAAAGATTTACCTATATCATTAAGTTTAGATATGGCTTCTTCATCAGCACCTGTTAGTTCTCTAACTTCAGCTGTAGTTATTAATCCTTCTATAGGATCTAAGAACCCACCGGGTAAAACTACATGTGGATCTGGAGGCAGAGCTGCCTCTACATGTATATTTTCTTCTTCATTAGACATCGCCTTCTCAGCTAGCGCATTAGCTAGCTGAGGAGCGACCCCTGCATTAACGAGTGTATCTGCGGCCATATTGTTTTCCTTATAAGTAGTTGTTAGTTAGGGTTACCAAGTACCTGTATTACTTCCTGGAAGGGCTACCTGAGAAGTACTTAGTGTTGTTGCACCGCCAGCAGTAAATTGCGGCGCAGAACCTGCTACTGTATATCCTGTACCATAGCTTACATCAAATCCCTCATGTACTAGACTAAGTTCCTCTACCATTAGTGTATTGGCGCCCGCATCTAGGTTACTATATGCCAGTGATGTGATCCACGCGTTATACACACGGAACCTCATAGAGGTATGCTGATCTTGTGGGTTAGTGACGATATTTGCTACATCTGATCCTGTTGTACCCGCTGGGTTAGGGTGGGTCAGAACTTGAATATCCACAGTTACTCTAAAATCTGCCCCAACTCCTGCTGTAGCAGTAGGAGTCATAACTGAGAACAGTCTTTTCATCCATTGTGGATTAAAGTTCTGTCCAAGCATAACACCTTTTGATAGAGTGATGGGCGAGAAGGAGGATTGCCCAGGTATCTGGTGTACGTTAGTATTGTATCCACCTTCGCGGTATGCAATAGATTCTGTAGACACAGATAGACCAGATAAGGAAACGAACCCCATAGTGGGAGTCTTCCAATTACCATCTGCTGCGGTGAAGGTTACTAAGAACTTGAAATTACGGACTGGGTCCGACATCAAAGTACTTAGTGGATTTGTATATGCTCCTGCCATTTTAGTTTATCTCCTTACGCCGTAGCGTTTCCTGTGAGTTGTCCTATTTGAATTATGACGAACTCTGCTGGGTATTGTAGGGCAACGCCTACCTGGATGTTTACTCTTCCAGCCTGGATATCAGAGAAAGAGGTTGTGGAAGAATCACACTTTACGAAGAAAGCTTGATCTGGATTTCCTCCACGTAGGTTACCACCTTGCCAATAAGAACGAAGGAAGTTGCCTACTATGACATTAATCTTGTTCCAGAGAATAGAGTCGTTATTCTCAAATAGGGCGAAGGATGTCAGAGCATTGAGCGCATTCTCAATATAGATCAAAGAACGACGAATATTGATGTACCTATTATTAGGTGTGTTGTCCATAGTACGGCCGCCCATAATAACGATACCAGCACCAGGAACTTGACGGATAGGATTTATAGGGTCTACAGATGTATTCATAGAATCTAACTCAGCGTTAGTAAACAAGCGCTCTGTAGATACTGCAAGAGCTAGATTATTTTGTAAGCCTGCTGGAGTTTTAGCTGGACCGCGAGTAGCGTCAGTGTTTAAATACTGCCCTACTACACCTGCTCCAGGAGCTTGTAGACGAGTTGCGCCCGCAGTCTTAGTTCCATCTGGAATGCTATACCAAGGCCAATAAGCAGCGGCCACACCTCCTGCAGTACTTCCTGCAAATAGTGCTGAGATTGCTGTAATCTGAGTTTGAGCAGCTGAGAGACTTCCAAGTCCTGCAGGAGTATCAACTACTGCAAAGCAATCAGCTCGGCCAGCAGCATAAACTACAGCGTCTGCATGCATTTGTCCAGAAAGAGTAGCTGCTTGATAAGGTGCATCTGCAGCATATAGAACTAGGGGTTGGATATACGGATCAAAGCTAGACCAGACAGAGTAGTCTGAACGAGCAAGAGTTCCAGTTCCATCACTGGCTCCTGTAAATGGTGAGGCAGATACAGCAGATGTAGAAGGCACAATCGACGCAACTAATGTGGCGGTTGCGACAGATGAATAAGAGTTAACTACAGATACAACATAGTTCTTGTCTGTAGAGGTAACGCTTAGATCTGTATAACTCTCTAACAGAACAGTTGTAGATGCTCCATTTTGAGTAGTTGTGCTATAGATATTCAACCCAAATCTTGTAGGTGTTCCAGCAGGAACTACCTGAGCAGATAGAGAAGAAGACCAAGAGCCTGCATTAGAGGCCGTAAGAGTAAACACGTTATTGGATGCTATGGTTACGTTTGCTGTTCCTGTTGCTCCGGATACAGCTCTATCTGTTACTGCACTAGTAATAGTGAACTGTGTACTAGACACCGTCCCAATAGTACCGGTGATATTAAACAAAGATGAATATGTACCTGTAGCTGTAGAAGTAGCTCCTGTAACAGTAGATGTAACTGTGAAGTTAGTATTAGCTGTAACAGACGCAATAGTCCATGTTCCATTATATGCAGTTGTGGTTGCACCAGCTACAACAATAGATTGTCCTACAGAGAGTCCGGTAGTAGAGGCGGTGGAATATGTCACGACTGTTCCAGAACCAGATATAGCAGTAATTGCTACAGTACCTGTAAGTCCTGATACTGATACAGTTTGTCCTACGCTAAATCCATTGTTAGCTGTATAAGTAATAGTTCCTGCAGAAGCAGATGCGGCAGTTACTGTACCTGTCAATGTAGATCCGGTACCATCATTGAAGATAACAGAGCCGGCAGCGGCATTGGCCAGTACTACACGACGTACGTAAAGTTGACGGCCACCATTAGCAAAAAAGTTATAGGCAGCCCAAGTTGTTGGGTAAGAGTCAGATAGGTTTCCAAAAGTCTTTACAAAATCTGTCCAGTTAGTAACTAGTGTAGGAGCTGTAGGTCCCTTAGGTAGGGCCCCTACGAATGCTCCAGCGGCACTTGTTATATCAGATTGGCCAACATTTTGTGGCAAAGGTACTTCTTGGATATAGACTCCAGGACGGCTGAATGTTGCCATTCGGGGTTACTCCTTAGGGTTAGGTTAGTTTCTTAGGGTGCCAGATTATGAAGGTATTGTATTCTGAGTATATACGGTGTTTTGATATGTTAGGCTGATTGATGGTAGTTGGGTTACTTCGTAGAGTTGGGCAATCTGATCTGGGAACAGTTCAGCGCTTATACGAATGTTATAGACATTACTGAAGAGACGTTTATCTGCCTCAGTAGTATCCCTTTTTGAGAACCCTAAGACATCCAAACGGCGGTTAGTACCGTCTTCTGGTATGAAGAGTTGCCCAAATCTAAATGGTAGTCTGTTGGGTGCAAACAGACTAGCTATGATCTGTCGATCGTGTCTTGGTTGACGAGACCAGGTAGCTACTTGATATAGAAGATCTACAGGTATAGGAAAGCTAGTTAAACTACCTACATCTAAGCTTACTCCCTCAATAGGGTATGTGGTAGGTACTACTCCACGATGTGCTCTAGTAGTATCTTCATTAATACCTATGAGATCAATAGTAATATACGGGTAAGCTTGTGCGCGTATCTGCAAGTCAGGTTGTCCATAAAATACTCCAACAGGCCTATTTGATTTGGAGTTGTCTGCAACAGTAATTCCCGTAAGTAAGGTTTTAAGTGCGGCCTCTTCATTGATGATAAATGGCATTATTTACCCATCATGTATGTTCGGATAGCTGGAGAAAGAGGAGTACTGGGTGTTCCATACTCTAGCTCTTTAATAGCAGAGTCAGCAAAATCATAATGTTCTTCATAGAAATGGCCATCACTGTACTCCACACGCACCTGCTCAGCTACCTGAGAAGGCCAGTTATGTGTATTAGAGGCGTGGTATTGAAGATCTGCTGTAGCGACTTTAGCATACGCCTGCGCTAGTTGATTAACCTTCGAAGTTAAAGATGAGCTGATACTAAACATTTTTGCGAAGCTGCTTAGAAAGAAGTGCGCCTGTTATAAAACCAACACCGAACTTTTTAAGTCCTGAATTGTTTTTATCCAGCCCGACTGCTCCCTTAACAAACTCCACTTTATCAGCGTCAGTTTCACGCTGGTTCAGCTTTTTAGCTAGGTTAATCACAATTCCTCCGTAGGAAGGCGCAAGGTACAGCATCAGGGTTCCAGATTTCTCTGGCGTCAAGGTCTATAATAAAGTAAAGCCCCCATCTCTGAGGGCTAAACTCTGGCTCTGTTTATCAGAGGGTCCACCAAAGCAGTTATGGTCAACGCTTAGACCTTATTCACCACCGCTCTTACGGTTGTGAAAAGCAGTGGGCCTATTAGACATGCCCATACGAACAGCCCCAGCTAAGCTGTTTCCGTAGTATGTTTTACCTCCAGGATTACCTGAATTAGTAGGTTCAGACTTAGATCTTTCTATAGCTGATCTGGCAGCTTGTCGCTTAGCATTTAGCTTGGCTTTAGCTCCAGGTCTTGCCTTACTCTTTGGCATTATGCCCCCATCATTATTTTCCAGTTTGTACCGTCTGAGTGTAGCATGGCCCAAGAACCAGCAACACCTGCTAGTATAGCTGTACCTGGAGTAGCTGAGGTTCTAGGTAGGATATTAGAGGTGGCGCTTACGACTGTGCCGATGTTAATATTATTTAACAGATAGGTCTTTCCTGGATAGGCCGAAGCACCGGGAAGGGTAATGGTTATGGTAGATGCACTATTAAATATGAGAGAGTAGTCAGACACGCTTACACTGTAGGTAGCTGCCGTCTTTGTAACTGGAGCAGAGACTGTAGTGTTTTCATTAATAGATTGAAAATTTATCGGCATTAGGCAACCACCAAGATATTCACAACTGAGCTGCCTACAGACGAGATGGCATATAGCTGTGAGGCAATTTGGCCGCCTACATTGTCGATACTTACAGAGCTTCCAGCTGGGAGTTTAGTTCCATAAGAGCCTGCTGTTACAGCTGATGTGCCTAAGTAAACAATGGCAGAGGCATCGTTGTTTTGAATAAGAAGGTGACTACCATTAAAGGTATAGTTCTTTTCATCAGTTACTGGATCAGTAATGACCGGGTCGGTTATAAGTTGAACAGCTGTAGCGTTATTAAGAGATACTGCAAGTTGTTGTAGGGCCATGATTTTCCTTAGAGGGTAGTAGGGTCAAACGGAGAGTAACCTGCAAAGTGCTTGAATTGAGAATCGTTAACAAGTTCCTCTGCATTAACCTGATTGCATTGCACCCTTAAAAGGGTATAGTTATTTTCGATAATCCCCTCGGGTAATACTCGAACAGGACTAAAGACTTCATTACGAAATACAATTCTATCACGTATATACGAATCTGGGTTGATCTCTAGGTTGGCCAACTCTGGGGAGTTTTGGGCATTAGCCCCAGGAAAATTTAAATGGTCCTCTAAAACGTCCACATTTATGATGAGAGTAAGCTGGTCGGTGTTATAAAATCCACGATCACTTTGTACAGTTACGCCTTGTTCTAGATGAGCATTAACCACAGGTATAACTAGGGGTGGGTTCTTCCACATACGGCCAATACCATTAGAAGATCCAACATCATAAATAGGGTCTATAACTGTGCTGGTTTCATCATACTCCCACCATTGAATAGTAGTGCCTACTGTATATACCAGCTCTGTAGTTGTTCCGGATATAAAAGAAGAACGTTCAAATGGGATACTAAAACGACCTTGCTTATTCTCCCCGCGCATTATTCTGCCGAAAACTTCTGTGTATTGGGGTCGTACTTATGCCCTACCATTACAGACATAGAAGAAGCATTAAGGTCAGTAACATCAACAATCTCAGGATCACTAAGAAGTATCGCCGCTAATCTGTCTTCTACTCGTATAATATCTACTACTTCTCCATCAAGTATAAGCGCTATAGAATTCATTACTCTGCTCTTTCTTTAAATAGAGGGGGTTCTTTTTCCCACTTATGTAGTGGACATTCAGCATTGGGAAGCTTTACTTTTTGGGACATAAAACATCCGCATTTCTTACAGTTACCTGTAGGAAGAAGTTCTGGACAAGCTTTGCATATAGCGAAGCGCTTTTCAGCTGACTCTACATCAACCCGCCCTATGTTCTTATTAAACAAGTCCCATGGACGTGCTGGACGCTCGCTCATATTATGCCCCTATCGAGAAGTTATCTGCAGTACTTCCCTGATTGTAGTTTCCGTAAGCTTTAACTATACCATAATTGGTACCTATAGTTCCACCGTTTGTAGCAGTAACTGTCGACCCTATTTGTGTAGTTAAGGTGGTGTCTGTATATGCCGATACACTGACTCCAGTACCAGAGGTAGTGGCTACCAAAGCTCCTGGAAGTTGACCAAGATTAAGGCCAGTAGTTTGCACAGTATATGCAGCACCGGTAGAGGTAGAGCTTACTATTCTAATGTAATAATTCGTGACAGTTCCTCCAGCATAAAACGTGTATTGGGAACAACCGCATGCGCAGTTAGTACAGGTATTACAAGTATATATAGGAGTAGAACCACAAGCCGCGCAGTCTGTATTTGTACAGGTAATTCCTGTTATAGTCGCTCCTTGAACTGCCCCAGTACATCCAGTTCCGTTCTGGTAACATCCAGAGCCACTTGTACCAGAAGAACAGTATGTCCAACCGCTAGGACAACTAGTTGTAAACCCGCAAGATCCACCAGTATGTGTACAAGAATTACAAGTAGAACCTGTTTGGCTGCTTCCACAGTTAGTACAGTCTGCTCCACAACTAGCGCATGTTATGCACGGCGCAGCATAATAACCAGAGCTAGTAGTTTGATCGCTGTATATAAAGGCACCCCACCATGAACCTCCAGAGGTAACCCAAAATGCTGGACCAGTGCCTGATGTTGGAGTGGCTATCACAGTATTATCTGCCAAACCATATGTTATATACGAAAGAGCTCCAGCTGTACCTGATGATACAGAATCATTAGATTGAGCCTGAGAACCATTAGAAAACCAAGTTCCAAATAAAGATGTCCAAGAATTACCCGTGTCTGATGTCCCTAGTGTTCCAGAGGTAGTTCTTGTAAAGGTATCTACTACGGCCCCTACAAACCATTGACGCCAAGTACCGGCTACTTTAATCCAGCCACTAGATACCGCATGCCATGTGGATGCGCCGGATACTGTGGCCTTAACTTTTAAGGCTTTAGCATTATGCCAAGTACCAGATACTTTAATTTGGCCTGGCATTATACGTATACCAGCCAGATATCCCCATCTGCACCGTTACCAGATGAAGGCGCTGAGGTAGACGTCCATACATTTCTTACTACACCTGAGGAAGTAGAAGCTGCAGATACGGAGCCATTTGAAGAGGCGACATATGCGGTATTTGGTGTTGCCCATGCAGGAGCACCAGATACTACAGTAAGTACTTGTCCATTACTTCCTACAGGAAGTCTGGTAGCGCCAGATGTGTACGTAAGCAAGTCTCCGGCAGTAGTAAGGGTGGTGCCAGATAAATAAGACGGGATAGTAGACCATGCAGGAATGCCGCCAACAACAGTAAGGTATTGACCAGAAGACCCTATTCCCAGTCTGCCTACTGTAGAGGAACCTGTCCCATAGATTAGGTCTCCATTAGTTGTTACAGTAGAAAGAGGCAGCTTAGAGGCAGCTGAACTAGATGAACTAGTGATGGCAGAATAGATGGCTGTGTATTCTGAACTACCTACATAGAGTACATTTGCTCCACTTACTTGGGGTATGCCCTGATAATTTACAGTAAATGAGCTTGCAGTAATAAGATTATTAGTTCCAGAAGTAGTAACTAGAGTAAGTCCAGGAGCAGCTGTAGATGTAGAAACAGATATGGTGCTTCCACCAGACTTTGAAACATATGGAGATGAAGCAGCTGGAAGACCGTTAACTAGGCCGGCCTCTATATTAAGAAGGCGATCACCTAGGGTGGTCCAGTTAGTAGTAGTGGTGCTCCAGGTACCACCGTAAGTAGAAATGAGTGGGCTAGTAGAGGCGGCCGTACCTAAAGCAGTTTCAATAGCCACTATCTCTTGCTGAAGAGAATTGACATCTGAAGCATTTACAGTGCTTACTAGATCTACTTCTGATGTATATGCGCGTACTTGAGTGGGATATCCTATTGGCACAGTGTCTCCTTAAGACTTAGACCCTACATACAATACTAAATAAAGGTGTTTTTGTCCGTTCTATCGGACCCAGAGCATGCCTACGTCAGCGGTTGGGCGCAATCCTGCTTCTTTCCAACCCCCATTAATCCAATCCTCTGATGAAATAGCTACCCATTCAGCTAGTTTTGTAGACATGTCTTCTTCTAGTGGGTACCATTGAGAAGGCTCATCTAAATGATTAACTATAAACTGTGGGGCAAACTCCCTGTAACCTAGGGTATAAAGAAACTCTAGTTGTTTTTCATGCTCTTTTAATGTATTAATAGTCCATTCCAGAGCTATTACACCGTACTTCATAGACATGCCTTTTAGCACAGACCACTCAGCTCCTTCTACATCAATCTTAATTAGGTCAGGTTCCCCAAAGGTATTAACTAATGTATCTATTGTAGTGGTGTTTACCGTAATAGTCTTGTAAGGTTTGCCGTTATACGGCATATCTTCTGAAGTTAACCAGTCTTTATTTAGGGTAGAGAGGCCATCTTCCTCTGCCTCATAAAACTCAACCCTCTCACCGTATTTATCAGATACAGCAGATAAAACCGCCACCACTCCAGATACATATAGGAACCTACCTACCAGCTCTCTAAATACTGTAGGAGCAGCTTCTACAGCTATGATTTTATCAAACCCCTTATTTATGCCAGCAAGAGTTGCATCTCCTCTGTTAGCTCCTATATCAAACAGTAACATTATTAACCCTATTCATATTGCCTTCAGAGGCTACTCTATATGCTTCAGTAGTCAAATTACTAGCAAGTATCTCAGAGAACAATTCTTTAGATTCCTTGCCTCTTCCTATCCACCAAGCGCTAACTGCTTTTTCAAACACCAAGCTAATTGAATAATGGTACTCAAGAAGCACGTCTTGATTATCAGAACCAAGTTTTTTAGCAGCTGTCAGCCCTAGAGATGCCCAGGTATAGCACTCTTGCCAACTACCTTGTTTCTCATAGAATCTAGCCATAAGAAAGTAGGCTTCTGGTCTTTCTGGGTACAGCGCTACCGCTTGTAGTATGCAATTACTGACTGTGTTGACCCGGTCGTGTTGAGTCTCAAAACAAATAGACATCCTCAACAAAGATCTATAAGCCAAGTACTTATGACTAATGAACCCATATTCAGCAGTACGAAGATAAAAAGATACAGCTGATGCAGTCTGATTCAACCTGTCGTATTCTTTAGCACACAGAAAGTTGTATTCTGGGTTGAACGGATCTGTAGAAAGTTTAACTACGGCGTCATCAAGTTTCATAGTTGAGCGCCTCTAAGATAAGATCTTCTACTACAGGCTTAGGGACCCGCAGTACAAAAGCAGCATTGTCCTGAAACCCAAAGCTAAGAAGTAAATCTGACCCCTGTATAGCCACCCCTATACAGAATTCTATACGGGCGTCTAGAAATGAGAATGGTTTAGATAAGCCTACAAAATTAAACTGACTGTCCCATAGAACAAGTCTGTGTCTATAGATCCCATCTTTCTGCACTAAATAGTTTTTAAACAAATTTACTTCGTGGGTAACAGCTATATACATATTACCCCACTTGATTGCTTGAGTACCTCCGCGTTGATCTGATGGAGATGACGGGGTTTGTTTTATTTCTACTTGTTTGGTTTCGGGTTTATCTGGATTAGCCCAAACTATCTCAGTAGGCATAGTCCATTTAATAAAATGATATGGCATATCTAGAATAGGATACCAGTTCTTTTCACAATATGAGTCGTCTGGATCTGGAGCAGGTATGCGTACCCTACTCACTTCTTTAGCAGTCCAGTTTTCTTTATCTAAAGATAGATGTGTATACTCCATACGACCTATTCCAGATGTGGTCGTATCTCTACGAACCCCAACTAAAGAATATGTTCCGTTCCACTGCATTAAGCGAGCGTCTTCTAGACCATGAAAATCCCATACAGGTGTATGAAGGTCTAGCATCTCTACCTTAGTAAAGTTAGTCATTTCTAGGTCTGAATTAAGACGGCATAAATAGTTCTCTGTAACTAGACGCCTATCTTTCTCTGGATGTAGGTATGACAAAGGCCCCCATCTAGAGGGAAACTGTTGCTCATTCTCAGAGTGGTATAGTGTGTAATTTACATGTCTAAGGTTAACAAGAATATCCCCATCATTATCTATGAATATAGAGGGGTTCATTAAACCAGTTCCCGATGTCAACCCATGCTCAATAATTATGGGGGCTAATTTACCACCATATTGGACCGATTTTAATACCAGATTCATACGCCCTATCCATCACTAACTATTGGGTGGTTGAAACCCATCTGCTTCTGACCATGTATATCCTATACCAACACCACTAGAACAACCTATTACGTAATCGTAATCATGTTCAAATGAAGTGATAAAATCTAAATCAGCTAGAATCACATTAACTACAAAACCATCTTTAATTAATGCATACATCTTATGCCCACCATTCTACTACTACTACGCCTTGTCCACCATTAGTACCGCCGAACGTATTAGAAGATACGTTAGTGGCACCAGATCCGTATGTCGGAGGAACAGCGTTAACACCTAAAAGGTAGTATACATTTGCACCAGTTGCGCCTAACCAACCATTTCCACCTATACACCATCCTTCAGGTGATCCGGTGCCTCCTAAACTAACACTATATACAAGGTTACCTGCTGTAGTATATAGGTTTATATTAAGGCCTATGGATGAAGACGACCCAGCTGAACCATTGGCCGTGTAATAGTTGGGATTACTGTTAGTATTAGCTGGCAATACCACACCGCTATACCCACCAATTAAATAATCACTGAAATGCCAAGCGGCTGTCCTATAATTAGATGCGGAGGAAGATACGTTATTTGATGCAATAACTAAATATCTACCGGAAGGCATTTGATACACGTCTTGAGTGAGGGCGTAGTTAGGGACAACAGTCGAAGTATAAAGAGACCCTTTAGTCCAAGATCTTACATATACCCAGTTTATTCCATCTGTTGAGGAGTAGATATCTGCTCTAAAAGTACTTGTGCCCGAAACACCCGCAAAGATGAACCAACGGTTACCAATAAAAGTTGGGATTCCATATTGACCAGAAGTAGGGGCACCAGTAGGACCAGATAATGTGATTGTTCTTTGGGTCCATGTAGCTAAATCAGGAGAGGTATAGTAGGTTGTTATGCTACTTGTCCACCCCCATAACATGTAGAGATTATTACCATAAGTAACTGAGGTAGCTGTAAATGCTGCCGTAAGAGTTCCTGCTGACGTCCAAGTAAAACCATTAGTAGACTTATATACCGCAGTTGTAGAACCGTTAGTGTATATAAAGTTACCGTTTACGTAGTTCAACTGGTATCCAGCTGTAGGAGCTACTGGTAAAGAGGATGCTGTCCAAGAAGTTCCATTAGTACTGTATGCAATAGTGGCTGTAGATGCAGAGTACGCAACTGTAATTCCTGAACCACCTACTGCACCCCACCATGCCTGAGATGTTGGAAGGGTTGACGCGGTCCATGTTACTCCATCAGAAGAGTAGTACGCAGATGTACCTGTTGCATTAATAGCGATAACAAAATACGTTCCATTAAAGCTAATGTGCTGAGCAGTTCCTGTAAATGCGGAGCTGTGTAATACCCAAGTAACGCCATAGTCAGAAGAGGTGTATGTTTGCCCAGCAACTGCTCGGTTAATAGCGACTAAAATATTATTACCATACGCCATTACCTGTTGATTAGAAGTAGTGGCTCCGGCAGGGGATATTAAGTGGTTTGTAGATGTGGCCGTGGATGGGCCCCAACTGTAGGTTTCAATCCATTTTGCTGAAGCAATACCGTTTGTAGAAATTTGAAAGTTTTCCGATTGACCGCTATCACACAGCACCATGTTGGAAGTTGAGTTTTCATACCATCTACCGTTATAGCTTTGCCCACCATAAGAATATATGAGAGTACCAAATGAAGAGGTTCCACCATCTGTTACGTATCCTTGAGAAGTGCTTGATACTCCACCAGCACCTATAGTTACAGTTGCACTAGATATGCCTGAAACGTCTACTTGAGCATCTATATACCCACCAGCTCCACCACCAGCACCTATGGCTGCTACGTTTAGAGCTCCAGCTCCTCCTCCAACTACACGAACGCGTGCAGTCTTAACTCCTACAGGTTTTGTCCATGTACCTGAGCTAAGAAATATTTGACGATAGAGTTGAAGACCAGTAGCCGAAGCACTGGGTACTAGTGTAGCTGCCATTAGAGAGTTACTCCTGTAATGCTTAGGTTAACAGTTGTTGCTGATGCACCGCCTGTAATAGTTAGCGCAGATCCAGAAGATACCGTTACTTGCTTAGTATCTATTAAAAGAGTAGAGTTACCTGGAATAGCTACAGCAGAAAACAGTACAGTACCTGCGATGCTTAGTGTAAAGGTGGCTTGGGTAGCAGAAGTGTTTGCAACAACTATGTTAGTAACAATGAACGTACCTGTTGTAGGCCCAGTGTAAAGAACTGTGGATAAGGTAGTCGTAGCTGCACCACGATAAAAGGTTTGTGCTGTAACCGCCATTAGATGTACGCTCCCATAATTGTTAGAATATTGTTATCATCGCCCCAACGTAGTCCGTCAGCTTGAGTTGTATCGGGAACTAATTGCTGGTACTGAACACCAATCGCTTGGTTAGTTACCGCACCCGCACCAGTTCCTACTACTATATCACCTTTGTTTGTAACAGCAGAGATAAACGAAGTACCTTGTAAACCAAGAGTACCTTGTAGACCCTGAGTTCCTGCACCAGTTAGTCCCTGTAATCCTTGTAGTCCCTGAACACCTAGAGCGCCCTGTAAACCTTGTAAACCTTGCAAACCTTGCAAGCCCTGAGTTCCTTGAGCTCCTTGAGTTCCTTGTAGTCCTTGCAGACCTTGCAGTCCTAGAAGCCCCTGAAGACCTAGAAGTCCCTGAAGACCTTGAGTTCCTTGTGCGCCCGTTACACCTTGTAGGCCAGTTGTACCCTGAGTGCCAGTAAAACCTTGAAGACCTGTAAATCCTTGTAATCCCTGAATACCTGTGAGTCCTTGTAAACCGGTAGCACCAGTGTTACCTATAAATCCTTGTATACCTAGAAGTCCTTGTAGACCTGTATTTCCTTGGATACCAAGAAGACCTTGTATACCTTGAAGACCTTGGATACCAGTAGTGCCTTGAGGTCCTTGAACACCTTGGGGCCCAACTACTCCCTGGATACCTACGGCACCATCTAAACTAACTGACCAAGAGTTATATGTTCCAGACCCAACTACTCGATCATTAGAGAACGTGAGTGCTCCAGAACCAATTACATAAGATATAACAGTTCCATATACAACATTGGATGCGCTATTGGCTACAACTATGTTTTGTCCCACAGAGTACTGCAGACCAGTCTGTACCACAATAGCGGTAGTACCGCCAGAGGTTAAAGTAAATGATGTGGTAGAAGAGGTGCTGTAATGGTCACCAGCGGTTCCCTGTAGCCCCTGTGGGCCTAGTAAACCTTGGGTACCTTGAAGACCTTGGGTTCCAGTAGTTCCTTGCGTTCCAAGCAATCCTTGTAGACCAGTTACGCCTTGTAAACCAGTAAGGCCTTGTATACCTGTAAAGCCTTGAATTCCAGATGTTCCCTGTAAACCTATAACTCCTTGCAATCCTATAGAACCCTGGATACCCAGAAGTCCTTGGACTCCCTGAGCTCCTAGGATTCCTTGTAGACCCAGTAATCCCTGTAGGCCATTAGCGCCTTGGGTTCCTGTTACTCCTTGGATTCCGGTAAGACCTTGAGGGCCTATAGGGCCTTGAATACCCTGTAGGCCGGTCGTACCTTGCATAGTTCCAGCTTGACCTTGAAGTCCTATAAGACCTTGAAGTCCAGAAGGTCCTTGTAGTCCAGAAGCTCCCTGCACACCAGTTAACCCCTGAGGGCCATAGGTGGTGGAGGAGGCAATCCAAGCCGTACCTGTCCAAGTCCAACTACGAGAGCCATAGGTATAGACTTGATTGAGTGTAGGAGAGGCCGGAAAACTAATTGGCATATTAAATTACCATCTGTCTAAAAGCAATAGTAGATGTGTTCACTAGGTAGTAAACCCACTTAACCACCGTAGCTCCGTCAGTAAATGTAATTGTCCAGGCTCTATCTCCAGCAATAGCAGCACCTTGTGGATACATAAGCAGAGACCACGGTTGAAGCGCATTTAGTGCGGCATCAAACTTAAACCATCTACCAGTAGCATCTTTCTGTATAAACATGATTCCATCAGAGCCCTGAGAAACTACCGTACCTGTCATAAATGTTTCACCAGCGTTTTGATATGCAACGCCAGAGACCCATGTGTTGGCCGCGATATCATAGTAATCTAATGTACCAGCGGCGCCACCACGGAATGAGTATATTCTTTTACCGTTGACAATAGTGTTTTCTGTAGTAAAGGTCGAGTTAGTAGATCTCCATACCCATGCCATTGATACACCAGTAGAAGTAGNACCGGCACGAGCAGCGCCAGGGGTTATAGTTGCCCAAGTATTACCCGAAATGCTGTACTGCCATAAAGTAACTGCAGCGTTACCTATCATGTATATAAAGTTATCATTGCCCTCTATTACATAGGTTGAAGTAGCGTCTGGTGTAGCTGTCCAAACAGCAGATATAGTAAGTGCGGTTGCAGTATTAGAGGAGATGGTACGAACTTGCCCCGCACCTGTTCCGCCTGTAATACGAACCTGAAAGTTAGCCCATTGGTTAACAGTCCAAGCTTTACCAGTATTATTAAGAGTCGTGGTAGAGTTTGTACCTGTAGACGTACCTGAAGCCATAGGATATTGAGAGCCATTACTAGTAGCCATCATTTGAACTTCTGTAGTACCGGCAGCTGGAGCTCCTGTTACAACAAGTGCTGATGACCATGTACTGGTTGCGATATCCCAATACTTCATGGAAGAACCACCGGCACCACCTAGGAATAGGTAAAAGCGACCAGTAAGAAGTAGATAAGTAGAGGTTGCGTCTGGGTTGGTTGTCCAGTTAGCGGTTGTAGTAAATACAGTATTAGTACCGATGGTATTAGAGGCAATTACGCGCTCTTGTCCTGCGCCAGTTCCACCTGTAATACGGATTGTGTAGCCAACTAATTGTTGTGCCGTAGTGACCGTAGTAGTAATGGTGCTAGCGCTGCCTGCTGAGGCAGTACCTGTTGGGCCACTGGGGTGATATGCACCTGTTGAACCTAAACCAAAAGTACCAGTAAGGGCGGGAGAAGGTAGTTGTACAAGAGCATCTTCAGCAGGGTCGTAAAGATACACAACGGTGGCCGCTTGCCAATACATGGTTAACTGATCTGGTAGGTCACTTACTATGATAGAGGAACCGGCAGCCGAAGCTACAGGGAAAGCATTAATCATTTCCCATTGCTTACGATCTAAAACTCTTTTTAGGTTTACTGTAGTTGTCATTTAGGCTCCTCAGGTAGAAACAATAAAGTTGCGTAGGTTTTGGGCAGTAACATTCATTTGAGAATACTGATCATAATCAGTAGCGTGCCGGTTAGTATTATTGACGGTGCCGCTTGATACAGTAACAGCGGGTGTATTGGCCACTGTAACTCTTTGAGATCCGTTAGTTGGATCAAAGAAACCCTGCCTACTTAAAAGAGATTCAAGAACATTAAGAGTTTTCCAAGAATTTGATGCTATATCTTGTTGGGTACTCTCAAGATTAAGGAGGCCGAATGCATTAGTTAGTGCCATTATGATCCATCCTCAAGCCATAAAGTCCAGATACCAGAACCTAGAGCGGTTTCCTGCCACCATGCATACGGAGTAAATGCTGCTATAGAAGGAGCATCTACCTGTACAAAAGTAGCCACACCTAATTGTGCACTACCTTGCAAGCCTTGTAATCCTAAAGTACCTTGTAGACCCTGAGTTCCTAGTAATCCTTGATTACCTGTGGTACCTTGAGTACCCGTAAAACCTTGAGTACCTGTAGTTCCTTGGATTCCCTGAATACCTTGGATACCTAGCGGCCCTTGAAAACCTTGAACTCCTTGTACAGAACCAGCAGGACCTTGAATACCTGTACCTGCAGGACCCTGTATACCAGCCAGTCCTTGAGCCCCAACATAGCCAGAAGCATCGGTTTCTACCCACCAGTTGTGTGAACCATCGTTAATCCACGTGTACTCAACGCCTGTATTAGAATCTACCCAACGATCCCCTAGCAAAGGTGATGCAGGAGCTGTTGCTGAAAATGTTAAGGCAGCATTGGGACCTTGAATACCTTGTATTCCACTACCTGTAGGTCCTTGAATACCTGTTAATCCTTGAGGCCCCATATAACCAGAGGCATCTGTCTCTACCCACCAACTGTGGGAACCGTCATTAATCCATGTGTATTCAACACCTGAGTTTGAATCTACCCAACGATCTCCTATTAGAGGAGAAGAAGGAGGTGTGGTTGAAACAGTTATGGCCGCATTAGGTCCTTGCAGTCCTTGCATACCGTATGGGCCTTGTATACCACTTGTACCCTGAACACCTTGAATACCAGTAGGACCGGAGGAAACCGTTATAGCCGTAGACTGTGGTTCATTTATAATTACTAATGCGGGAGTATCATCACCATCTGGGTCTTGTGGAGGAACAGAGGTGGATGCTTGCGAGGGCGCAGGCGATATTACATTTGGCTGCCAAATAGTTGGACTCATGAAGTCACCTGTGGAGAAGTGAATACCTTACCAGTCACATAAGTTCTTATTTTACCACTGGCGTCTGTCAACTGTAGATCCCAATAAGCCACTCTTGGCAGTGCATCTACTGTAGTTCCTGGTAGTGAAATGGTTAATAGACTTGGATATGTCATTCCTGCCGCAGTTACTTTAGTACAAGTAAATGTAGCGAGAAGTACTGGTCCTACCTGTGCAAACTGAGCGTCTTGGTATAGACGTATTTGAGCAGCAGGGGTGTAATTGGTGAGATCAAAGTCAAAGCCATACTGTAACTGAAAGTCATCTCCAGAGTACATAGTAAGATCCATAGGTTCTACAGAGGAAGGTAGGCGATCATCTCCATATGTAGGAAGGGGAAGATATACGCGTTGAGGAATAGACCAGTCATCAATTTCTTGAGGGCGATAGACAGGTACATAACGATTAGTAAGTCTACTAATACGACGAAGCGTAAAGACTTCTGTACGATACAGGCCTATATTGAGCATCTTACAAAGCTCTTCATACTGAGCTTTTCTTTGCATAACTATCTCTGTAAGCTGACGATAACGCTCAGAGCGAGGAATACTGACCCCATCTGGAGAGATTATGTCAATATCAAAAGAGGCATCATTAGCCAAGGTATATAGAGCTAAAGAAGATGCCAGAATAATTATCGGGTATTCATCTATCTGGGGTAGAAAAGCCAACTGTGAGATTGTAGATCCCGAAGTATTAGTAGCATGCTGGGTGTGCTGCAAAAAGGATGTGTTGATGTAATAGGCTATTTCAGTATCAGTAAAGTATCTATATGCCTGACCATTAACCGTAATTATGGCGTTATCTAGTGGGGCAGATGCCAGAGTTAGCACGCCAGTTCCCTCTTCGATAATAGCTAAAGAAGACACATCAGTAGTAAATGCAGCTGCTACGGCCACTGCCGAAGCCCCTGTAACTGTGGTACCACTTGTATCGCTGACCACTGTAAAAGTATTGGGGGCAACTGAGGTTACTACTACATTAGTAAGGTTAAAAGCCACTGTACTAAGTCCAGTAATAGTGACGGTTCTTCCCACAGTTATAGGGTCTATAGCTGAGTAGGTGTATGTAACAGATCCGCTAGCATAGGTTGCCCCAGTAACTGTAGCTATAATGCTGGGATTAAAAACACTAATATTTAGTGTGGCTCCTTGAACAGGGGCCTGTTTCAGTTGAAATCTTTTATTGGTTCCATCGCCTGTATAGGTCTCTATAAAGGATCTAGCAATGTCGCCTATTTCTGCACGTAATCTGTCAGATAGAACTTCTAAAGTTGCCACAAATCCTCCATATAGGCTATGAGCTAATCATCTTATATATTAAGAGATTAGTCTGGATAAAAGCTAATCCCGACAGGAGGGCAGTTGTCGGGATTAGCGGTCTTTAGAGGAAACTATGTCCTCTTACAAATAAAAGGAGGCGTATCCCTTTTCAACAAGATGGTTGGCCATCGCCTTAGTAACCTTAACTTTAGTGTTCTTTTTAAAGTCATAGACGTTTCCCGCACCAAATGTCATACTAGGTAGGTCTTCGATAATGCGTACAAGTACGCTATCGTCTGCCAAAGATACACCTACATCTTGAATTTCATCTACTACTGTAGTAGGAAGTGATGGGTTGCCGGTGTAATCCTTAACCACTGTCTCTTCATCATATCGCTTTTGCTGTGTAATCATAGTGATTTCATTAGCTCTGTCGATCTCTGCCTCGGCCACTGCCGCGATTTGTTCTGCACGTTGACGTCCTGTGACGTCTCCTGGCTTAGTTCTGTTTGCTGTTGCCACGATTATTATTCTCCTGTAGTTTAGTTGGTGTTGGCTTCAATATAAGCTATTGCGGGCGGACACCCTGTTTTTATATGAGTAACTGTCATTTGTGCTAAGACCTCCTAGTAGATCTAGTTGACCTACTAGGAGAATCTTATCACAGATCAGCTAATTTGTTTCGGCTATGACCACGCTCTGATCTGTGATCAATCCGAGACCGTAGATTGCATACCAAGCAAGCGCATGCTCACGACCAAAGTCAAGAATTCCACCATCGCGGAGCTCAACTGGAAGAGAGATAGCGTGTCCAAAGGCGTTGTCACCAATGAAGATTGCTGAGTAACGGTCTGCGTTACCATTACCTGTTGCAAGAACAGGGGTTGTGTAACCTCCACCAGTTGGATAAGCAATTGAGCCTGCGGCCACTGCTGTATCTGTGGTGTAACCGGAACCGGCACCGTTTGTGACCTTTGAGATTTGAGTTGTCTCGATAAAGACTGTGTCATAAAGACGACCAATCTCACCAAGCATGAAGTTACCTGGAGCAGCATACTTCGTTACTTCAATAAACTCAGAGTTATCACGAAGACGACGAGATTGGTGAGGATGCACGAATGCAACATAGGTCTCACCTAGTCTTGGGATGTTCTTGGTTGCGAGTGTCTCAACTGCATCCTTAACAGTACGAGTAGACAAGAAGTTGTTTCCTGTCATAGATGCACGAGAAGTACCGTTTGTGCCATAGGCATACAAGTTGTTACCAGCAGCATTAGAAGCTGTTGAATACAATCCAGAACGATCTTCACCGTAGATAACAGACGATGCTGCCATCAGAGTATCGCGAGACTGACCGTCAAGGTAGAGGGCCATGTTACGTCCAAGAAGACGTGAAGCAGATGCCATAACATCATCGAATGATGCGTTAAGCAAGAGCTCGGATACTGCGATTGCGTATCCATGTTCAGCTACAGTAATTGAGAATTGCTGTGCTGTAAGAGCTGATGTAGACATACGTACACCTTCAACCAATGGAGCTGCGAAGCCCAGGTTGTTGTAACGCATGAAGTTGATTTGGAGGCCGGGGGCAACTCCAAGTTCCGTCTTTTTAACAGCGAACTGTTCGAAACGGAGGATAGGCATTGATTGAAAGAGAATTTCCTTCGACCAAATGGTTTGGATTGATTGCGTAAGCTGGCTATTAGCGCCTGAGTACGCTGTAGGTGCGGCAGCTAAATTGCCTGTACCTGTTACGGCTGGTGATGCCATGTCGGTGTTACTCCTTGTTCATATATGTTAGGGGGTTTTAGTATTACTTTTAACCAAAGATTCCTTTATTCGAGGTTTGTCCAAGTCCCAGACTATCTCGAATTTTTGCGTATTCAGTAACCGACATAGCAGAAATTTGTTCTGCAGAGTACTTTTGTTGTCCCGAATTGTTTTCCATGGTTGGCGGTAGAGTAGTTCTTGTGCCTATCATATCCTTTCGAGATTCGACTAGGCCACTTTGTGCTTGTGCCAAGATCCTTGCAGTTTTTTCGCTATACTTAGCGATACTCGCTTCGATCTCTTCACGGGTATTACCTGTAACTTCATCTAGAAGTTCAGGCATAATGTCATCCTGCACCTCTTGTATACGCTGAGCACGATATTGAGAGAGTTCTGAGAACTCGCGCTCACGCTCTGCTAGTGCTTTGTTCCTTGCATTTTCTTGACGGATTTCTTCTAACTGTGCTGCCCATTCCTTCTCCTTAAGATCAAGGAGTTCTCTTGTGCTGAGCTCAGCTTCGGCTTTCTTACGTGCATCTTCTTCAGCTGCTAGACGAGCACGTTCAGCCTCTGCGAGTCGCTCTTCACGATCTTTCTTCAAGACATCAACTTCATTCTTAAGAGAGTCAATCTGTGGATAGAGCTTGTTCTTCTCACGCTCAGTTATCTTTGCGCGTTCGGCATTCAGTTCGTCTTCTGTATACAGTTTCCCAGTAAACTGGGCCCCAACTGTAGGGGTATTAGTAGGTGCTGCGAATCCTGTAGCTTCCATATTGAAAGCTGCATTGGCTACTGCATCATTTACTACGGGTGAGCTTTGTTCTGTCATGATTATTCCTTTAGGTTAATAGGTCGTTTTCCGAATAAGTGCCACGAGACCTGCGGGTTTGTTTATGGATATAGCATGTCAAACATTTTCAATGTAGTCATGCTAAAAGCTAATTAGTTTGTCCTCTTGTTCCGTCATCTGCTCCGCCATCCTTATCGGCACTTCTAACTTGTGGCATCTTTGTGCCATAAGCCTCCGTTACCAATTCAGCCTGCATCTGAGCTAGAGTCTGTTCCTCGAACGGAGTAATAACTCCTGGTTGTCCTAGAGGTCCTGGACCTGTTCCATCTGCCGGAGCAGCTCCTGGTGGAAGTTCTCCATCAGGCATCATACCTGTTAAGGACACGATAGCTGAGGCAATCTGCTGCTTTCTGAGGGTTAAAGCACCATCAGTCATAGCATCTCTTTCGAGTTCTGCTCGTATTTCCTCTAACTTTTCAGCTGGGAACTCTTCACCAAGTTGTCTAAGAGCACCCTCACGACTCTCAAGATTCATCTCCATCTTAGCCTGAATTTCACTCAAGATGATAAGTTTATCCAGAGGAAGAGGTTGTGGGAAGTGAACCGTGGTTTGGTAAGTTAGTGGGTCATTAATGTCTAGTTGAGCTAACTGTGTCTCTTTAATAGGGCCGTTGAATCTTTCATTATACGTGAATAGCTCAGGCTCTTTATATGCCAAAGTACGAAGAATGAGCTCATTGATTCTTCGTAAACCCTCTCCATACTGAACAATCTTCTGTTGGTAGCGATTCATCAGAGGCTGGTACTGTATGGAAAGGGCAACACCAGATGTATTAGAAATTGGCTGTACTTGTCCAAGAGCAGTCTCAGGCACACCAATCATTTCGTGCATAGAGGTCTTTACCATCTTTAGGTACTCTAGGGCACCCATAAGACCTTCTCCGCCACCTTCTAGGTTAAATACCTGAGCTTCCTTAGGAAGACCGCCCCAAACTTTCTTAGGACCCTTCTCAAGTCCTTGAATCTTAGCCCCAGTAATAACCGTAACAGGTGCAGCATGGTAGTTAATAATGTCTGCTATATCTGTAGCTACTTCGTTGTAGTTTCTGTTAAGAGTGATAACATCGTGGCAATCGCTAAGGCCCCAAGGACTACCGGAAACCAGTGTGTTGGGAATATGAATGATAGGAACAACACCAATGGGATTAACGCGAGAATCAATAAGTTCGTCATTAATATACTCCTCAATACGATCATCGGTAAGTATTTCAGTATATGTGTAAACCTGTCGGGTTCCTTCCATAGAAGTTCCCCAGAAACGATATTTAAGTTTAAACCTAATTAAACGAGATCTATCATGTGGGTGAAACTCTGGAAATGCAAAAGAAGAGTTGAGAGGAAGGATACGAACACGTCCGGGGTGAAAGGAGCCCACAGAGTCTTCATACCCTTCCTCATAGGCAACCTTGACGAAGCAATCTCCGGACACTCCGCCTTGTTGTCCCATCTCCCACAAAATGCCACTTTTGTTATTATCAGTTTCCCAAACACGTTTCAAAATATCTGGAATGATTGCCTCTGTAGCTAGAGGACTTCTAAATGTTACTCCGCGACCAAAGGTGAAGTTAATAATAAAATCTGTAAAAGCTCTGTAATAGTTATAGACCATCTGGGATTCGCCAATTTCACGGCGGTAACTCCAGTGGTGCCCTAGATACATTGCCCAGTTAAGGGAGTATCTGTTAATACGGGGACCGTGAACTTCGAACTCTTCATCAGCAAGTTCTACTAGTCCAAGCGGAGATATAGAGATGGTTAAGTCTGATGATGCCGCCCTGTAACTGGGAGGCGAGAAATCAATACCACCACTCATTAATTATTTCCAATCATATTTGCCCTCTTACTTTAGTGGATAAGTCCGGCTACCGCGACTAGCCGGACTCACTGGTTCCCTGCCTACAATATTGTAGCAGATTAATCCATTACTTCTGCTGGATTCATACGCTCTTGGCGTGATCCATTACGTACAACCTCTTCAAAGGAAACAGAGGAGTGATCTCCGAAATTACCTTGTGAAAATTCTCCGAGATATGTAGGTGCTTCTACCCATGCCGCTGAGCCTAGGTGGGCGCGTTCCTTCATTGTCTCTTCTGGATACTTCTCCATAACATTTACGTTGTGGTTAGGGCGTCCAGGTGGAGTGTCATATCCTTGATCAAGTCCGAGTTGAAAGTCTTGTGGGACTGCGGTATCAGTAGCGATACCCTCTTCAAAACGGAGTGGGCCACGAAGGCCGGTTGATGCTGGACTAAACTTACGCTCGTAAGCAGGTCCTACACGCTCAGGAAACTGAGGTGCTGGGGCAATTTGTTCTGCCATGTTTATTTCTCCTATAGGGTTGGGATTGAGGTCCTCAGGGTTAATTCTGTCTTGTATTTAGGTATTTGTACGGTTAAATCAGAAGAAGGGATTGTTCGACACTTCTACGGTGGGCATTACTAACTCCTGTGTAAGAGAACATGCTATTGCTAATGAGTCTACGAAGTCATCATGAGCATGTGCTTCATCAGGAGCAGCTACTAAGAAGTTAGGGCCCTTATATTGAACCTCTGCATCAACCATCTGTAGGTAGAAACTCTTCCATATATTAAGTCTACGAGTCTTAGCATGAGCTGGCCAAGAGACCATCTTGCGCTGAATAAGGGCTTGTAGGTGTTTCCAGCGCCTAGATTGCTCTGTAGGGCTGGATGTAAGGGAAATAACGTCTGCTCTAGGCATCAGAGACTTTAATCTCTGTGCAACAGCATCTCCCACACCATTGGCGTCTACACCGATAGCTAGTACATCATAGTTAGATAAGAACTGTTGTATCTGGAAATACTGCTCTTCCCAGTCATCCCCGCGTATTTCTAACCAGTTTAGGATACGATGGTCGTAATAGCCGAACTCATCTGGCCTATCCCAGTCTACCCAAACTACCGTAACAACTGTCGAGTCCATCTTACGGGCAGGGTCAATACCGACCACAACCGGTGTCTTAAAGTAATTCTTGACGAGTTCTTGGGATGTATCTCCAAGGTCATCCATGATCGAGGATGTGACGAACATTCCTCGTTCAAGGAGCCACTTACAGTTATACGAAAGTTGGAATTCATCTGAGTCTTCCCCGATTCTGAGTATTTCTTTCTTAATGAACTTTTCATAGTTAGGTTGTACCTTAGCTACATCTTTCCAGTTCCATTGGAAGTGATTTTGCTTAGCTCTGGCTCCAGCTTGACGTCTACGATTAAGTTGAATAGCCTTATAAAAGTTATTCTTATGGGTTGTAGGTGTTCCGGTTTTAACTACTGTAGCGTTATAGTACGCTCCCATAGGGGTAATAGACTTGGTTACTACGAAGTCATCTGCTTCTTGGCACTCATCAATAATTATGAGGTGGAAAGACTTAGATTCAATCTTAGCTCTAGGGTTAGCAGTCATCATCATAAGTGTTGAGCCAGACTTCTTCAACTTGATGTTTTTAGTTACTCCAGGAGTTTTTGTAGGAACATCATCAATATCGGGATCACCAAAGAGCTCCATAGCTCTTTCACTAGTTAGTCGGGATACTGTACGTCCGTATAGGGTTTCTACCTGGTTCTGAACAGGAGCAAACATCCCTACCCAGATTCCATCTCCAAATTTACCTAGAAGGTCTGGATACATAATAGCCAGTCTAGGAAGAATAACCATTAGGGTAGCTACAGTATTAGCGATTGTTTCGGATTTACCTGACTGACGAGAAGCTAGCGCAGTAATCTCTTCTCCATCATTAATAATAATTGATTCTATAATACGTCTTGCAAATGGTTTTTGATATGGGTGAAGATCATGACCAACAAGGAGCTGCATAAACTCCATAATCTTATCTATAAGAACTTTAACAAACTCTTTAGAGAGCTCATCAAGTTCCTCTGCCGCATCCATTTTGGCAAATTCAGCATCCTCATCTATACCTTCTTCTGAGGTATATGAGTCATAGTCCTCGTCAAACTCGTCCTTTTTATCTACCAATTTGTATTTCTTTCAGTTAGGGCGTCCAATATAGCGTGCAGAGATTCTGCACCTAATCTAGCTTCTTCTAACGTATCTGGGTGTTGACTTCTTTCCCAACCAGCTAAGTTTCTTCCTATCGAGTAAGAGATTTGATCTGCCCAGCGTAGAAGATCTCCTGTAGGCAATATCTTAACTCTTTTTTGAACTCTTGTAAGTTCTTTAGCTGCAGGAGTTTTCTTATCAAACTTAGACCAGATTTTACTAAATGTCATCTAAAATCTCTTTCTGCCGTATAGTGTCCCAATCAAATGATGATTCTTCAATCATTCTACCATTTATAGCTCTAGTTAATGCTACGCTCTCTGGAAAGGCTTGCTTCCATATACCTACTACTATAGCACATCTAGTGAGAGGTAGGCGTACAGCCCATCCCTTTCCCCATCTAAACTTTCCCGCTATCTCCTGTGTCTCTGCTTTATCAAATACAACCTTAGGTTTAATAGGGTATATCAACACATGCCAGTAGGCGTTGCCTATGCTTCTTGTATTAGCCATCTATCGCACCTTCACATATATGGTCAAATGTCTTGTGTTCGTACATTATCTCGTTACATAGCCCACATTGAAACTTTCTAGGCTCTTTGAAGTTATTTTGGGCTGTAGTACCCTCAGGTATATAATCAAGCGGCTCATAGTCTGTTATTAGTTCCGGCTTCTCATATAACTCTGGTGGGAAAGGGCCCTTAGCATATCCAGCTGTTTTTGGCACAGCGTGCCCTTGTTTTGCTTGAATTCTTTCAATTCTCATGTTTAATATTGTCTCACACTTGCGGGTTGCCTAACCCCTGTAGTTACTGGTACTATATTGTATATGGGGATAAAACCTCATAACACTAGCAACGAAACAACAGGAGTTACAACTGCCTCGGTATAAAGAGACCAGGCTGCTAAGTACCAAGTGACAGTTGGTAAATAGTTCGGGTTGGCTCTCTAGCCTAGGAGATAGTGTGCTTATCAATGGAAAAAGAAAATTAGTAGTAATTTTAACAGTATTGGTTCTATCATTTACCAACTTACTTACCACAGGTGCTCAATCAGCAGCAGCGGCAGTCTCAATACCTATTAAATCGTGTTTAACCCCTTTTGCACAATACAGCGCAGCTAAGCATCTAACCCCAAAGCAATTAGTGCGTGTACTACAATGGGCGGGTTTTAAAGGTAGTTCTTTAAAGATAGCCTGGGCCGTAGCCATGAAAGAGACTCATGGAAATCCGATAGCCCATAATTTTAGTAGATATACTCAAGATGACTCTTATGGTGTCTTCCAGATCAACCTTTACGGGACTTTAAAAGGTCGTATAAAGGAGTTTAATCTGAAATCCGCTAGACAGCTTACTAACCCAATAAAGAATGCCCAAATAGCCTTCTATATGAGTTCTGGTGGTAAGAATTGGACAGCGTGGCATTCTAATCCTGGAGAACGAGATCATTGGATAGTTCAACAGTGGGTTAAACACTACCCACAAATGGCTTAAAGGTTTTCCGAGATAGTGTAACTGGCAACACGCCTGGCTTTGGCCCAGGAAACTCTAGGTTCGACCCCTAGTCTCGGAGCTTATTTCTTAGCTCTACGCTTATTTTCTTTAGCTGTGTTCTTTCCATGCTTCATGGTATGCAAGTTTTTATCTGAATCGTTATCGTGATTGTTGTCTTTGTGGTCAACATCTGTGCCTTTAGCTACATGGCCATGCTTCTTCTCATACTTAGCTTTAGCAGCATTTTTAGAGGTAGTCTTCCAAACGCCGTTCTCTTTATAATGCTCTACAACTATCTTACGACCACCATTTTGGGCAGAGCCTTTATATTCTTTGCCTCCTGCTACTACCTTCTTCTTAGTCATTTTCTAGATCCTTACGTCCTTTTTGTGCGTCCTTAGATGAATCATAACAGGCATGCCTATCTGCTTTGCGCTGTCCCATATTCTGCTCTTTACGCCCGCCTACCTCTGTATGAGTCCATGGACAAGTAAGGCAATGCCAATTGTGCACAGCTTTTCCATTAACAACACCGCCATAGGTATACTGAGTGTAATTAGACCCTGTAGACATTAAGTTGCAGACTCCCCATTAGCACCACGTCCAGGGCGACCAACTATCTCCATACCAGCATTCTCACCGGAATAGGGGATATTGGTTAGGTATTCAGCGGCTTCTCTAGCATTGTAACGGAGATTCTTAGGCATCAAGTTACCTTTTGGATATTGATCCATAAAAATCTCCGTTAGGAATGTTCTACTAAGAGACATGATTATTTCTTATTCTTAAATGATCCAGAAGATTTAGGTCTCTCAGTACCGCGCTCAACTTGAACAGGGTTAGTTCCGCCAGGAACACCGGCCGCTCTAGATTGACCTTGAAGCGTCTTAGTTGTTTCACTAAGATCCTTATTAGCGACCCATTGCTGACCTGTAGCATGGAAAGACCCAACATTCTCCATACCAGAGAACGATAGTTGTTCCGCTTTAGGAGTACGAGTATCAGCGAGACCACTATCAACGGCCCATTGATTTTTAATCTTAGTCTTTTTTCCACCAGACTCTGGCACAGATTGTGGGACAGTTGCTGGTTTGTTTCCAGGTACTTTAGCAAGCTGTGTAGAAGAAGACATGCGTAATGGGGCAGGGGCTACCTTAGCCTCTTTATCTAAAGCGCGACGAGTTGTGATCATAGGAAATCTTTCTGCGCCTTCTCGTACAGTTTCAAAGTTAGATGCAAGACGTCCAGGAATAGCTTCTGTCTGTAGTTTTGTAAGAGGTCCTTCTAGAGGAATAATTGGATTATCCTCCGCTTTGACCTTAGGTGCACCAGCAAACTGCATACCAGGAAGTTCTTGATCTACTAATCCAGGGTGGTAATCTAGTTTTCTAGCCATTTTTCCGGTTTTAGGGTTCTTCTTCGCTGCTTTAGGTTCCGGAATAATTCTCTCTGTGACACTACCTCTTCCTTTTTTAATAGGTTCAGCAGTAGACACCCCATCTCTACTATCAGTTACAGAACCGGGAGTAGCCCATCTGGGGGCAGGGGTAGGTGGAAGTACTGCAGTAAACTGTCTTCCCTTAGGGAGGACGCCGCGCTTCTCTACTAGTACTTCTCTAGGTCCCGCTTTACGACTACCTCTTGGTGCAGAGGTAAGTGCGCCAGCAGCATTAATGTTTGCACTTCTAGTTTCTTTAGCATCTGTCTTTGCAGACAATCTGTCTCTAGAAAGTTTGTCATTTACATCTGGACTAGTTACTTGATTCCACTCTTGAGCTTCTGTAGTATTTGTTTCTAATACAGACCCTCCATGAGCATATCCATCATCACCAAATTGAGATGTGGGGGTTAGGCTCGCAGGTCTAGTTACTCTAGCTCTAGATGTAACTGTGGCACTAGCTGGGGAGGCTTCTCCAGTAGGAGTAACAGCGAAACCACGAGGTTTGGTTCTTCCGGTACTTTTAATACCTATAGCGCGTGCACCATGTCCCCTAGTAGCAGCGTCTGGGCCAGAATCTAATACTTCAGGGGATCTCGCCGCCATTTGCGTCATAAGGGTATCGCTTATAGTCTTATGTTGTACACGAGAATCTTGTGATACAGATTGAGGGAAATCTCCCTTCATGTTATTTATTTCATGGTGCCAAAGAGAGCGAGAACCTGGAGTAGGTTGATTAGCTTTATATGCTTTTACTCCACCACGAAGTGTGACAGCATTCCAACCAATAGGTTTTTCATTATCATACTTAAGTGTTTGATCAATATTTGCGTCGCCTGTACGTCTATCAAGTACCCATGAATTAGTGTTTTCATCTCTACGTACCCTATCTTCTGCACCACCTGCACGAGAAAATGCGGGAGTAACTTCAGAGGTATCTGGATTTACCATCTTAGGCATATCTGGATGATTGTCTGCGATAGCGTGAGCCACTCCAGTTGTAGGGTGAATCCAGTGCGTAACTCCTTCAGACTTGTGATCTACTGAACTCATAGCGCTAGCTTTTTTATTGTCCTTAAGAAGTTTATGTAAGTAACTTACTTTTCTTTCAACTGTGGCCCCTGTACCTGCAGCCGCCTTCTTAATTTGATCAGAGTTAACTCCACTATCTAGAATGACTTCAGCCAGTCTACGATGATGCCCATAGTAAACAGACTCAGCGGTAGGTTCTTCATCCTCTGGGGATATCCCGTTTACAGCTTTTCCTGTTTGCTTAGCAATAGCGTGGTCTTTCTTAGCTAATTGAACAGCAAAACTGTTATAGCCTTCTTCATCTCCAGGAAGACCTTCTAAGCCTTTTGCCTCTCTTTTAGCAACAAGTTGACTAACATCTCTGTTAGGAGCAACAGGAGCACCAGGTGCAGAGTTAAATGTTAGAGGTGAGGCTTTACCACTTCCAATACCAGCGGGTAAAGACCCAGAACCTTTTTTACGTGCCTCTTCTGCAGGAGTGGGCGCCACTACTTCTGGTTTGAGTTTAGGACGTAATGGGTCTGGTGTAGAGGTTACTTTCTCACGAGGAGTATCAGAAAACGGAATCTCAGAGAGTTGATCGTTATACTTATAAGTGGCTTCGCCTATCTCACTCAGATCTTTTTCTTTTTGTTTCTTTGCAAATGCAGCGTCAGTGTTGGGCGTGGGCGCAGTAGTGTCAGTAAATACTGGTTGTTTAACAATAGGTTCAGCAGGTTTAGGTTGTGAAGCGGTAACCTTCTCCTGAAGATCTTCTTTTGTGACCTTAGGTTTAGGCGCCGCTTCCTTTTTAGGTTTAACTGGAGAATCTATAGATCCAGTAAATACTTCTGGTTTAACCTTAGGAGCAGATGCTCTAGCTGTCTTAGCTTTCTTAGTTTCGTCTTTTAAACGCTTTTTACGGCTTCCTGGTGTCTCAGTCATTATAGGTTACCTGCTTCACCGAACTCATCAATTCTGCGTTTTGATGATGGAGATCCAAGTATAGTTTTGTTTACAGGATCTCTACCAATAACCTTATTTAATAGATTAGGTGTTCCTAAAGGTCCAGACTTAGGAACATCATCAAAAGTCTGTTGTGTCCAACCTTGTTGTCCACCAGCATGAGAAGTAATATCACCTTCGGGTGAGGGCGAGGCTTTACCTCTAGGTTTAATATTTTTAGCAAGTTGATCTTGAACTATCTTACTCTCATAAAAAGCGGGGGCACCCATCTGTCCTTGGATCAATCCACCACCAACTAGGTGACTAAGTTCTCCAGACTTAAGTAGGTTAGTTCTGTGGACCCCCTCGTCCGTATTAGCGCGAAGTACATCTTTAGAAGTAGCCACTTTATAGTGATGTTCTAAATGTTGTTTCGTTGCCTCTACAGTCATTCTGTTAATCGCTGCATTGGCATCTCTAGCAGTGCCCATATCTGAAATGCCTTGGGCTATGCGAAGTCTTGAATCTTCGTCTAAAACTCTATTTCTATGTCTAGCAATAGTTTGACCTATGCCGCCTATTGCGTTTCCTAAAAAGTTTGCTCCACTGCTTGCATGGACCATGTTTTGGCCAAGAATTGCTTTCATATTTCATCCTGTCTAGGTTGTCTAGCGCGTCCTGCATTAAAGAAGTGTAGCAACTCCACCTTGATCTGTAAGGGCATTAGAGTTCTTATTGTAGTGGTGATAGCAAAAATATAAGTCCCCAAAGGGAAGATTTACTAAAAATACGGCTCTAGCTGAACACCCATCACACTGAATTCTGATAGTATCAACTTTTACTAGCTTATCTGCCTCTATTACTGTCTGCAACTGTTTCTCCTAGCTATGTAGAGAAATATAGTATCTCACATAAAAGTAAAGGCCGGGAGCGTTAACTCCCGGCCAGTTACTACTTAGGCTACTAGGCCCAAGGTGTGATTGTGATTGCGGCTCCTACAGCGACTGAAGCTGTACCAGCGGCAACGCTTTGAGTCTTGATAGTACCGGAAGTACCAATAACTGATCCAGATAGAGCAGATGCGTTAATTACAGTTGTACCTGCAGAAGTAATGGTAAAGGTGTTAGTTGCGTTAGCAGTAACTGTCCATGTACCGTTAAATTCTGCGTTACCAGCTGTGAGACCAGAAACTGTTACGCTTGTTCCTACTCCATACGCAGCTCCAGCACCAGTAGCAGTAAGTACTGCGACTGCTGAACCAGCAGTACGTGTGATAGCTGTTACTGTGATAGGGGTATTAGTTGCGTTACCTGCAGTAGTAACTGTGAACTCAGAAGCAAGAAGCGATGCTTGAGCATTTGCAGTTGTTAGTCCAAGTACGCTAGGAACTGTAACATACACAACTCCACCAACGAGCGCTCCATCAGAATCTGCTGCACCGAGACCAAGTTGTGCAATTCCGTTTTGTCCTGTAAGAGACACTCCAGAACCTGCAGCACTTGTTACTGTAAAGCCAGCAGCTGTGTGAGATGCAATAGTTGCGTTAGTTAGGTTAAAGGCTGAGTTAGTTAGTCCAGTAATAGAGACGTTAGTTCCGTTAAGAGATCCAGGAACCAAACCATTTGACTGAGCTGTATAGGAAACAGTCGTACCGTTTCCTGATACTGCTGTAACAATAAGGTTTGCCGATCCTGCGATAAAGTTAGGGTATCCAGAATAGTTAGCCTCAGCAATACCATGATAGCCTTGAGAATAGTCCAGAACTGCAGAAGCAGTCGTAGATGTGCTTGCCCACTGTGCATTTCCTACTCCACCGTAGGTTACTGTAGAGTCGGGAATTTGTGTAGCAACTGCTGTAAGACCAGAAAGGTTTGCAGACAGAATGCTTTGTACACAAAATGTTGTGGTACTCGGTACTGAGTCGATATTTGCATTTGTTACGTTAAGCGGATTACCAAGTGAGCCTACTGCGCCAACTACGACATCCTTAATTCCTGATACGTTTATTTGCTGACCTTGAGTAAATCCGTGGGCAGCTGAGGTTGTATATGTAAGGTAACCTGGGTATGTAGCACTTGTTACAGCAGTAACTGTTGCTTTGGGTGTAGGTGTACGAACATCATTAAGTTGCATAGCTTGGTTCTTCCACACAAAGTCAGTATATGGATTTCCAGTGGCTGTGCTAGTAGATACGTTAATAAGTTGAGCATTTGCGTAGTCTTTGGAGGTCGTGGAAATAGAAAGGGCAGAGTTACCTACCTTTGGGTTTCCAGTGTATACGGTCCAAGACTCTAGGATATTTCCTTCGGCGTCTGTTGCCATTGTGTTACCTGTTCTCTAGAGAGGGTTATAAGTCCCAGTGCACATAGGGACAAGAGAAGAGTAACAGAGATTTAGACGATTTGTACGTATATTCTAGTTTCCCCACCAGAATTGCTATCAAATTCCTTAGCAGCTTCTATGGCAAGCTTCATAGCTTCCTTAGCTACTTCGATGTCCTCAAAGATGTCGTCTCCATAAGCATATAAAGCGCCTTGAGCAAAATCCCCACCTGAACCAGAAGTGATGTATTTTCTTGAATCCCTATCAATTGAGTAGTCCTCATCAATAATATAGACAGTTCCTTGAACGGCAATTATAAATACGTTATCATAGTGGGCATACTCACTTAGGTCTTTCATATCATATCCGCCCTCTACAAATGCTTTTCGCATTCCGGGGAGAAATACATTGACCATCCAGTTATCTAATTTGTCTGGAGTAAGCTTAGTACGAGGCTTTGGAGCCTTCCAACCTCTTTGCATGATGTTCATGCCGCGGCCTACACCACATCCTGCAATCAATATTCCATTATTTTCTACAACTTTATGATCTGTCATGAAAACTTTACGGTATTCATTATAGGTGCCTTGGGATTCAGACCCCATAACTACCCAACCGTCTCCTTGAATTGCGGCGATTGTTGTCAAAACAGACCCTCTCGATAGATAGAACGATTTCTTCGCAAGCTAAGGGTACCAGACTAGTCTTCGGTTCCCTGCTTAAAGAGGTCTTCACGGGTTTGAGGGGGTTGAGTAGTGCCTAAATCGTCCCAAATACCGTTATAACGACCTAAAACTATCTCTATGTAGTCGGTTGTAGAGGAATAGTTCTGGTAGTCGTCCCATTCACCTTGTGTTACTCCTGGATAACCGACCATTTTTCCGTCTCGCATGAGAATAGCGAGGTATTGAAGGGCCGAATTGTACCCAATTTTCTGTGCTCTAGGTCTTCCAAGAGGATTTCGGCTATGCGCAGGGTCAATAACGTCATATCCAGTGCCAAAATCGGGATCTCCGGACCTAGAAGGGCGGGAAATATGGAAAGTTCTCTTCTGATTAGCACCTGGAATGAGTAAATCTAGTCCATCTGAGCGTCCAGAAGCTAATCTTGCATCTTCTGCAGCATCTTGCTCAGCAAAAATCTCATTAAGACCTTTACCTAAACCACCTTTATTAGCCATAGATCAATATTACACCTAAAGTGTAAAGAGTTCCACCAATAATCAGCATCCATCCATACCAAGGGACAGATTTAAGTGCTTCTTTCATAGATCTTTTGGGTAAACACAGTTACAGTATCTGGGAGCGGCCTGAGTACCCACTATACTTTGACCCTCAATAGTGTTCCAACACTCCATACTAGTTATGTGTAGCCCAACTTTACCTAAAAAATGATGTACAGCATAGAGCATTGCTTCCTCTTCAGAAAACCCCTCAGATAGTTTATCCTTATAAATAGCTGTTATAGTTTTATTTCCAAGTTCGGCTATTGTCTTTTTATACATCACTGACCTCCCCACCCTCCACCCTTAAAGTGAGCGGGTGTTACCTGCCAGACGCGGGACATTGTAGTATTACACCCAGAACATACTGGGTCATAGCTATCATTCATAGAGCGTTCTATCTCTAGTTCAATACCACAGCTATCACACCTATAGTCGTATCTCGGCACCTTTATTCCTCAACTCCTCTACAGTTTTCCAAAACTCCTCTTTAGTTATTAAGCCCTGTCTTAACTTCTCTAGAAGTACTTGACCTTCTGTTAAAGACCTGCCTTCTATTAATTCTTTGTATAAAGTCTCAACAATAATAGTATCGCCTATCATACCGATCTCTCCCCATACAGGTTCTCTATCTGTAGAATAAAAGGCAAAACTTTTGAATTCTGGCATCATGCGAATAATCCTCGCTTGTGCAGGGTGTACATAAAGCATTATAGGCTCCCTATATACTTATCTTTAAAATATACCTCTACGCTGTCCTTCTCTGGCTCAACTGCTCCAAAGCCTTCACAATCAGGACATAGATATATAAGATCGTCATTTTCACCTGATAGGCGAATTCTTCCCTCTATATCCCCAATAATCTCAAGATGACCAGTGCTGTCCTCTCCAGTATCGTAAACCATTTCGTGCTCAACCCAACCACTCCCATCGCATAAATCGCAAGGTTCAAGGGCTTGTCCCTTAACTCTCATACTAATTGTTACTTCATTACTGCTTGGCAGGCAGTTTCTTAATAGGCCTGGCAGGCAGTTTCTTAATAGGCGTCGCACGGTTTATTACCTTCTCTCTTTGACCTAGTAAATTAACTATATATTGAGCTTCGATACGTAATACTTTTGCATTTTTCCAGTTTACGAGAAACGTAGTTATAGCTATAGGTTTTCCTATATTATCTACAGTAAGTACTGGTTCACCACCAAGTAGTCGAAAGTGCTCTTCCTCAGTTAGAAGTACATTTCTACCCATATACTCACCAGCTATTATGTTATACCCGGCGTTATCTTCCATTTTACCCTCTTCCGCGAGTGATTTGGTGTATTTAGGCTTGGAGCGAGGGCCGGCGATACTGTTTACTCCTCAAACGATTGTTGACTCTTCCAGAATTCATCTTGCAGTGATTCTTGTTTAGATACAGCTTCTTGGTCTTCCCAAATGAAGTATCCCCATACGCCATCTACCCGCGATAGATAGGCTTTATGTTCTACATTGTCTTTGAATGCATCTACTAATAGAACTACCGTATCAGGGGTTATATCCCCGATTCTTGTAGTATGAACAGAGATAGTTCTATCTTCATTTACTTTATCAAAATCTACGTTTATTCGTCTCATCTTCTTCTTTCATAAAATTGGTGTAGTACTAACCGTCTTTGGGTATACCAAAGGAGGGGGTTCCTACGAGCATAAGGCGGGACTCGAACCCGCAACATCCTGCTTGGAAGGCAGGAACTCTAGCCATTGAGTTACTTATGCGTGTTAAGTACGCCTTCGATAAGGATAGCTGAACGGAGTTTCCGCATAGGCTCGTACTTAATACTATTTAGTAAGCCCAATGACAGATTGCACGGCTCTAGCTTTTAACAGCCCTAGCTTTTACTAGGAGTAATAGAGCAACCCATGGCCCGAAGCCTCGTGTCTCGTACTGGTACTGCCGGTACTTACTATAGGGTGACGGAAGGGAATTGAACCCTCGTTAAAGGGACCACAACCCTCTGTTCTACCATTGAACTACCGTCACAGTCTAGATAGCAGGACTTGAACCTGCGGCCTCCTGCTCCCAAAGCAGGCGATCTACCAACTGATCTACATCTAGTAGGTGGAACCTAGTCTATACGCTGCTCAGCGGATAGTGGTCAACGTAGTCCTGGATTTCGGTTCCGCTGATCTTCCAAGGTTCGAACTTGGGACATCCTCCTTAACAGGGAGGCGCTCTACCGGCTGAGCTAAAGATCAATAAAAAAGGCCCTCTTCGTTGCAGTGAGGGGATTCGAACCCCTGACCTCTTGGTTATGAGCCAAGCGAGCTAACCGAACTGCTCTACACTGCTATGTGTGAAGCCCAATGATGTAGATCTTTCGCTCTTTCACAGAGGGTGGGATATAACTCCCACCAGGCCATACATCGGTACTTCACAAGCTGGTCTGCTAAAGGTAAGCACCGTCTACTTCTTGCTGGATGGATTCGAACCACCGACAACCTCCTTTAATGGAGGTGCTCTTCCCTCTGAGCTACAGCGTTGACATTTTTAATTACTTCAATAACGAGACCCTCTATTCAATATCGTACCATGTATATGTAATAAGTGCAAGTATAACTAATTAGGAATTACCCGCCCATACATGCGGCTTTTATATGCCGCTTAATGGTTCGAGAATGCCCTGTAAGGGGCTATCAGTATCGAGTTGGTGTCCCAGGCTACTGTATGGATTTACAGGGCCTTAGATCAGGATTTTAGGGTGGTATAGCTCTTTAACTATTTAGTTAATTGACTTTGGGCTACCCGCCCCCCTGGGCCACTGTTAGGCCTATATAAGCGTAACCATCCGCGAAACCTGGCGGACAAACTACACAAAAGCGACTTAAGGGACGGGGGGGTCAAATCGTGATAAAACGGACAAGTAAAATAGAGTAGAAGCCGACAAACGGCAAGTGTTACGGAGTGTATGACTAGCCTACCTGAGTAGTGCTCAAAGGGTTCAACTCCCAATGAGCACGCGCGGAAACACCGCAACAGAGTAGGAGATAGAAATGTCACAAGCACGCGAAATCCTGTCCGGTCTTACCAGACAACACGCCTCTGGCAAAGACGGCTATGAGGCTGCGATTGAAGCCTTTTCCCTTCAGTATAAGGAAGACAGCACCATTGTCCCCACCGATTGGGCTGAACTCAATGCCAAGCAGCAAGTTTGCCACACAGGCGGATACCTAGTAGCACACAAGGGGTTCTCACCTACAGAGGTGTATTCCTTTGCTAATGCTATTAGCGCGGAGCACGCAAAGATTGATTTGAGTGCTACCAAGCCCGCTATTGTTGCCCAACTCAAGGCGTTAGATGAAGCCTTGAACCAAGCCAATACCGAGCGTGCCAACCAGTTGTTGGCGCTTGGTGATACCACAGATAAGCACGCTAAGGCTCTTGTCCGAACAGGCAAGGAACTTATCGCTGCTTATACAGCAACACCAACCATCAAGTCTGAAATCTTGGTTAGGGGTCTAATCAAGGAATTGGTGGACATTCTTCCAGTATCTCTTAGTGAGGTACTTTCAGAAGTAGCCTAGTCTCAACTCTGTGAGCGTAGTCGGGGGAGAATAAAATCTTCCCCGACTCTCTTTTTATGCCTATTTACCGCCGTTATCACCTGTCCCAAGGGGCGGGGGATAACAGTATTGGGAATAGGTATAAATGGGGAGTCTAGACTTAATCTAGCGCGCAGATACCTGAAAACTCGTGGTATCGCCCACAGGTAGGTTAGTTATACACTATTCGATGTCTTATAGCCCCTTGGCCTACTTAATTGTAGGCTGAGGGGCTATTTTTCTTTGTTTTGGCTACTGCGACTTGACATAGTGTAGCCGTGTGTGTATCACCAGGCTATGGGGCTTGGGGCTAGTCTATTATCAGGTAATTATCAGGTTATAGGCTTTACTTAAATAAATACTATGTGTGTATCACCAGGCTATGAACTAGGAGACTGGTTCTCCATATTATGGTTGGTTCTGGATATAAATAGTCATTAAAGGCTATTTAATGGACATATCTATAAATATAGCCCTGTTATAAGGTATAACCGCTATAACCGAATAGTTTAGGGTTTGTCTCCCTTTTCAGGAAGGTTTGCATTGGTATTCTTATTAAGATACACACATAGTATTTAAGTGTTTCCCGCCGATTTTTCGCCCAACTAGAGAGAAGGGGCTCCGCACACTCAGCACGACGCATATTTATAGACATATGCGATTAGGCAGGTAACTGGCTAACTGTGGGTTCATAGCCTGAGTCGTGCACCAAGCATAGATAGCTGGTTTATTAGCAGGTTATAAGCTATGGGGCTTGAGGGAGAAGTAGATGGATAAGTGTGCTGTATGTAATGAACCTATTGACCGTTATGCCGAAGGCGTAAGTGTAGAAGATTGGTGTGTATGGCACACCTATCACGATAAAGAGGGGAATAAATAATGTGTGCTTGCGGTTGCAAAACCTGTCCTAAATGCTCTCATCATTCTAAGGAGAAGAGCTGTGTGGTATAGAGAATAGGGCATAAATAGTATTTCCCGCCGATTTTCTACCCAATTAGGAAGGATATAAGATGTCACCTGAAGCCGAGCGTATGATGAGGCTAGATATAGCTTTTGTGAAAGAACGGATAAGAAATACTACACATGTCCCCTTTGAGAAGGGTTCTTGCCCTATTTGGGAATGTCAAAAGTGTGAAGATGAGGCAAAGAAGGGGTTGTAATGACTAAGAAGCATGTAGGTTGCTGTACTAAGGTTAAGTTCTGTTTTAATGATTTAGTTGGTCTAGGTATTGTTAGTGATTCTAAAAGCCTTCCCGATAATTATTCAGAGATTACTATTGTCTTGCCTACAAACAAGGCAATAAAGATATTTGATAAATTAGGTCAAATAGATAAATAAGATTAGATATACACATATAAAGATAGATACCAAGGTCACTATTTACCGAGTGCGTCATTGAGGAGAAAAGGTAATAGTGGTTGGGCGTAATGAACCTGTATCTATCTCTATATGTGTATATTTCTAACTTAGACAGTACATAATCAGCGAAGCAGTTATTCGCAAATATCACAAGATTAGCCCTATTACCGAACCGTCTTGAATGAGGCTACGGCTATATTCCGCTTACTAACGGGCGTAAAAAAGATAGCTCATTGGGATAGGGCTAATACTACTAAATATGTATAAAAAGGAGCAACATAAACTATGAAAGCAATTAAGTTTATATGGAGTAAATATAGGGTGTTAAGCCTAGCTAACCAAGCTATAACAGTGTTGATATTTGTTAGCACAGTAATAGATGTGATAATTCACCACTACGCTTACGCAACTATTAATATATTGTGGTTTATTATACTTGTACTTTTTAGACTTCTTGATTGGCATCAAAAGGAACTTATTAAGTCTTTAAAGGCTCACAATAGAACGTTCAATGAGTATCAAAACTATGTAGTAAGAACAGGCGAAATACTAAAAGCACATGCAAATGGCGAATGTGAGTATAAAGATGTCAACTAAATTTGTAGTTACTCAAACTAAAATAAATGCTCACCCAATGCTTAAAATATCTACATGTGTAATGTGTAAACAATATGCAAAAATAGATGATCACGTAGAATGTGGAACGGCTATGTGGATACATATAGGTTTTTGCCCCACAGAGGCTGTTCCGGTAACATCAGAGCAAGCGACCCCAAACATAACAAAGGATAAAGAAATGGAAAGAATCACAGTAGACCGTCAACTACTTATAAACAAGATAGTTGAGATAAATAAGGCACAAGACGACAAATACAGTGCAGATTTAGCTGCTTGGACAAGTGAAATAACTGCAGGTGTCACAAAGCAAGCACAGCATGTTCAAGAAGTTCTTGCTGCCCTTACAGCCAATATTGGTGACGCAAGTAGCATTACTGTGTCCGAATACACTTCTTCTATGAATTGGGATTCCGCAGAGATTCGAATCTCTTTTGATGGTGTGAATGCCGCGGAGTTTGGTGGAAAGTTTTCCTATGTAGCAAAGGACGGGGAAAAAGGCAAGCCAAAAGATCCAGCAACTACTCCAGCATATGAAGAGCGCGTTCGCTTCCTAACAGTGCTCCAACTATCGTCAAATGACACAATTGAGTTGGATATGTCTTGGAATAACAAGTATCTCAACTAAATAATAACTAATTGGTCATGGACAGATAAGAATGTGCGCTTGAACTGCTCCAACAGTTCGAAGGCGTCAGGGCGCACATCACCATCTATAAGGAGAAACATGCAAAATATTTGGAATAAATTAGCTTGGTATAAAAAGGCATTTTATGTTTATATGACATGTATTATGCTTACAGTTCTTATCTTGCGCAGTTATTTATCTGCATTAATTATTTTAACTATGATTCTTGCCAACCTGTACTTGGAAAGGTTTTAATATGTCCAATAAACTTATATATGAGTTAGTAGATGGTTTGGGAGACTCAATTACTTGCGATGATTGTTATAAAGTTGTCAAATTGTGGTGGACAGACGGCACTCGCGCGATATGTACTCGTTGTAAAGAACAAAGAAAACTATAATGAAAGAAACAACGTCAGTATGTTGCCGTAGTTCAGTGTCTTTAGTTGAAATCGTTGATAAAGACGGTATGCGTGTAGAAGGTCAAATTGACCATTTTCAATGTGATACATGTGGTTCTATTTCTATATTTACAAGGAGTAGTTAAATGCAGATTTTACCGTATCCAGACACTACAGGTTGGGACGAACACTTAGTAAATATTGGTCAACTAAATATTGTTATTAAATGTAAGCCAGATACTGCTACTAGTAGGTTATGGAACAAAATGTCACCATCTAAAAGAATAGCCGAGATTAAAGGTTTTCTTGAAGATCAGTTTCCAGATATTCCTGTTGTAAACCTAACAGATGAAAATCTAAAGCCTATATTGGCTGATATAAACGGTATTGCTATGACAACTGTTTTTGAGTTGGCAAGCATGCAAAATAAAAACCCCCAAGAAGAGCAAAAGAAAGAGGAATCAAAATGGAAGAGGTTATTTCAAAAGAAGTAGAAAAGATAAACATGAAGTCATGCAGGTCATGTCACCACTCATACTCACCTGATGATATTAAATATCACACATGTACTCCATGCTTAAGTTGTCGTCTATATGGCGTAACAATATGTAAGCGGTCTCGTCCAACCCTGTTAGTTATCAAAGTTAGGGTATAAATATGTGGTTTATATCATTTTGTTTTTTCTTTGCTGGTTATGATACTTCGGCATATTTAAATGAGCACAAAATGATTTATATACTGTCCGCTATAGTACAGGCGCTACTAGGAGCTATATCAATAATGTTGCAGGATTTGTGATGTTAATGAGAAAATTAATCCCTTACTATTATAAACGCAGAATATTAATGACACCGGTTTGTTTTATAATAAGACATAAAACAAATACAATGGTTCATGTAAAAGACTACAAAATATGTACTAGATGTGGTCATAATCTTAAAAAGATAATCTCATTTAAAGAATTCTCATTAAAAAGAAAGTGAGTGCGCAATGTATATACTTATTTGTCTTCTTATTAGCGCAGCTTTCTTAGAAATCTGCCTATGTAGAGGTGAGGAGACTCCTATTGAAGTATATACAAGACTATGACTGCCAAGATAATCGGCATACATATATATTCTATAAGAACCGCATTTATAAACAAAACATATATATAACTGCGCACAACTTTGTGTTAGATATTGCTTCTGTAATGTGTGTATGTGAACATTGTTTTCAGCCTTTTACTGTGTGGATTTGTTGGAAATGCAACAAGGCTGTAGATGAGAGTCAAAGCTTTTCTGCATACTTTCATCACATTCCACATGATGGTGTATCACATAGAGAATGCCCTCCTAAGTTTGATAGAAATGAATCAGATATATGTTTTAAATGTCGTAAAGAAGTGAATCTATATGAATTATACACCGGAACATCTGGATATCAATCCTGGCACGCCAAGTGTCTAACAAAAGCCCAAAGGAGAGAAAAATGTTAAATCTGCGTAAGAAAATAGAAAATAAAGTAAAAGAGCCAATACTTTTGTCTCCTAAAGAGGCAGAGAGAATTGCATACCAAATGAGCACATCATATACTCAATTTCTAACAAGTTTAGAGAAGCTTCAACCACAAGTTGAGGCATGGAAAGAAAAACAAAAAGAATTACTTATGGAGTAACGATAACATAGGAACGCATATGAGACGGATGCGGCACTGGTGGTGGTCGAGGCCCTTGATAACAGGTGAGATAGCACAATCTTCAACATTCCTGTCTAGAAAGTAAGCGCATTACCTAGTGAAAAAGCGATTGTCTATTCCGTTACCAATAAGTAAAACCCGCAGATTATCTCTGATGGGGGGTTAAAATGCGAGCAGGGAGATGACAATATATATTTCCCTTCTCGCATTCTCCTCATATAGTAAGTAAGAAGAGTATAGAATAAATACGATAATACCTTGTACCCAGGCAGTAGTTACACTACTAGAGTCCGACCTCTGCGTGTAAGCACGTCCGATGGGTTTCTTTGGTTTGAGGCAATAAATATTTGTCCATTGAGGCAATAACATTCGCCCACTTAATACGATCCCTCTATATATAAACGAATACTAATCATATTCTATGTGAATTTCACAGACTATATAGATATCTAATATAGGCCAAAGATATAGATGTGGACCGAAATATATCCTCGTTTATTCTATGCTCTTCTTATCTACTATATTGTAGATAATAGAAAAGGAGAAGATCATGGCATCAGTAAAAGTAGACAAATCCCTACTTGTTGACAAACTCACTAAGTTAAATGAGCGAGATGTTAATAAGTTTAATAAAGAGTATGAAAAGTGGGTTCAAACAAAGACCAAAATTGAAGCAGATAATGCTAAAAAGAAGGCCGAATTTGATAAGGAGCTAAAAGCTGTCTTTACTAAGTTAAGTAAAGATGTTTCAGAAATAACCTACGTTGCTAACATTAGCGATAGATCCTATAACCCACTCACTCACAAATATGTGGACGGTAAGGGAGTGAACATTATTTTACCAAGAACAAGCACAATTAAATTCCCCGAAGTAATCTATACAAATCTTCCATCAGAACCAAAGGATCCACAAACTGATGCTCATTCTAATTGGACGGTTCGTCAAGACTATCTCTCTACTTTAGAACTTACTAAGGCTCTTGAAGTATCAGTCAATACCGATTGGCATTCTAGATATCTTCGCTAATAATTAACTGAGTAGTCCTTCCCTACTACTCAGTTATTAGTGATAGGCATATAGGCATCACTCTAATACCCGAATGATGATTAAAATACTATATTTATGAACTGATAGAAATAAATATGGGAAAAATTACTCGTTTCCCCGTAGTCTGCGCACGCCTAAATGGGCGGTTGTTCGTAAAGAACGGCAATTAAGTTGCGTAATCAGAGAATATGGGACCGTAGAGTTGAAGGGTTGGCACGGTGTGCGTATGAAAGTCATGAAATTGGACTCGATGTCTATATGTCTATTATTATTATTTATAAAACCCTGAAAGGAGAATGCGTGAGTATTGTGAAATTTGAAAATATTTTTAATAGGCCATATCCGCTCATTGAGTCTAGGATTCACGCCAATCTTTATAGGAAAACGGAGGAAGATAATTTGTCGAAATATTCGGTAGATCCTTTGTTGTGCTTTAAAGATCCACACAGTTATAGATTAACCGCACGACCAGACCGTACTAGTAGAGGTGTGCTGATACATGACCCCATAGAAGAAATAATAGGAGCGACAGAAGAACGTAAACCAGTATTTGCACAATTAATACATGAAAGCAACTACTTTGAGATAACCTGTTATAAATGCGACCTTTGGTTTTCTCTATTTGTATGTAGTGTGTGCAATAAAGTTATTTCTTTTGAGGACTATGATGCATTCAATAGTAAAGAGGATGTAATCAATTTTAGACACTATAATTGTCTGAAATATAATGATAATAGGTCAACTATATGTATGTTTTGTAGAGGATCTATGGAGTCATATTTTATTAAATACTTCGAGAATACATCTGGATATCAATCCTGGCATAATGGATGCGACCGCCTGTATTATGTAAAACATAAGAAATTTAAAGACAAGATATATTAAATTTACCTGCGACGCCTACTTTGCTAGGCGAAGGCGAGTGAGAGTTGAGGGTCTCTCACTCGCTTATTTTATTTCCTCAAAAATAAAAGGAGAACTAATGGATATGTTTCAATGGGTATTTGTAAGCATTATTTCTATATGTGTGGGTGTTGGTGCTGCTTTTCCTCAACTCTTTACTTTTAAGGACAACTAATGCCTAAACTAACATATACAGCATCTATCGAAGCAGATGTTATTACAGAGGCACACAAAGCTGCACTCTGTTTCATATTACTTACACAGATAATGGGGAAAGAGCGTGTTCAGAAACTATCCCAACAAGGAAAGAACCAAGAGAATTCAGGAACTGAAGAGAAGCAACGCAGCATCTCCTATTCCTGATAAGACCAAATGGTCTAAACGCTTACGCAATAGGTGGAAGCGAGAAATACAAAACGAATAAGAAAGGACAAAGAATGGCCGTTAGCAAAACCAAAGTGGCTGGCTATGGGATTGGTGTGTTTTTTGCAGCATTCCTAGTAATAGCACTATTTGGAACAGTTATAGGCGGTCTGCCATTTGCAAAGACTGGTGCCGGTGAGGTAGCAGTTATTCGTAATGGCGGTATTGCCGCTAATCAAGTGCGTACGATACTTGAACCTGCTGGTTCATACAAATTCGTAGGTTGGTTCCATACTGGACACGTATATCCCGCATCTCAGCGTTTTTATACAATCACTTCATCCTCTAAAGGTGGAGATCGACCAGGTGTAGATGTTGAATCAGTTCCAACTAAGGACGGCGTCCAAGTAGGTATTGAAGCAACTATTTACTTTACCCTTAATACTGATCCCACAGTTTTAGCAGCATTTGACACTAAGTATGGTAATCGAACGTATACAGGCTTCAATGGTGATCAATTATACGCGTGGGATGGTTCAGATGGTTGGTCTGCATTCTTAGATCAAATTGTACGACCAGTTATCTCTAACAATTTCCGTTCAGAGATTGGTAACTATTCATGCTATGAGTTAGTTTCGTCCTGTGCCTTGGTACAGAACAACGGGTCACTCAATGCATCTGCACCAGTTACTGTAAGTGGTAAGAACAATTTGAATATCAATGCTGTACAGAAGGCAGTTCAAGACGGTTTGGTTCAAGACATTAACGCAACACTAGGTGGGCCATACCTTCAGGGATTCCAAGTTAACCTTGTTAAGGTTACACTTCCTGCTAATGTACAAGAAGCTGTAAATAGTGCACAAGCAGCATTCGCCCAAGTAACTGAGGCTCAAGCCAGAGTACAGTCAGCTAAGGCAGATGCACAAGCAAACGTGGAGCGTCAACGAGGATACTCACTATGCCCAGCTTGTTCTGCTATTGATCAATTGAAAGCAATTCCACCAACGATTACTACCTTCGCACCTGGGACAGGGTTTGCGATAACTAAGTAATCACATAGATGGTCAAGGATACTCATTACTATTCTTGACCATCTTTATGCGCAGATAGCTTAATAGGTGAAAGCCCCATACTCATAATGTGGTCTATCAGGGTTCGAGTCCCTGTCTGCGTACTACAACTATAAAGAAAGGAGGGAATACATTGTTGGAATGGAATAAAGATAATCAATACCCAATTGCGTGGATAACACTTACATCAGTGGTCTCATTTATATTATTCATAGCAATATCTGTTAGTCCGGATTTAACACTTGTGGCTAAACTAGTTTTATTTGCAATACTAATTGCAATAACTGGCGGACTTATTATACTCATGCTTAGTGATGGCGATTGGTAAGGTCCGGCCCAACACAAACATTTTCTCCCTACAAATCACACATAGAAAAGGAAACAAAATGAGAAAACCTCAGTTAATGACCTGGTTACACAACGGTGTAGAAGAATCGGGTTATCATGTATCAACAGATGCTCTAACAGGTGTAAAAACCTATCGTACAGCAAATGGGCGCACTACACGCTCAGATCGTAAAGATAGGACCAACGGCTTTGAACTCGCTAAAATCGTAGCTAAGAGCGCCATAGTCACACCCAAAAATCTTTCAGATAAGTTAACTATCTCATATGATGGGATAAGCGAACGTAATAATGACGGTAAGTTTTTTGTGGTCATATCTTCATATGATCAAAGCGATCTTATTGAATTCATTAATCCATTTTTTGATGGAAAGATGGATGACCCTCTTTGGCGTGCAGTTTTTATAGAAAAACCTGAGCCAAAGGAAGTTGGATACAGAGTAATGACTGATAATGGGGCAGTTTGGGTTTTAACGCAAGTTGAGGACTCACTTAAGTGGGTAACTACAGATGATGGTTCGCTTGATATTAGAAACTGGGATGAACTGCAAGATCCACTTCATTTAGGAAATCAAGAGGTATATAGCTAAAATGACAGAAAAATCATTTCCACAGCTTTATGAACTATCCACGACTGGAAAGATCAAAGTATGGTCTATTAAAGCTGTGGACAATGGTGCTACGTCAGATGTTGTAACTTCTTTTGGTGCTAAAGATGGTAAGTTACAAGTTACCTCAGACACAATTAAAGAAGGTAAGAATATAGGCAAAGCCAATGAAACGTCGGTGTTTCAACAAGCATGTGCTGAAGCCCAGTCTAAATGGGAAAAGAAGAAAAAGAGCGGGTATGTAGAAACATTAAAAGCCGCTAAAGCAGGGGAGGTCGATGCCATCATTACTGGTGGCATCGAACCTATGCTTGCTCATTCGTATTCTAAATCTGGAGACAAGATAGTGTTTCCCGCTTTTATACAACCAAAGTTAGACGGTATGCGTTGTATTGCTATTAAAAAGGGCGAAGATGTGACCCTTTGGACTAGAACACGTAAGCCGATAACAAGCTGTCCTCATATTATAGAGGCCATAAAAGCACAGTTCTATGGCGATATTATCTTAGATGGTGAATTGTATAACCACGCTCTTAAATCTGACTTTGAGAAGATAATCACAGCTGTTAAGCGTACTGAACCTACAGAAGAATCTAAGTTAATTCAATATCATATTTATGATGTTATTGAAGACCGAGAATTTCATAAGCGTACTATGAAAATAGGTCATTTAAAGAGCCCTCTTGTAGAGGTAGATACTTTGTTCATCGACGATGAAATAGAAATGATGAAAGAGTTTGTAGAGTTTGTTGAACAAGGTTACGAAGGGTTAATGATACGTAATCAAAACAGTATGTATGTTAACAAGCGTTCGTATGATCTTCAGAAGGTTAAAGAGTTTGACGATGCCGAATTCCTAATTGTAGGGGTTAAAGAAGGTCGTGGTAAACTTCAAGGCACATTAGGTGCTTTTTTATGCCAAACCGATGATGGAACTCAATTTGAGGTCAAAATGACTGGCAATCAAGAAGACAACGCTAAGTATCTCAATGATGAGTCGTCATGGAAAGATAAGTACCTTACAGTTAAATATCAAGGTATGACTACTAAATCCAGTGTTCCTAGATTCCCTATTGGACTGCGTATTAAACTGGAGGAATAAATGAAATCAATAAAATATAAGATAACAGATTTTATATATGGCATTGCTGTACATATTTCTAAAGTTTCTCATGTAAATATGGAACGAGAATGCGATTGGAGATGCAGCATTGCCTACTATGTCAACTATCCTTTATATTGCATCGCAGACAAACTAAATAAGGGAAGAATTTGGAGAGAAAGTGATGAGCATGGATCTACCTGTTAATTATGACATGATTGATTGGATTGAACGCAAAAAAGTTAGAGAAGAATATGTACGAATTCAAAACAATCTGTGTTTTTGGTGTGGGGAGTCTCTATCAGAAGATCCTCCATCTAGAATTACCGATTTAAGTATTAACTGGTCATTGTTTCCGCCAGTTTTCTTAGCAAACCCAATACATTTACAACACGACCACGGTACAGGCATGACTGAAGGCGCTGTACATGGGTATTGTAATGCTGTTATGTGGCAATATCACAATAGATAAGAAAGAAGCAACAATGATTCAACTATGGGTATGGGAATACGAAGGAAAGACTTGGCTAGGAACTAAGGATGATGTTGAACCTATAAATCTTTATGGAACACAGATTGATTTTCCTTTTGGAAAATCATCTTGGTTTGCCGAAAAAGATGTCACCAACCTCCGCAAAGTCAAAGTGGTGGACGAGGATTGCCAAGACGAAAGTCACTTATTCGTAAACGACACTTGTAAGTATTGTGGACAGAAGTTACCCATCAACAAGACCTACCTCACCACCAAACAATTCATCAAGGTTTGGAAGTCGCTTGATGATGACAAACGCAAAGAGTTGGATACGTTTTCGTATGTGAATTGGAATCCGAATTGGAATGAGGCTTGGATTGCGGCTCGGCGTGCGTTTTGGAGTGCGGGTTGGTATGAGGCTTGGTATGAGGCTTGGTGTGCGGAATGGTCGGCGGCTCGGTATGCCGACCTTGCAATAGTCGCACGCGACAAGATAACTCCCAACCAATTCAACACTTTGGTTCATCCTTGGACTTCTTGCGGATTATCGCTCTATTCAGAAGATTGGGAACAAGTCTTAACCCCACCCGTCACCGAACCTAAGAACTTTGGGGCGATTGTTGAGGCTGAATACATTGATTGGAAAAACGATAAGGTAAAAACCCGATTTACATTTTCTGGAATTTGGTGGATTAACGAAAAATTTGGAAACAGATTTAAGTGGGAATTCCTAATCAACCCAAGCATCATCTCGGAAGGGGTAGAGGGATGACAACTTATCTTGAATGGCTGGGCGCAATTCTCGGCACAAACTTTATTATTCTCTGCGTGCTTTTCTTAATCGCCTTGTTTAGAGGGGAGATTTACTAAATGAAACACCAATACGAGGACTACAAATCATTTCTTGATTCCGAAATTTTAATGTGCGACTACAACATAGATGTTTCTCCGATAACGGGTAATAGTGTTGAGATCATTACTCGTTACCGCGCCTCTCTCCTAGCCAACAAAGCAACGCTAGAGAGGCATAAGCCGATACAGATTTTAAGTGATTCAAAACATGATGGCGGAATCACTCACCGTTGCGGAGGAGAGTGTAGAGGTCGTCTGGGCAGCCATAAGGTCGCTCCTTGCCCTTCCCTTCTTGATGTAACTAACCAACTAGACGAGGTGATGGGATGAGCGCAAATGATTATGAAGAATTGATTTGGTCTGTTATCCACGACTTATGGGTTGGAAGTTTTCATGCACAAAATAGTTATGGCGCACCCTTTCATCCGAAAAATAGAAATGATGCACTAACTCTATTAAGGGTGCTTGATGGTGGAAAATCCAAAGAATTTTGCTCAAAAGAACTTATTGATTTTTGGTCGCTTAAAAGTCCAAATTACAACACTCTTGATAGGAGCCTCCAATGACTGACTCATACAACACCCTGCTTGCCTTCTTTCGCCAAATTGAACGCCAAGTATGGCGAGAAGACCTAGCAAAAGGAGCTTCTAATGACTGACATCAACGAGATCGTGGACAAAGCAACACCCGAGCAATTAAGGCTCGCAATCCAAGATGTGCTTGAAATTCCCAACTGGAGCAATTACATGGACGAAACGGAAACAGAAATCCGAGAAACAACTGCGTACAACAGGGCTTTGGAAGATGTGTATCAAGCAATCACCAACCGACTAGGGGGAATGGAATGAGTAGAGGCGATTCAGACCTTCCATTCCTTTGCCCGTTTTGCGGTGAAAAGTTTGGAACGGGCAACGACATTGGCTTGTTAAGCGTTGTCACTTCGGTTCAATTCACCGAACCGACTCCTTGTTGCGGAGTGCGCGCAACGGGAACTATGACTCGTAATTCAGATGGAGTAATTGAGATAACAGAAATGGAGCGTGTCTAATGACTAACGAAGAAAAATTAGAACTATTAGAACTAATCGCACAGGCTAGGGAGTTGTGTGAGCAACAAATTGCAGACTACACGCCTAGAGAAAGTTGGACAGTAGAAAATTATCCTATCTATTGGCTTGCTGAGTATCAAAAAACACTTAAAGCATGGACTACCCATCTAGCAGAGATGGATGAGCATGGAAGCGTTGCTGACAACAACTGCAAATGGTGTTCTGCTCAGAATGACTGGGAGTATGAACGCGCTTATCCCTGCGACTTCCTAGTAACCAAAGCCAAGCGATTGTTAGGGGTGGAGTGATGAATTACAGAGAAGCATGTACGGCTATTGAAGAAATCTTGGCCTCAATTCCCGATAGCGAACTTCCGGAATTTACGAAGATCGAGGTCGAAAAAGAAAAGCCCGTAGTTTGGTGGGGAAGCATTGGTTGGCACCTTGGAACTTCACGACGAAATGGCGAGCGCAATCCATTGAATTATCGCTCGCATGGAGCAATTGACGCCGTACAAGCGGAAGCGGTCTATCGAGCTGACAAAGCATTTTTCGAGAACGGTGACCTCGTTGAAGGTTTTGATCTAAACGCTAAAAATGTTCTAAAACCCCAAGCCGGCGATTTACGCGACGGCGCGATAGATGTGGAGATTATTACAAATGATTGACATTTCAAAATGTAAACATGAAGGTAACCGTTCAGGGTACATTGAAACCTTACAAATTGGTATTCAGGGTCTATCGGGTATCAAGCAACGCAGAGTCGAGCGATGTATGGATTGCTACGCAATCCTTAAAGAACCTGTTACGCGTGAGGAATGGAAAGCCGAACTTGAGCCAATTATCCGCGAGCAGATAGCGAGGGAAGATGAGAAGGTTGGTGATAGTTATGTCTGCCCTCGCCTGCCTCACCCAGCAGGAATGAGTGGCTGTGACTATTGCTCTGGGGTTCAAGACGGGCTTTATTTGGCCGCTATTATGGCTAGGGGTGAACCTAATCAAGTTACCAAAGATGCTATTGAGGAAGCGAGGAAGATGAATGGGGCATGACAAGTATCTTATTGAAAAGAACATTCCAAATACAGGTATAGAACTACCTATTCTTAATTCTTGGGACCCAAACCCACTATATTCCGAAATAACATATGGTCTATATCAGGGCGGTACACCTAATAATGAGAGACTTAGGTTAGGCGGTACTGGTAGTGAATCTACAGTGGGATTTGATGCTGTTATTACTATGTATTATGATGTCGCCCCAGCAAACCGCAGTATTCCAGAACTACGCTTTCTATTTAAAGATGGAAAGATATCGGAGATAGATCTAGATGAACTGCGTCATACCATTATTTGGGGTCGTAGACACCTACTTGCTGACCATAAGTTATTGGTCAGATGTCAAGCAGGTCTTAATCGTTCTGGCTTAATAGCAGCGTTGTTGCTGATGCTAGACGGACATGCTGTAGAAGAGGCTATTACTCTTCTAAGAGAGAAGCGTTCTGAATGGGCGCTTTGCAATGATGAGTATGTAACTTGGCTGTTTGAACACGGGGAAAAGTTTATAAAGGGGATTATATGAAAAATAGAAGTTTACAAGACATATTAAGAGACGGTATGGCATCCCCACAGCAATGTGATGACTGTGGAAAGATTGCCTATGTTAGACCTTGGGGCCCTAACGGCACCATTATATGTCCAAAATGTGGTGCTAAAGATCCGCACGGTACTGTAAAAAGAATGCTTACAGTTACATATGAAATGACAGAAGAAGAAGCAACAGAGCGTGCGGACTTTCTTATAGAATCATATCCGGATTTGTTTAAGGGGATATTATGATAGAGCTGGATGGCGCACCTATGCGTCCTACAACATTTCCTGATAGAACAGTCCAAATACGGAAACTAGATAAAGGGTGGTCTGCTTGATATGAGCGAACTACATTACTGCAACAATTGTGGCAGAAGAGTACGTTCAGATCAAACAGAGTTAGTAATCAACACATTAAGAGGGAAAGATTACTACCACGAAACGTGGAAAGGTTGTTATGAGTCTACTCGTGAATCTCCAGTAATAATGACAGAGACAGAGCGACAGATACAACAACTCGCATACCATACACATATCTAGTAACTTTGGTCGTGTGCAGGTAAGAATATGGGCTGAATAAGTCGCATAACTTATATTTTATGACAACCCATATCACCAATAAGAGCCTCTGTAGCTCAACGGATAGAGCAAATCGTTTCTACCGATAAGGTTGGGGGTTCGAATCCCTTCAGAGGCACGGGTAGATGGTTCTACCTCTCAATATATATTAAACGTGACAATATAGCAAGCCCAAAAGGCTGATGCCAAGCTATATGACCAAGAGCACTGGATGATAGGGATATAAATACTATCAGTAAACTTGTAGTAGTTCTGCTGCATCAAGTAGTCCATCAAGTGGTGTGATCTATAGGCACGGCGTCGGGGAACCATCTATCCACAATTAAACTAACCCACCGAAAGGGGCCACCATGGCAAAAGGTAAGACAATGACACCTGTAAAAGTGTCAATAGCAGAACGTAAGAATGGCAAGAAGTTTAAGAAGAACCCGGGCCCTAAGCAGATGGAGAAGACAAACTTCACCCATGTAAATGGCCGCACATTGAAGAGCCATGAAAAGCGTGAAGCATGGAAAGCTGCGGGAGGGGTATACAAGCACACCTCTATCCCTCATTGGAAAACAGGTTTAATCTGGGATAAAAGTTCAAACACATTTATAACAGAAACACAATATACAAATAGAAAAGGAAATGGATAATGTGCGGAAAACTAACACAAGTAGAAAAAGATATCATCGAGGCAGGTTTAATGATAGCTGTTAAAACTTCAGCTAAAGATAAAAATGTACCACTAACTTCTGTTTTACTGCCGGTTATGATGGTTATTGAAAAGGTACAAGCCCTATAAAAGGAGATCATAGATTAATGATAAACGCACTTACTTGGAAAGAAGGTATCGACCTTTTACGGGAAAACAATGATCCTCCAGAGATCAAGATAAACTGGAGAACCAGGTTACTTAGAAGAGATCCTTCTGATCCAGAATCAGACATTGCTATACATGACAGATATGGTGATGCTGACGTAGTAATCCATCATAAAGACGGAACGACTACAATATCCATTCCTAATTACCGTACGTTTGATAAGCAGCTTCATTCGATAATACAACGGTATTCCCAAATCACAGTATATACTAAAAAAGGTATCTGCTACATAACAGAAAAAGATCCAGATCTCACCCCTGCTAAGATACAATCTTGTAGATATTGCAAGGGGTTTGGCAAACTAGATTCAATATGTTTCACGAGCAATTGTTACAATCTAAACGAAGAGTACAACTCAAATCGAGAACTCGTAAACGTCACATGTCAAGCCCATAATTATGATGGGCTGGCTGAAGGACGAGATATGTCTAAATATAGAAACAGATATGATGGGCACACGATACGCTGTGAGCATAATTTTGATGTAACTCACAAAATACGACGTAATATAATATGTACGTCGTGTAAAGGAACAAAAACTAAAGACTATGGTTCTAAACCTATATCTCATGTATGGAGTGGCACCCCTATTAAAGTTCGAGACGGTAAAATAGTAAAAACGCCTCGTTCTGCATCTGTAATAGAGCAGGGGGTGGCGGACATTGTCGAGCATTACAGTAGCGTATAGAAAACCAAAAACTACGATTTTTACAAATACAAGTATAGTAGACAATGTTAAGCATGTAGTAAATACATCTCTAGCTGGAAATATGTTTCCTACAAATTTGGAGCGTATTTTAGAAGAATCTCCTGCATATAGAGACCTTCTTATTTATGAATGTTTAACTGGCAATTATACAGTTGAACAAGCTTTAAATATTTTGGGAACTTTTTGTAGATATATAGGTGACATATATAAAATCAAAAAGCTTTCAGAAGTTAGAGTGTGCGAAGTTATCATTACTTTAGCATATATATATCAAGATAAGTATGGATATGAAGGAGACGAATTTAAGGCCTTAATGGAAGAAACTTTTCTTAGAGTTCCTTATGACAAAGCAACAGATTATCTTAAGTTGATATATGAAACAACTATAGCATCTCAAGCAATGTCTCCTAAGGATTTAGAAAACTTATTTATATATGCTAAGAATGAGATTTACACTAGTTTCCTTAAAGAAGATAAAGTTTACTGAATAAATGATTAGCTAATCAATCTCCCTAATAAAGCCAAAGCAGAGGTCGCTAACAGAGGACGGAGTTGAGTAACTTAACGGAAATCGAGGGTTAGCTAATCCTTAACTAACTAAAGGAGAGCAATGGATAATGAAGAGTATGAAAACGAAGAAATAGAAAGGGCGTTTACAGAGTTTGTACAAGAACTCCATAGCTTGCCTGAACAAGAGCGAGAACTACATATCAATACAGTGGCCTTAGTTATTAGAACAACTATGGATTTTGCAGACGATGGTGGTTTCTTGTATGAAATGCTAACAGAATGGCCTAAGAAAAAGATCATGATGTTAGAAGCAGCAATAGCGGCGCAAATTGCGCTATCTGAGGGCATGGACCTCTAGTAAGTAAAGAGAAATCGACTTGGAATTCCTACTGATAATATCCGTAGATACCAGGTCGGTTTTAATCCTACCAATAAACAACTGAAACGGAGAAATAAATTGTCAGCAACAGAAACTACCACACAGACACAGGCACCAACACAAACATTAGATAAAGAGGAGTTCGCAGTGGTCGATAACCCAAAAACACTTAGTATTCGTTTGGCTACAGTTCCTCGTAAGGAATTGGCGGAACGGTATGTCCATCGTAAAATCTTCGGTATTGAAGATTTTGAAGTCTTTGACCATGCTCGTGAAACTGGTCGCAACACATTGATTTACGGTCCTACAGGTCCTGGTAAGACAAGTTCAGTAGAAGCATGGGCAGCAGCTCGTGATCTACGACTCGCAACCATTTCAGGTAATGCTTCTATGGAACCAAGCCAAATGACAGGTAAGTTCGTATCAGACGGTAAGGGAGCGTTCATCTGGATTGATGGTCCTGTTACAGACGTAGTGCGTAATGGTGGTGTTCTTCTTCTTGATGAGGTTAACTTCATCAATCCTAAGATCTATACCAACCTGTACTCCCTAACAGATGGACGACGTTGCATTATTCTTCTCGATCATCATGGTGAAACTATTGAAGCTCATAAGGATCTTACAATTTTTGCAACTATGAATCCTAACTATGTCGGAACCACACCGCTCAACTTTGCGTTTCGAAATCGTTTCGATATCCAAATCCCTTGGGATTATGATGACGCAGTAGAAGTAAAGTTGATTACGTCTCCTGCACTCCTTAAGTTGATGCAAAGCCTTCGAGCAGAAGCGAATAAAGGTCAGTATGAAACCCCAATCTCTACAAACATGGGTATGGAGTTTGAAGAGCTCATTAGTAGTCTTGGGTATGAGTTCGCTATGGAAAACTTTGTAGCTCACTTCCACGAGGATGAGCAAAGTAGTGTTCGTATGGTATTTCAAGCAATGGAACACAATGTCAAGGACAGTTACAATATCAAGACTACTACAGTAATTGATCATGGTGCAGAAAATAAGCCAACAATTAATGCTTGGAAGAACTAACATCAACGTAAGTAAGGAGTTATATGGCAAAGAAAGATGACCTAGAAAAACTAGGCTATGAACGTACGACTCGTACTGAAAAAGAACAGGAGCGAATTCTTCAATTGGGTTCACTCTGTCGTGTCTTTGAACAGGGTGATAGAGTTCTATCTGGAGACCCTATTAAAGTAGATGTTGTTGATAGCGGACCTGCTAATGCATGGTCTGACGGAGAGACCATCTATATCAACGAAAGCGTTGTAAAAGATCTAGATGAAGAGACACTTTTGAATGTTAGTAGTCTTAACTATCATGAGTTGGCACATCATTTCTTTAATCCCCGCAAATCAACTGAGTTAGTTAAATGGGTATTAAAGAATGACTACACAATGTCGATGAACATTCTAGAGGATCAAAGAATTGAAACTTTGATTGTTGCTAGATATCCGTCATTGGCACCATACCTTGTAAATAATACGGCTCAATGGCTAGAGAACTCCCCTGAGAATATCATGGGTATGTATCCCCTAGTTAGGGGTCGTAGATATTTGCCGGTAGATATACGCGAAGCGTATAGAGATGCCTTTGACTTCCCAGAACTCATACCAGTTATAGCTGAGATTGTAGACGAGTACCGTCTTCTATCTTTTCCTAATGACTATAAGAAAGCTCAGGAACTTATTAAGCGCTTTCAAGATGAGGTCATCCAACCTATGGAAAGTCAATTTCCAGATATGGCTGGTGGTGGACCCAATGAATGCGGTAGTAGAGACCCCATGGTTAAAGGTCGTCCAGAACCAGGTAAGAATCAAGATGCAGATTCTCAGCGTGCCGAAGGTATGGGTGAGGAAGAAAGTCCATTTAATGGCACTCCTGTAGATGGGGATGGGGACGGCGAGCCAATTGAAGGATTGGGTAACAAACCGGCTCAACCTAAATCTGGAGAAGAGGCTGCAAAGAATAGAGATGAAAGCGCAAAGAAAACACCTAAAGGTCTAAAACCTGGTAAAGGTCACGTAGACAGTGTGGGTGGAGTACCCGCTAATATCAAATCTCTTTGGAAGGATGCCGTGTCTGATGTATATTCCAACAAGAATGTACAGAAAGATATTCGTTCTAAACAGCGTGTTATCGTTGGTGGAGACGGTAAGTATGATGATCCCGCTAAACACGGAAGATTTGATACCGTTGATGTACCGCTTGAAGTAATTCAAGAGGCACGCAGATTCTCTAAAGAACTTGAGAGACTACGTGATGAGTGCGAACCTGCTTGGAACAAGGGAGTTCCTGCAGGCCGACTTAATGTTCAGCGTTGGATTAATGGCTGCGAAATTGATGAGGCCTTTGACCGTTGGGAAGAAGGAAATGACGGCGCTGATGTAGAGGCTGTTATTCTCATCGACCGTTCGGGGTCTATGACTTCTGATAGTAACGATAGAAACGCATCTCTTGCTTGTTGGACAATCAAGCGTGCGTTAGAAGCCATTGATGCTCCTGTAACGGTATACGCCTTTGACGATAAAGCTGAAGTAGCGTATACAAGTAGTGAACGGGCCAACAAGACCAAATTTAAGTTTATATTTGGTAGTGGTGGTACTGACCCATACTCTTCACTGGTTATGGCTGAGCAACTTCTTATGTCTTCTCGCAAGAAGAATAAGATGATGTTTATCATTACTGATGGATTCTTTAATAATGAGAAGAATGACGAGATTATTGAGCGTATCTCTAAAAGAGGTATTCTCACATCTGTAGTTCTTATCATGGATAGTCGCACATATGCGGCGTATCCTCCCCGCCATCCAGAGCAATACAGACACAAAGCCGAAATCTTCGGACGTATCGGTTCTGCTCGTGATCTAACAGTCTTTGCTAAGGAGATTGTTACTGGGGCTATTAAGAAGAATAGTAGACGTTAATGGCTGCGGGAATAGGAAAAATGGTGTCGCAAGTTGGTATTTTTTTAGCAAATAACCCAACTATCAAAGGACAGCCGACGGCTATAGTTACAGCTAGAGGAGTGGTAATCAGCTCCTCTAGTAAGTTAGATATTCCGCTATTTGACATGGTCTTAACTGTATCAGAAATACCTATAGAAGATTATGCAGTATATTATGCACAAACTGGTAGAGAAAAGCAAAAGGTATTTTTTAATGAGCAGCATAGAATAAGAAACGGCATATTACACAGGAAATATTGTCAGGAATACGAGGAATACCAGTTTAATATGCACCGCCTTAATACGAAAAATAAGACGCAGTTAAAAACTACTCCTAAGAAAGGAAGAAAAAAGATGAGACTGTTTAAACGTAAGAGTAACGCTAATGTCCCTACTACCGGCGCATTGATTGATTCTAATGACGAAGAACTAGGGTTTGAAGCCCCAGACCAAAATTATCTTATAAATGTCGCTACTAAAGATGTAAAAGTATCTAAACCAAATGACTCGTTTCTCATCTTTGAGGAGAAGAATACACTTACTCTAGAGGTTAAAGCTTCAGATCAACCAAGAATAACTATAGATTTTTTGAGTGATATGAAGAACAAGTGGGGTGTTCCAGACGATAGTTATTTAGAAGTAGCTACTCAAGAACATGAGAATCCAAATGGTCAAATGATAGGAGAACTTCATATTATACGTTTTACCTGGTCTAATCAAATAAAGACCGCATCGTCATCGACTGAATCAAAGGAGGAGTAGTTCCATGCCATGGATTATTGTAGATAGCATTACTAAATCTTTTATAGGTCCGTTTCCAGATCACGAATCTGCACAGATGTATATGCTTATATACTCCGACTCTCTAATAGATGGGGGAAGTAACTTAACACTAGAACCTTTGACTGAACCAGAAGTTTGGATAGAAGAGAATAGTTCAGAGTATGCTGAGGCGGTCCATGGGCAGGGTAATTGATCTCCAAACATATAAAGATACAGGTAAGGTAGAAGAAGTAACTATAGTAACTGAAAAGCTAGGAGATCCTGTAAGTATTGAAATTCCTAAAGGATGGGTCAAGTTTAACGGGTCTGTTGGATTATCTGAATATAGTTTTGTTCAAATAAGAGACATGGCTCAGAGTAAAGCTAGAAAGTGTTATCACATAAACTGGGAAGTTCTAGAGGAAGGTTATAGCGCCATGTGTATAAAGTGTGGTCTTAAGGGGTGGACAGCCCCTTGGTAAATACATTTCTTCCATATCCCAATTTTATACAATCAGCTCAATCCTTAGACAGCAGGAGACTTGGCAAGCAACGCGTAGAAGCATTGCAGATTCTGAGGGCAAACCTGGGTCTAGCTAAAGGATGGGCCAACCATCCCGCCGCAGTGATGTGGCGAGGACATGAAAACGCACTCATCGCATATGGCATAGCTATGTGCGATGAGTGGGTCAAACGAGGATATGTAGATAATTGTAAAGGTCAATTTATGGAACTATATAAAGTCCATAACTCACCTAAACCAAAACACACTAAAGGTCCTTGGTGGTTAGACAACGAAGAGTTCCATGAAAGTCATCAATCTAACTTAGTTAGAAAAGATTCCAATCATTATACGTTTAAAGTAAATGATGACTTGCCGTATAAATGGCCGGTAATGGATGGCTCATATACATTTAGAACTATAAAAAAGAAAGGAGAAGAAGATGACAAAATATAAAGGACTTATTCATGTTCATACAGTATATGAAGTTATAGTCGATGCGCCTAGTCAAGCTCTTGCTCAAGAAACAGTTGAAGACCTAGTAATTCAGGAAGACAATGGGCGTTGGAAAGAAGACTTAAATGCTGGTTGGACAGATGTAATAGAAGTTGAGGAAGTTACAGAGGACGACATAATCGAAGAAGATTAAGGAGGGCCTATTAGAAATAAAGCTACGTATAAGTTAAAGATATTATATGAAGTGCATATAGCAAAGTGGCGTGTAGACGATCAATCTATACCTGATAACCAAGAATGGAGATTACAAGTCTATGACAGAAATCAGGGTAAGTGGGTAGCGGTATCAGGTTTAGGACCTGATGAAAGCGCGGTAATCAAAATACTACAAGTAGAAGAAGAGTAGCCCCAGTCGCATACTGGGGTTACTCGATGGTGATAACTCCGTGTACTTGGAGCTGTCCGTATAAGTATACAACATAGAAAGGGATGCTATGGCAGATGAATTAGAACAGTTAGTATTGGCGGCGTACAGAGATCATAAAGAACAGTTAGATATAGAAGAAAAGATTGACCAGTTTTCAAATGATTTCTTTATAGAAGAGGGAATCGTATCTGCACTTGAGAATATTTTATATAGGGCAGGAGTACTTGATGCTTAAGTTTAGTGATATACCAGAGGAAATGCAAACTAAGGCTCAGGAATGGGCTATAGATGAGGCGTTGAGCGCAGTATTTAGTGACTATGAGGGTGGTGGATATGAGGTTATTAATACCCTAACCGCTTGGGAACCCTTTGATTGGAAAGACGAAGAGGGGCTTCTAGAGTTAACAGAATCCTTTGAGGAAATCTTTATACGTGCTTGGTTAGTTGGTTATGAAGCTGGCAACCTACAAGCGTTTAATGAGGTTAAGGATGACAAGTTAAATATTTTAGGCAGCTGGTCTCTTCACAAGGATGATATTCCGGACGGCAGTACAGAAGAAGATATAGAAGCATATATAGAGATGATAGATGATGCTATGATGCACACTATCCAAGACTTTGCTCCTAGCAAAGAAGCTACAGAAGATCTAGAAGATGGGAAACCAGATGGCGAATAACGCGCCAACACAAACATTTTCAGTAAAAATTATCAAGAATACTCAGGTTAGCGGGGCATGGCTTTGCAGAATAAAGGATAAGGAAGAGGAGAGTATCACATCCTGGTCCAACGTATCAGCAGCCAAGAGGTATGTAAAGGCAGAAGTATTGCGCCTTACACCTCGTAAGAGTATTAAGTTAGAGGTCATTGAAGAAGACGAAGTAACTGGCAAGCCCTTGATGTTAGAGGGCTTATTCACCTATAAGGAGAAACCATGAAGGATATAACAGTAAGTAAGGCAGCGTCTTCTTATCTAGGGAGATAATATGAGTAATGAAGACGTACCTTTTCCTGGCCGAGATATATTGGAGCGAGGTGTAGAAGAAGGTATAGAGTGGTTTCTCTATAAACACAGTATGGGCCATATAAATGGGTATGTCAAGCTTCCTACTGGCCATAAATGGTTAGGCCTTGATTATGACGATATACCCGTAGAAGTTCACGGAGGTCTTACTTTTGGAGGGAGTGGGTCTTCTTTTATAGGGTTTGATACAGCCCATGCCCACGATTATTGGCCAAATAGTACATACGAGTATACGAGCCTATTTAGGCACGATAAGCATTCTAGAAGAGAATGGACACAAGCTCTTGTGGCTGAAGAGACCAAGAGACTTGCCCGACAAGTAGCTGACAATGTAAAGATGCCTCTATGGAAGAGAGTGGTTAAGTTCTTTTTCGCCATCAACGTAAATCCTGACTTATCTGCTTACTCGATGCCTCTATGGAAGAGAATGGTTAAGTTCTTTGAAAAAGATGTGTGAAAAGTGTGGTTTATTACCAGTTAGAGGAGTTGGGGCTAACTGGTGTAAACCATGTAAAGAAGAAAGCTTATACGGAAACTAATTAATAAAACAAGGCATCGAATATCAAACAAGGTCAATCTGTCACGTCTATTTGCCTTGTTACAACAAATCAGCCCCTCGCTCACGCGGGGGGCTGAATGTTTGTGTTGGGTTTTTTACGCCTGTAAATCCTCGTCTGATAGGCCGTTCATCAGCATGTCCAAATCGTTCTCATTGACCTCTTCAAAGTCTTCTTCAAACAGGTCTGGGTCTAGCTCGTCGTCTTCCATTATCTCTCCTTATTTGTTATCTCTAATTAGTTTTACTTCGCATGCGTCTGTGCTGCAATAGGCCTCACCGATTGCATCGAATGCCATTCCCTCATAAACCCCAGTAAGGTCAATAGGAAACAGTGTCATGCGACCTTCTTCATACTCTTCTTCTGTGCTCCGTGTATATGGCATCTGTGGATACGTGTCGTCCGCCATAGGTAGGAATGATACAGTCTTTAGTTGACCGTCGTACATATGAAGTGCGGTACCTATAGCATTACCTTCTGTCTCCGGATCAAATGAGATAGTGACTGATACAGAGTTGTCGGACCAATATCGCTGAGCGGTGGCAGCTAGAGATACCTTCTCATATATAGAAACATCATACTCTGAACGCACAGCTCCAGACATAATCGGGAAGTAAACTACTGAGGTATCGTCTGGATTTCTGGCCTCAGGTTCAATTCTGTAATTTGCCATTTTAAATAGCGGAAGCATTGGATCATTATTAGAGAACCTAATAGTACGTAGGAAGTATTTCCCGCCTGGTGTCCAGTGGACTCCAGGAGATTCACCGGCTAGGATAGAAACGGTTCCAGAAGGCTTAATAGTCGTGGTCTTAATAGACTCACGAATACCCAACCACTCTGAGTAACCCTTATCATAGTTTGCTACAGTTTGATATCCCTCATCCATCCACTTACGCAGTACAGGAAGACCCTTGGTGTCAGCGAAGTTAGCTACACCTGAGATAGAAGTACCAATACGACGGTTACGCTGCATAATGGCGTTAGTTTCCTCCCAGTGAGTAGGAAGCAAAGTAACTGTCTTTGCATAAAGGTAAGCAAACTTGAGGGTGCGTTTAAAGTCCTCTAAGTTCTCATGTCGGCCTATATAGGTTTCGACTAAAGTGCAGCACTCCATAGATTCAAGAGATTGTTCTGCACACGGGTTATACCCAGCGGCTCGCCAGTCCTTATTGTTAATGGGATCAGCTAGTCGTCCATATTGACGAGTCACGTCCATCCAAATCACACCAGGTTCACCATTAAGTGCAATACCATCAATAATCCGATCTAGGTTCTGCCCTACAGAAACCTCTACCGAGTTATTCGACATCCCCGCCCATCCAGGGTTATTCTCATCATATGAGTTACGCTCTGGATATACGGCCGGATTCTTGAGGTTCAGGAATACATCATCATCTACCTTACCCATAAAGAGCTCAGCCGAACGTCTGACATTGCCTGATACCACGCACACTCCGATAAGATTACCTATATCAGCTATATCTAGAACAGTTAGTTTTTCCCCTGCTCGTCCAGCGAAGATTCCTCTGATTTTGTCATGAAGGAGTATAAGTGGCTTTGGGCCTGCAGCCGTTCCTCCGAAAGTTTTGATTGGCGCTCCAGCCGGTCGTATTTGGCTATAGTCGAATAGTGGAGTCTTCTGATCTGACTTGAGGAAGGAATTGATGACGGCCGAGGTTGACTCGACCCAACCTTCTCTTGTGTCCGGGATGATGTATTCATATGTCTCTTTCTGCGGCTCATAGATTGTGAAGTCCTTGTCTACTCCTTTGGAGTCAAAACCGACCCCAACTCCTAGCATAGATGCCTCCATAAGGAAGGCAAATGGCTTGGCCGGATTAAGCTTGGTCATAGCATCCGTAGATACAAATGAGCAATTCTGTAGTGCGGCCGAATTCTTGTGTTCATTGACTAATGGCGTACCCATCATCCAGAGACCTCGTCCTGGTGGAGTCCACTTAAAACTAAACATTCGGTCAAACGCCTCTTTAGCTGAGGAGGCGGCTTTGGTATCTGACCAAGGCAGTCTTTGCTGCTTGGCGTAATCCTTTTGAATAGAGTACATGCCATTGATCACTCTTTCACAAGCATCTACCCAAGTCTCTTTAGTGCCATCTTCCTTAAGTCTGGAATACGTCCTTAAAAAAGTGATTTCACCTACTGAATTTCCCGCTGCATCTCTGTATCCCCAAGGCACTATTTTTCCTTTATAGGTGTCTATAAAATCCTCTGATAACTTAAATGAAAACATCTGCATCTCCTTCTATTTTTAATCCTACCGGCTTTTTCTTTAGATTGCTTGGCATTTGCCCATAATTTCCCATAATTCGGGTTTTCTTCACGAAACTTTGCATTCCCATCTTTTACCTTTTCTGGATGTTTTAAGCGGTACTTAGCCTGAGCTTTACGAGATTTCGCTCGGTGTGCCAACTTACATGGCTCACAGGCGGCTTCTTTTGCCTTCCAATGGCGTAAGTAGGCAGCGGGTATGCCGCATGGGTTAATATCTGTCATTTCGGCCTACTTTTCACTGTTATCAGGTACTACTATTCTAGATCTGAGTCTAGAAGTTTAGAGGTTTGACTCTCTGTAAGCCCACCATTAGGGAGCTGTCTAAGTACGTTTGCTTTATCTCCAAATAGCTGATTCATCAGCCCCCCAGAGGTTTGGCGCTCTGCTGTAATGCGAATAAACTCTTTATTTTCCTCCAGTTCCTTCATCTGACTAACAAGTTTAAATAATCTATCTAGCTCTACGCCAGTATTTGGATCAGGGTATCCGCCATTCAATTCTTCTGCATAACGTGCAAAAGCTACTCTAGAACCCTGCATTTCTATCATTGTGTTAAGTAAGGAGCGTAATTGCTCCTTGGTTCGAACTTCTACAGGAAGACTAAAGGCACAAGAACTCTGTGGTTTAAAGGCTGGACAGTTGGCTGCTACAAAGCAGGTATCGCATTGACGGAGAGAAACTGCCGTACTAGAAAGTACTGGAACCTCACGAAGTATATCTCTTCCATCGTCGTCCTTCTCCACGATCTGCTTAGTTTTTACACCAAAAACAGGCAGAGTTTGGAGGTCATCTGCCTCTCTTTTCTCTAAAAGTTTCCTACCCTCAGGAGGTCTATTATCAGGAAGCAACCCACCTGTTTCCGCATTACCAGGGTCATCTATATCCCCGCTGTTATCAGCTAACAGTTTACCTGATCGTTGAGCCAAAGCTTTCTCCAGTTGCAAATAGGACCAAATAGCCAATCTGGTGATTTCATTAGAGTCATCAGCAATAATCTTGTCGTAGTCTAGGCCGGCCTTCTCTATCACAGACTTATACCGTGGTCTGGCCTGATCTTTCTGTTTCTTCTGATATCGCACCAATCTAGTGCCGTCCCAAACTATTGTTTCCCCGCGCATCATGGGAGATAGCCAAGATAGCGTACTAGCTGTCGATAGGTAAACCTGTCGTAGGTTATCAGGTTTGGCGCAGGCAATTCCGTGTAATTGTAGGTCTGGGAACTGTCTCAACATAGCCCTAGAACGGGCCGCTAAGCTGGTGTCGTCCTCAATGGTCTCTCCCAGTATTGCTACATTTGTAAAGCGCTCACAGAGGCCATACAAGGCCGTATGGCCGGTACTCTGATGCCATACTACCCACATCTTATCCCCTACCACGTCATATAGGGCATTTCTATGGTGTTTATTCCAAGCAGGCCCCATAGAGGTAACATCTAGTTCTGTGGCCCCGGCAATTCTATCGGCATTATTAGCAAGAAAGTCTAAGTAAGCGTCTGCGTAATCCTGTAACTCTCTTTCCGTCAGATCTAGGTCATTTAGTTGATGCCCTCCCCCATCAATGTACACAGAGACGTCATCAGGAAACCTACCGTCTATTAAGTAATCCTTAGTAGTTGGCAGACCTCTCTTAGCTAAACGATAGTAGTTAAGGGAAACGTGCTTTACTCCCATATCGGTTAAGAGGATGCGGTGGCTAGGGACCTCGGCCCCAGAGAAAATAAGATTCATTCGAAGTTCTTTACTGAACTACCTGTATAGGTATTGAGTAGCGCTTCTTTTTGTCTAATGACCTCATCTTCTAGGTCTTTCCACGGCTTTACGGCACGCGTAGTTCTGACGAAAGTTGGGTTTGCATAAAGAATAGTGGGAATCCCCAAACTAAGGGAATAGGCGCAATGGTCTGCACCAGAGTCTACGACTAGTTCAAGTTTACCTTGAGACTTAGAAATATCTATGTGTCGTGTTCGTAGATCTTGACCAGCAAAGAAGTCAGTATCATCTAAGATATCGCCATAACCTGTAATCATATTGCTACGCAGCCAATGCTCAGTAAGAGCTGGATTAAGATCTGAGGATATAATCACCCGATAAGACTCTGCTAAAACTCTATAAAGCTTTATCCCATCTGGGATAGGATCTCCTGTTTCAGTTCGGAGAACACCATCTAACGCAATCAATGCTGACATTATTCCTCTTCATCGTTGTCCAAATGCTTCTGTTCACACCATCGGGCTAAAGAAGCTACCACGTACATCTTATTACATATTTGACATTGGAATCTATCCATGTCTATATTCTACAGCATTTAAGGGCGTAACGATCTCCGAATTAAAGTGTTCGTAGACGGTAGTTCTACACCATAAAGCTCATATTGAGACTTTTTATGCTGTAAATCTCGGCTATCTTTGATAGTGCGTAAAGCCTGTATTGCACCAGAGCGTTTTCCGGCCTGCCACCTATAGTTATTAAAATCATTGTACCCAGAACCTGCGCTACTAAAGGCCGCTTTACGCCCAATATGAATATCATCATATACAGCTACAGCTTGCTCTTCTGCTAGTTTTACCTTTCGCTCTGCATTGATGCGGTAGGCATCATTCTTAGCAGAACGTAGTTCATTGATAGCGTTGTTGTATCTATCTAAAATTTCTGAGGCCATGTCGAGGTCTCGTTTTGCCTTTTGTTCCCAATCTTTGCTATATGGCGCTACTTGAGACATTTGAGGCTCTACATCCCACGAATCTGTAAGAAGATTGTAGGCTGCGTATGGGTGAATATCACGTATATTAGTTTTGATGTTTACATAGAAAGTAAGTTCATAGCCACGCCAATTACTTGTATTAGGCATAATTTCTAAGTTAAAGCCATCGTTTAGCATCCCCGCAATTTCGGAGTCAGAGAATCCAATAAACTCTCGATTATTCATACGAAACTTTGTATACTCAATACCAACTAAGCAATCTAAATCACCAGGCTGTCTAGAAGCCTCCCATTGATAGGAAACCCCAGAACCAGCTAACCAAGCCTTAGTCCATGCGTGTGGGTTTGTGAAGTTTCTTCCTAAATAATCAAATAAGATTCCTAGCACCCCCTCCCCCACCGAAATTTTAAGGTCCTTCCCTTGAAATAAATTTGGGTCTAATTCAGAGGAAGGCGCACTAAAATACGAAGTAGCCCCAGGTGTTATACCTGGAGCTGCCTTGTACTCGTAAATTCCCATCCTCATATTCTCCCATTTTTAACGTCATTACGTCTCGGTGAATATTACGGCTGTATTGGAGGCTGTGCAATTCTTAAAGAAGTGTACTCTGCTGCGGCTTGTGCCTGTAGATCCATTAGTATCTCAGAGGTATATCGTCTAACCTCAATTAGGGTAGACTCTCGCTCTACTGGGATAGAGAGCAAATTGGGGTTCTTTTCAATAAATACCCCACCATCCACGTCCACCAAGACTACGAATCCAAACTTAAATTGTGGAAGGGTGATGTCTGGTTGGGCCACTGGATCGGAACTTTCTTTAGGGGTGGTATTGTCTGAAACAGGTGTTACTGTTTCTGGTGCCACCTCTACTGGCATATCTATTACTGGGGTTGTTTCATCTGTCATTTTATCTCCTGTTTATTTATATAGTCCGGCTTGTTTACGGTTTTGTTCTACCACATATGCTTTAGCTGGGCAGAAATCGCACAAGTATACTGTAGTACTTGCAGATTTTGCTGCTGATTCTAGTCCTAAATCTTTACGAAGTTCATCAGTACCCTTAGGGACAAGGCGTTTCTTTTCTGACTTATAATCCATACAACCTGTAACCGGCCGCATGTGTAAATTATAACACTTCATGGCATCTTCGCCAAAAGTTGCTTTAGTAGTGTAATAGTCTGGATCTATATCAGCGAGACCACCGCCTACACGGGTACGAAGGTTCTCAATAATCTGTTTCTTTACTTCTGGTCGTGAGTAAAGTTTTACTCCCACTTTAGATAAGAAACCAGCATGTGGAATCCCTGCAGACTCATGCTTCTCTACTAAAACTTGTAGTAAAACATCATCATCTGGATTACCCTCAAAATCAGGTAATTCCTCAATAGTTTTACAGTTATAGCAGTAAAGCAGACGAATCTTAGGTCCGTCATCTTTTATCTGTGTATATGTACCTTCATCGGCTGGGTTTGACCCGCCCTGTCCTAAAATAGGAACACTCATTTATTTACCCCCATATACAATATAGTACCACAGTTACTTAGGAGGTTCAATCTCCTTGTTTTGTCCTTGTTCAAAAGAATCACGTCTTCCTTCTAATTTCTTTGGTGGATTGGGGAGTTCTGTGCCTCTACGCATAGGCAATCCGGGCCTAGTGCCTGGTAACCCAGCTCTACGAGCTTGAATACGGCGCTGCTTATCTGCCTGTTCATTTTGTCTATAGGCTTCAATAACATCCTCTTGTTGATCTTCCCCGACATTAGTCAAAGCCTTGGTCATACGTTCTGGAGCACCCGTAAACAAAAGTTTATCTGAGTCTCTTAACCCCACTTTAGGTCCAGAGACATTTTGAGGTTGTAATTGGCTTTCATGAATACCTAAACGAGTAGCCTCACTACTCCAACTGGAGTCATTGGCCCTATATAGTCTAAGTACATGGTCTATATCTCCCGTACCTTCTCCTAAAGGAGGTTCGGCCTGTCTAGGTGTCTTATTTCCCATCTTAACTTCAATAGGTTTAGAGGAAAGTTGATACTCAGTAGGCTCTTTACCGGCTTTAGCTTTTATGCGTTCAGCGTGGTATGCAGCAGCCTCTTCGTCATTCATCATAGGAGTAGCAGTAGGTTGTTCAGGTTCCCCACCAAACTTATGCACCTTTTGTCCACCTGGTTTTTTACCCATATTGAACAGAAGAGCATCATCATAAGGAACGCTACCATCTAGAAGTAATCCCCCAGCGACTTTAAGACTACTCTTTTCAGCTTCTTGTGACTGAACCTTCTTTAAATCCTGTATATTTTTAAGATGAGCTTTACTTATTTCTAAGTCTTCACCGTTATTTATAGCTTCTTGTGTAACCTTACCTAAATGAGTTTTACAAACAGCTATAGCAGAACTTCTGGGTCTAGAGGTATTGCGAACTATATCTGTAGCTGGCATTTCGCACCCAGCCCCGGCCCCACCTACATTATGTCCCCCATTATGCTGACAAGGCATAGTAGAGGTTCTGTTTAAAAGCGGATTATTAATGTGATGCAATGTTCCAGCTATTTGAGGAGCATGTTGAGTAATAATTCCCACACCCTCTAAGTTATTTTTTATCTCTACACGTCCAGGTATAACCCTACGAGATCTATCTGGAGTTCCCTTATTAGGGATGTAAGCACCACCAAGAGAGGTAGCATCTGTAGCATCTACCTCATCTATTCCAGGTAAATGCTTCTTTTCTTTTGCCACTACTCGTCCCCGACTCGCTTGCCTTTAGCATGTTGCTCTCTAACCCAGCTATCATTACGAATGCCGTAAGTAGGGCTCTTGATGCCTCTTTTATTATCCTCTTTAGGATTATCTGGACTGTCGTCCTTAACACCACTACTAGCTATATTAGCCATAATTTCTGCAGCAGAAACTACCCCACCTTTACGCCCAAAATTATCTCTATTGTTAGCTCTATCTGGAATGGCCATTATCAGTCCTTTGTTGGATCGTCCATGTTAATTAGTCTATCTACAGATGCGTCTCCTGCAGCCATATTTTTCTTTATCTGATGATCTCTCATAGATAAAATCTTAGCGTCTTTGCCTTCTTCTATACCTGTTTGCATAGAAGCAGTTCTTCCCTCTGTAATGGCTTTGTTAATATGTGCGTCCAAAGCATCTTTTACTGGTTCTGGGCCCGCATCGTCGTAATCATCTATACCCAGGTATTTCATACCTTTTTCTTCTAAAAGATTTTTAGTCTTATTGAACGCATGTCTAACTCTCATAGCCCTACTAATGGGGAAATTTATGATGTTATTGGGCGTATCTTCAGACATTTAGTTTGAAGCTCCCATTTGATCATTGACAATAGCTGCGTCTGTAACAGACATACGGCCGTTAGTCTTTGTAGAGCCTACCCCAGGTGACTGCATGTTTGGGGCCTCTTGATCAATGTAATCATAGTTCCAATAAGCGTGAAGAGCTCTACGGTTTGCTAGAGTTAGGTCATCTCCTGAACCCTTAGCCACTGTGGTGTTAGGACGTACCTTTCGGTACTTTCCATCTGTAGCGCCTTCATTAAGGCTGCCGTTTAAACTTCCTGATTCATTAGTAGCCATTAGTTAGTTCCATTTCCTGAGGCTCTAGCTATGGCTTCCATAGCTGACTGATGCTTCCCTGTACTATTTTCTGTTGCCTTAAATGCTTTAGCTTTACGCACTGATGCCCCTTCTTTACGAGGCAAAGATATTACCCTATTATGCGCGGCTTTATTTTGTATAGAGTCCATTATTTTTTCTTCGCTTTCTTTTGTCCTGAAATAGCAGGTTTAGCAGCAGCTTTGGCCTTAGCCTTAGCCATTTCCTTCTGCTCCATAGTCATGACTTTAATAGGTTGGACTTTATAATCCATGTTATTCCCATGTGGGTCTTTGATCTTAAGAGATTTGTCTGCCATGGTGTAATTATGCCCCTATTCTTATGCGTTGTCAGGGTTATGGTACTTAGGAACCCTAGGTCTAATAACATGTTTTGATCTGGCGTGGCTGGTCTTTTGCCTACGCTTCTTGGAAGCCGATTGACTGCCTGGATTTAAGCTAGAAGCTAGTCCAGAAACCCAGTGTCCAGCTGCTTTTTTCTCCCAGCCAGCTACCGAGGTAAATTGCCTACCTGTCATTTGCCATCAAGTTTCTGGCGTGTTTTTCATACTTCTCATTACGGCAATATGGGCAT
>JGI24890J29729_1000053_pt1 | contig 104950 bp, 161 predicted proteins | sample FreactcultureFD7_FD_29729 | JGI IMG/M metagenome (IMG submission 29729) | reverse complement strand
TTACTATGAAACCTGTAAGTGTATGGACGATTATCCGTGCGAAACACGCCAAAAAATCACCAACCGACTAGGGGGAATGAAATGAGTAACGATGAATTGCTAGCAAAGCGTAAAGAAGAATTGGGTATTGAATAATGTGTATGCCTGATTATACTCTTTGTAAAAGTTGTGGAGCAATGCTTATTGATGATGGATTCTGGGTTACTAAAAATGATCAATGGGTACTAGATGAATTAGGTAACAGAATCTGGAAAACTTGCAAACAAAAACATCAAGAATGGCATCAAGATTTGCAGAAGGAGTTGAAATGAAAGACTATATGCGACCAATCAAGAATAAGACAGAGCATATGCAATATATGGATGGTTACCAGAATGGGTATGAAAATGCTCTTTCTGATGTAGATAACACGCTTGACTACATTAACCACCAATTAGCTTTTATTAAGCAGTGGGAAGAGAAACACTCCACCATTCAAGCCATAGAAAAGGAGTTGAAATGACACACGATGAATTGCTGGAAAAGATAGATAGAAAAATTGAATTATGGGAAGACCTAACAAGACAGGTAAAAACTGCTGGTTGGTATGAACCTAATGATTCTTATGGAGTTTATTGTTCCGCTAAAGCCCTTCGTGCGGTTGTGGAGTTGCATAAGCCAACAGTCTTTATCAATCCGAATGAGATTCGGTGCGATGGCTGTTATGACGAGTACACTTGTCCAACCATTCAAGCAATAGAAAAGGAGTTGGGATGACACACGATGAATTGCTGGCAATATGCGATAACTATTCATTCAAAGACTCTGCCGAACCTGTTAAAGCCCTTCGTGCAGTAGTGGAATCACATAAGCCATACCTTTTTGCCATTGACGAGATTAAATGCCTTAATTGCCAATTTCATTACCCCTGCCCAACTATTCAGGCTATTGAGAAGGAGTTAAGATGAGTCACACAATAACAACAAATGCCGATGGCAGCGTAACTATAAGCGAAAAGTATTACGACCTAATTGATGAATTAAAGCGGATATTTCCAATAAATTACACGCTAGATACTGAATCATCTTATCTAAGCCGAGTAAAAATAGTAAGTGACTTGGTTGAATACTGCGCTAAGTTGGCTATTGAGAAGGAGTTGGGATGACTAATCTAATCTGTTATACTTTTGGACATAGCCTTAAGCATAAGTATAGTAAAACTGAGCCAAAGTATATTGAGTTAATTTACTGTTCCCGCAAAAAATGTGGGTATGAATTGGAGTTGTCCTAATGCCTATACATGTACCCATTTACATCAACGATAGACTAATTAAGACATATCACATTGGCAGATTAAAGGGTGATACTGATCCCGATTCTATTAATGACTATTTAATTGTTAAAGATGATCAATTATGGAATGTAGGTATTCCATTCACTCACAGATATGGAGATGGTGTGGAGGCTTGCATAACTAAAGGTCTTTCTGCTATGATGGAGCAAAATGGCTATTCATGACTTACAATTACTATTGACGGGAATGGCAATAGGTGTTACAATTCAGAGTATAATAGTAGCATTATGGTTAATCCGTAAGGGTTATACTTCAGTTGAACAAGTAAAGGATTATAATGGCTAAAAAGAAAATTAAACCACCAAAAGATTTATTTATTGTTAGAATAGAACCAGGTGGTAATGGTGCATATCCTAAATATGAAAAGTTTTGGTTTATTGAAAAATATGATCAAAAACGATCAGATTTGTATGGAGAAGTTATGTATAGAGAAATAGCTTCAGGATTGCATTTTACAAAATTCTTTATGTGGCGGGCTATCAGAAAAGAATTACAAAGATATAATGCAGGATATCAAGGTCAATTTTATACTATTGATAAAGAAATAATTAAATGACAATTGAAGAAGCAGATGAATACATAATTAAACTAACTGAAAAGTGGTACAGATATGTAAATTTAGATCATCATAAAGATAGAGATTGTCATTGGTATATTACTAAGAGTTATTCTTATGGGCATCCCGCCGTTTATAGAGTATCTCATAATGGTTATATTGGAAATGATTTTGAGTCTAAAGACATTGACAATGAATTAGATGCAATGCTATACTTGATAAGCAAGCTTGATTTGCAAATTAAACAAGGCATTAAATGGCTTAAAAGATTATTAAAAGAATATGATCAAGATGAAATGGTTTCTTCCAGTAAAGAAGAGCTTTTAGAACTACTAGAATATATGGAATCGTAAAATTTAATGGATAAAATATCAGTTTTAGATAAAGGATATGTACGCCTAGTTGACACTCTAGGTAACGATTTATCTATAGTAAATGCAGCTCGTGTCAGTTATGACAAAGAATCGGCGGAGTTCACAGATAAAGATGTTAAGCTAATTAATTTTTTAATTAGGGAGGATCATACATCACCACTCCGCCACGCTGCCCTCACATTTGAAGTATATGCACCATTGATGATAGCCCGTCAATGGTGGAAATATGCAGTATCATCTACTCATGTTGATGATCAAAATGGTTGGAATGAATCTTCCCGCAGATATATTACAGAGCAAGAAGAATTTTATGTGCCAGAATCTAAAGCATGGCGTTCTAAACCTGAAAATTCAAAACAAGGTTCAGGAGAGCCAATACTTAATGGTGGTCAGTTTACAGTTGATTTAAACAATTATATTGAGCGTGGCAAAGAGCTTTATGAAAGAGCTTTAAATGCAAATATTGCACCTGAACTTGCCAGACTATTTCTTCCTGCTTATGGAATGTATGTAAGATGGCGGTGGACTGTAAGTTTGCAAGGTGTTATTACATTTTTAGATCAAAGACTACCACATGATGCACAAGTAGAAATTCAAGAATATGCTAAGGCTGTACAAACTTTAACTAATCAATCTTTTCCACAAGTAATGAAAGCTGTAAATAATGGATGATAAATGGATCAAACACGAACATCCTAGTTTGTTTAAACGTACATATAGCAATATTATGGGGAAAATTTCTAATATATTTCTTAAACAGTATTTAAAGTGGGGAACAACTTATAAATTGGATTTAGAAGAGGAAATAGATAAAGATGAATACTGAGTTAGATTTTGATTTAGAATACCCAAAGGATAACAATGGCTAAGATGCAGATTAATTTTAAAAAGTTTAATGATAATGCACAGATGCCTACATATGCAAGAGCATGGGATGCAGGAGCAGATCTATTCTCAACAGAAGATTTCAAGCTTCGTGCACACAGTTGCTGTTTAGTGCCAACAGGGATAGCCATAGAGATTCCAAAAGGTTTTGTAGGACTGATACACCCTAGGTCTGGATTGGCTACAAAAGGAATAACAGTAATGAACGCACCAGGAACAATTGATGCTGGGTATCGTGGAGAGATTAAAGTAATACTAGTCAATCATACGTATAAAGACTATGATTTTGCAAAGGGAGATAAGATTGCACAATTAGTTATTCAAGAATGTATTGAAGCCCATTTTATTGAAGTAGAAAAGCTTAGTGATTCAGATAGGAATACGGGCGGATTTGGAAGTAGTGGACAATGAGCGAACAACAAATGCCATCAACAAATTCTCATCCATATATGCAGAACTTAGTATCTAAAGATATGCAGGATCGCCTCGCCCTTGGTATTGAGCGGTATGGAACAGGCTTGCAGCCATTTAATGGTCGTGATATGCTTAGGGATGCATATGAAGAAGTGCTGGATTTAGCAGTATATATTCGTGGAATTATGTATGAACGGGATGGTCAGTGAAAAAAGAAGAAGTTTTAAAAATTCTTTCTAAAATACCACAATCTATGTATATAAGATTAGAATATGATATGGGTGCAATAGAAGGTAAAATATTTAAAGATAAAAAAATTGGTACATTTTTAATTTATGGGGCGCAAGAAGAATTATTTGATCTTAATTTTACAGATGCTCCAGATGATATATACTGGCTTGAAAATATACAAATAGCAGGAACTAAAATGCAATGAAAACATTATTACTTACATATATAGGTTTTTTAAGTTTATTCTGCGTAGGTCTTATATATTATTATGAAGATAAAATAAAAGACTTTAAAAGTGCTATATCGGATTATCAAAGAGCTTTAAAATATGCCAAAGGCGGTTCAAATGCTGATCATTACACCTATCTTCAACTGGAAAATAGTGCCATGTTAAAAACATTAAGAAGTGTGGGGATGGACAATGAAGCACTTCAAATACAGATAAAAAAACTTAATGCAGAAATTACTCAACTTCGTAATGCCCAACCAATTCAATATGAATATACAACAGGATATTGGGACCCACAACCTCGTTTAAATACTACTTTAAATGTATATAATCAAGACGAATTAGACCTCGAACAATGAGCCGAAAAATGAAAGCCCATTTTAAATATAGCAGACATATTTAATAAATTTAAGACCTGGACCATAAGCTTCAATATTATCATCATTTGCATATTTTAAATATGATAGTTCTGCGTCAGATAGATCAAGACTATCTAATTCTTTATTCATTTGAATACACGCATCAATTACATTAGATGTTAGATCAGTTCTGACGATATCTTTAAAAAGGTGGGAATGATCCAAAAATCTGGCTTCATCAGTAAAGCCATCAGCATATAGGAATATACCACCAGGTTTTAATAATCTTGCTACTTCTTTATAAAATTTATCATAATTTACATATCCAAAAGATGAGTCCACATTGGTTATAATATCAAAAGATTGATCAGGATATTTAATATCTTCAGCATTCATAACCTCAAAATTAGCTTCTGGATAATTTGATCTACATGAGTCAATAAAATTAGAATTAAAATCTATTCCATTTAGGCTAGAGAAAAAAGAATGCTTTTTATATGTTTGAATTCCTACACCTTTACCACATGAGATATCCAGTAGATTTTTACCTTCAGTCGTAATACCTTCTATAAGATTAAGATATAGGCTAACACCATATTTAAGATGATCAGGTTCATCAATATTATATACTGGTGAGTAACCTACATTTAACATTGGCATATTAGAATCCAAAAGATAATTGCTTAATTTATTATATATATGTGTCATTCTTTCAGCTTTGTTATTGCCTATTTTATCTCTCATAAAGTCCATATATGAATTATATCCTACTTAATATAATTGGGCGGGAAGCCAGAGAATATCCCAATACTACCTAGATAAACATACCTATAGATAATCCATAAGTCACTTTAACAGCTAATAAGCCCTATATAAGATATGTACGGCCAAATAGCATATGATCAACCATTCATTCCTAGTGCTCCAGATAGCCATATTGAACCATTTTGATAGTGGAGTAAAGTGGAGCATAGTGGAAAAATACAGTATTAAATTGATTAAATACATCTCATATATTGATATTTTATATACATGTAATAAAGCGATATCCACAGGCCCATCGTAATGTTGTGGATAACATGTGTATAAATATACACGTATGTCCACATATATGATTCAATTGTGGATAACCTGTGCAAATATGATCAAATATTATATGTCAAATCAAATTTGATCAAAATAGATCAATATCTATTTAGTTTTGTACAGAATATAATCATATATGTCTATAATTAGACAAAATAGATCAGAATGTGTACATATTTTATGGTACATTTTATATGTGTTTATATAGGATATATTGGTCATATATGTACTAGGGGAAAAAAGAGTTCTTTCGTAATCCCGTTTTTTAAAAGTTCCAGCGAATTTTGATCCCCTTCGTAATACCCGTGGATCGAATACCCCTGTCTTGGGCTTTGGGCAATGTGATTTATATTACAAAATGTTTTATGAAATAAGAAAGGACCCACACGATCCCGAATTCGTGTGGGTCCTATTAATTGGACTTGGCAGAATAGCCTGAACGCCCTATATCTTTATATATATTATACTACTGTATATTAAATATTGTCAAACTTGTGGTACTCTTTCATTTCCTCTAGATGATATTCTCTAAATGATTCAAATGAATGCCAATTGCCTGAATCATTAACCATTTGAGTAGTCATATCAATTTCTACTGTAGTGTCCATATACATCATATCTTCATCTGCTAGATAGATACCGAATCCTGTTTCCTCGTCCCGCCCAGACTTAGTTAATTGGTCAATCATTATACGTAGGGCATAAACTGCATCACCCATTTTTAGACGATTGCTTGCCTTTTCGATAGCCATAGCCAAATCTTCTTGCCAAGTATCCTCGCCCCAATGAGAATATAGAACAATGTTAGGCTTATCTAACTCTGTCTTGAATACGAAATTTACTCTTGCTCCCATTATTTAATCTCCTCTATCTTTTTCCAATTACATACTTCACCGTCATAGACCTCAGACGTAAGGTCTTGAATAACTCGCAACCATTCTTCATCAACTTCTAAAGCGATTGAATAAGTTGTCATACTGCTACGTACTCCATTCCGGGTAGGGTCATCTGTGTTTCATCTTTTGGGAAGTGCAAGTCTACCACAAATAAGAGTTCCTCGCAAGCCTTAACAATGTGTTCTAAACCTAACATAGTGTAGCCACGCTCTCCGTGCTGTGCAAGAATCTCTATATAGTTAATTGCTAATTTAAAGAATCTAATTTGCTCCCTTGGTTTGAATTGGGCAATCTGTTGAGCAACTACACCTGTAGTCATTCTATGGTCAGCCATAGCATCTAGAGTTTGTTTAACATACTTTTCGTTGATTTCCATATTGTCCTTTCCGAACCCTGAATTATATCAGAGTCTTACCAGTTTGTCTAGGGCTCTTACTATTTGAGACGGAGCCTTCACGCCACCCTCACACTCGCAAAATGTCATATGCTGTTCACAATCCGTACACATCACATAACCGAGCTTGGATCCATCTATCGCAAGCCCGTACAATGTACGGGACTCACGCAGCGGAACCTTTGTAGTGAAAGGGTTTACTTTAAAGTTACAGACTCGTTCTTTGCACGAGGCTTAGGGTCCTTTACAGGACGATTAAATTCAAGGCCTGAATCCTTAAGGACCTGAATCATTTCAGCAGAGAAACGGCCACGAGCACCTGGCTTGAATCCCTTTGATACAAGAAACTCACGAGCATTTGTCTTAGTTGTCATTATTTTCCTCTTCTTCTTTTACATCGTCAATACTTTTGACGAAATCATTTTCTATTAGATATTCTCTTATTGCATGCCATAAATCATCTAAACCGAATTGTAGCGTAAAGGTAACGTTATTGTCAACAATGTGTTGCATAACCTCATCAGGTGTATTAAACCAAACATACTCATCGTCCTGCATATTCATATCAACCAACATATCAAATGTTAGCAAATCCATTAAACCAGGGCGGAGGGTCTTAGAAGTATATCCAGTTACTAGTTGATAAGCCTCTTCAATATATTCAATCATTTACAATCTCATATTCTAGGTTATTAGATTTACAGTAATCAATTGCGTCAAGCAATGTATTGCAAACTACTAAATCATCAGCAGTTATATCAGCATTATAGTCATAGACAAAATAAAAAGTTTTGTCTAATAGTATTACAGGTTCAATCCATACATTTTGCATAGGTGCTATCCTACCATACCAGCATCCACCTTGTCAAGGTGGGAACGCTGTATATATTCCTGCACGATATCCATAGTGATACATAGATTACAATCACATTCATTCATATGACCATCTATATCTGTGTATATTAGATTAATTAGATCAGTTAGACTCATATATGCCAACTTCCTTTAATAGTTCTTTATGCAATACTTTTACGCCTTTATATTTATTTGCAATAAGATCTAATTTCTCTTCATTAGCCGAACATAGTTCTACTTGATTACCATGTAGCATTTCTACCTCTACACCAAATTTCCAAGCTTCAACCATTATGGCTCCCGCCGTTTGGCGGGAACCTGCATCAAGTGTAATAATAGCCATTAGACTATATCTCCTTCCCAGAAATGTGTTACTTCCGATTCAATTACTTCAACATCATCTGGTAAAGAGCCTTCATCATTGAAATACTTGTCATAGATGTCACTTAGGTCAATAGTATCTTCCATCTCATCTGGATAGATAACTTCATACATCGTTCCAGTAATAAAATATGTACTAGCCATTAGCATTCCTCTACATTCTCTAGGTCATATGAATCAATAACTACGTTGCCATTATTGATATCTACATATACATCACCAAGTGCGTCAGTCAAATCAAAGTCTTCCTTCTCATCAGCAGGAACTTCAATACGACCATTAAAGGTAACTGTTGCTGTAAATTCTACCGTAAATGTTGGCTGGTAGTCAATGATTTCACACAATTCACGAACAATTACTTCTGCATCTTTTCCATCTTCATAGTACTCATCAACTATAGAAATTAACTGTTGCCCAATGCGACCATTTTCTGATTTCCAATAATCACAATTCTGGTGTGAAGCCAGTTGATTTTTAAGTTCAGTAATCTCATTACCATATTTTAATTCAAGTTCTTGCAAATACTGTATTGCTAGTGTCTCTTGTACTGCTTCCATTTTTATTTCCCTTCGTTTGTTGTAGAGGCTAATTGTACACTATGGGACTGACATTTGTTTTCGTCAAGTTCCTCGTTTCCAAATCCACAAGCAGAGCATATCTCATTTTCACACTCTTCGCAATAGTCTAGAGTGTCGGTTGCATCACAGTCTCTGCATTTGTTTTCATATTCACTATGACTAATCATTTTACTTCTCAAGAATTCTGCTTCACCACCCCAACCTGTTTCTTCTTCATATGATAATGTAAATAACAAATCAGGATATTGTTCAGATAACTTTTCCATTGCAGGAAACGGGGCAGACCAAGCAGTTTCAAATGAATAATAAACTACTTTATTCTCACCATTATCTGATTCTTGCATATATGTATTAGGATACTTATTATCCTCAGATACAGCCACATCCCATTTTGTTCCCCAATTACGCATGTTCCAGTTATACCAAGAATTATCTGTTTCAGATAGACGTTGAATATCAGCCCACCAATTAGGGTCATTCCAATCAAGTTCAGAACGAACAGGCTGTGCCTTGTATGCTTCAAGGTCGGTGGGAGCAATGATATTACGGAATGAAAATACAGGATTAGAATACTTAGTCTCTTTAACACCAAAGGCTAAATCACCATTGGCTTCAATATAATCCACAAAGGGAGTATTCATTTGTTCTTTTAATTTAGTTATAGATTCTGGCTTACCTTCAATTGTTAAACCATTATAGACCCAATTTGGCATATATTTCCTTTCGTTGAATATAGGGTATTCTAACATATACCACTGACATATGTCCAATCGTAATTCGTAATTTGATCTTCGTAATTGGTATTCAAGTGATAATTCGGACATATCGTAATTGTGTTTTACATCACATACCCCGAGGATGCATAATTATGCAACGCTTTGCATATTTATAAATTGCAGCTCTTGATCTAAAAAAAAATGTGGGGGCGATTTCTCGCCCCCGATTTATTAAGCAGTTAGTTGCAAAACCGCTTTAACAATTTTATTTTTTTCTGCATTTATTACAGGGTCAAAACCACTTGCAGAATAAACAAGCGATTCACCATTACCCTTGCGGGCTGTGCGATAATAATCAAGGCGTTCGGTTAATGCATTAACTACGCCCCAAGCAGTACCTTTGATATTTTCATTGGTAGGTGAATTGTGATACAACTCGTCAAGCAAAACAACTTTTGATTCCCACTTTTTAAGCGAACCTTTTTTATCTGATTCAGGCTTAGGATAAAGTGTTGTGATGATTTTGCTAAAATCTAACGCTGTTACCTCACGAGTAAATAATTCATTCGCTTGCTTAGAGAATTCATCCATATATGCAATAGATAAACCTAAAGCCTCACGAGCCTGTGCAATTTTTCCGTCTACTGTTTGAGTATGACGCAACTTGAAAGATTGCTTAGCACGTTTCATAGCAAAATTAAGTGTATTTTGACATTTAACACGGACAGGCGTTAAAGCAACCTGCACAGACACAGACCCATCGTGTGAGGTGTAGCAAATCAAATATAGATTCGTTACATCGTTAGCACCCTTTGGGTCAAGAACTAATTGGTTAGGTACAGACCAAGAACCATAAACAACACGTCCACTCTTAAATGAACCTGCTGAATCAATTTTAACGTCAGGATTGGAGTCGTGTAGATTTTCTGCAAATGCAAATAAATCTTCATTCTGCACTTCTTTATAGCGTGAGCCTACTGTTGCAAGAACATCCTTACCTTTACCATATGGATTATCACGGACAACAAGATAAGAATCGCTAATCATATTGTAGTCAGGAACTAATTCGGCAATAGGCTCAAGTCGAACATTCCAATTAGATAATTTAGCAGCATCCATAATTTCTGTAACTGTAGGAGTTTCGATATCCTTATCGAAAACCTTGTTAGCAAAACTATGCCAAGCAGGATTGGAACGAGATTCGACAATAGCAAAAGACGCTTCGCCGGATTCGATTTCAGATTGATGGACTGTATTTTGGTTCATTTTGACCTTCTTTCATTTTGGTTAAGCCGTAAGTATATCAGACTGGACTGACATTCGTCAAGCCTATCAACGTATTTTAATTGTGACATAAAACACATACGCTAGAAAAGCCATCATAAATGGTGACAAAAAGAACAAAACGGGCACGAGCATTATTGATTCCATTGGATGATTCTATCATTCGTAAGGGTGATTGGTCAAACCTTATGCATGTGATCTTAATCACATGTGATTTGCATCACAAAGCCCCGCCCCAAAAATTTGCATTTGTCAAGTGGTAACAGTGGGCCCAACCCTTGGACCCACCGTCTCTCTCACCCGTCGCAACTAAAAGCTATGTGTTACATTCATATTTTCAAACGCCAACATTGCAGTAAATTCGATTTCGTCCATATCTGCTTCAGACCAATCTAAATCATAGTTTTGATTAATTTCTTTTTGCACACGTAGTGCTACTGCAGTGCTCACACCCAATGCATCTTGGATCCATTTTGTGTGAATGTTTTGTCCAGTTGACTTATTCAATTGAATCTCCAATCTCTTGCATTTCTTTAAGTTCTTTCATCATAGAACTAAATTCAGATTTAGGCATTACAATTTCTACAACTTTTGTTGCAACGCCTGCGGATAGTGTAGAAGCGTATTTCATTATTAATTCTAAAACTTCAGGATTAAAATCTGCATTTTTTGCAATTTCAGCTGCATAAATCATTACTTCATCAGAGAAGACAATTTCAGAAATTCCTTCTTGTAGTGCAAGGGCGGTTGAGAGATTTGACATTTATTCTTCTACTTTCTTATATTTGTTTTTTCGGGTGTATTTCTTTTTATTGCGTAGAGGTTGCGACGCATTACTGCGTCGCAATTCTTGTATGCGTTGAACTTTAGACAAGTTCATTTTCATCCAATTTTTGACCAATTACCTCATCTCCTAATTCTTCGATATTTGCAATAACTTTGGGTGCCAATTCGTTACGCATTGCAACGAAAGAATCTGATGGCCATCCTGCATTTATAACACGAGTCGCAAGAAGGGCAAGAGAGTAGACTCTAGTCCCATTTACAGATTGAATGAGGTGGGAAGCAATATCTGTTTCGCCTAATTCATACTCAAACATTGCTAATACGGTATTAACCGCATATGCCTCATCCGATGGAATTCGGTCTGAGATATAAGTAAAGAATTGTACCATATGCTCGACTCCATAGTTAATAGGTAAGCCTAGGGTGTAATCACGAATCTGTAAATTTTCATTCATAGCAAAAACAATTTGAGAAATTGTTTCATCTGATAGGTTTCCATCAAAATTTGCAACGGCTTCGTCAATAATTACACGAGCCTGAGACATTGTTAGATTTTCCATTTTATTTATTCTTCTTTCTTTTCGGGTTGAGGTTGTATTGTAGCAGATAGGACTGACATCGCTTCTGCCTGTGAAGCCTTGCGTGTTGCAAGGACATGTGTCTTAAATTCATCTAGGTTCATGAATAGACCTTCTTTCTGTTTAACTGTCGCTAGTATACCAAAACGCACTGACATTTGTCCACTCGACACGCCCTTAATCTTATTATTTGAGACAAAATTCAAGTGATTAAAATCACATTCGTAACGACACGCCCGAGTGCGGGGCGGGGTTTTGGTTGAATGTTCAACTATTATTAGCAGCTGCAGATCCAAAAAATAAAGTGGTGGTTATAGGCTACTATAACACTTACCTGTTATCACTCACGACCACTTTAATTATTTTATTAGATAGAAGTTTTAACCATAGCAAATCGCTTTGAGCCATTTGCTAATTGCAATTGAACACGAGTTACTTTATTTGAGATTGGTGCAAACTTAATGATGCGACCAGTTACTCCAGTTTTAGATGTTGTGAATAAATCACCAATTTGATATGTGTATCCTTGCAAAGTCATTATTTTTTTCCTTTTCTATTTCGGGTTATAGTGTGAGCAGTTTTAAGACTATGCTCAGGTCTTGTATTATTTAGAGATACTTAGCGATTTGCTTCATAGTAGAAGCATTTACTGTTTCCTCGTCTGTCATTTTTAGAATTGTGAGAGCATTTGAGATGTCCTCTACAATTTCCTTGTATGTGTGTGCGTGTAGTTGCTCAAACTCACGCTGTGGCTCAGCAGGAAAATTAGCACCTTGTGTATCAACATCAAAGTCAATGTTAAGGCTATTATTCCAAGAGCGATGATTAGTTCTGATGTTAGTTGCTTTCTTGATGTTAGCAATAGCATAATCAGCAAGAGCCTTGCGATACTTCTCAAAGTCCTTCTGATACTTTGCTTCGTTCTTTTCCTGATTAGCATAATCAGTTTTAATTGTTGCCAACTTTGTTTCCAAAGCCTTGATTACCTTTGGTGTTGCCACCTTTACTGTGATTGCTCTTGACATTTATTTCTACTTTCTATTCGGGTTTGTTATGAGAGATAGTATAGCAGGAGGGTCTGACACCCTCCTGCCAATTATTATTTAATTACGCAAACGATACTGTTGTCCAGCGGTCTTTGCCTTCGACATCAAGCAGCACACGGGTCGTGCTTGCGTTGATAGGGTTGATTTCCTTGATAGTGCCTGTCACCTTTGACTTCTGTGTGGTGAATAGGTCGCCTACTGCGTATGTCTTGTTTGATACTGTCATTTTATTTCTCTTTTCTTTTGTTGTTGTTTATAGGTGGTATTTTACCATAGCGGAACAACCTTTGTCCAATCCACTATGGGCGTGTCTGGTGTGAGTTACATCACACCAATTCTTCTTCATCTAAGTATTCATCTTCCTGGCACCAGGCTTCCAAGTGATGATTCTCAATAATAGCATATGCGGGTGCATAGGTATTGCCACGCCAAGATACGCCTTCAGGTAATTCGATCTCACGATTTAAGTCTTCTTCCCAATATGCGTCAATAGCATCTATGCAAGGCTGTACCATAGAAATTGGGACGGGAGGGTAGTGATTAACACGCAAGTGCATACCAATACTATCTTCCATAGATAAACCTAATTCACTTCCAGCTAATTCTGTTGCTAGATTACTTCCCATTTACTGCCCCATTTCTATAAAAATTAAGTGTATGCATTTTGCCATTTGGCTCTAATAGATTATAAGTTGCATATTCTTTTGCATCTCCTACATCTACGCATTTATTAAACGCATTTACAGCAGTTAGTGCATCTGAAAATCTATGCGACGAAAAATAATCGCCGTCATAGTGTGTAGTAATTACATAACTATATTCCATTAGTCGTTCTCCTTTGTTTCCCATATTGTAGCAGGTGGCACTGACATTGTGTTCCAAGTAGCCTCTTTATAATTATTCCATAATTCATCTGCGATATTACCCATTTAGTCCACCAATTCTGAATCAAGTCCGACATAAATTGTTGTCCAGAAATCAGGCTTAGGAAATCCTTCGCCGTTCCAGTGTGGGCGTACTTTGCAAGCATAAGCAAGATAGCCTTCGGGCGTAGAGTGTCGCATATCCTTGCGGAAATCTGCGTACTGGATTATTCCTTGTCCTTTTGAGGACTTTACATATTTGCCTTCTAGGGCTGTTGAGATTAGCATATTTGCTACCTTCTTTCTTTCTTGTTAATAGTAGGAATTATACACGATACCACTGACATTATTCTACCTACTCGTAAGTAATTCCACATTTTGAGACGCTCAACCTGTGTGACAAATCTCACACCGTAATGCGACACGCCCGAGTGCGGGCGGGGCTTGCATAATTATGCAGTGATTTGCATAATTATACTTATCAGCTATTTAATTTTATCTAAAATCTTTTCTAATTCTTTTAATTGTTCAAAATTAAGATGATCAAGCTGAATTGCATTTGCAAATCCAAATGGATCTTCGTTTTTCATTTAACATCACCACCCTCATCATTTCCATAGCAAGCCATTTCAAAACGGGTGGGAGAGAAATTAGGATTATCTGCAAAAAACATATCTGCAAACTCTGCTACTAAATCCTCAAAAGGAACCATATCCATATTAGGCTTAGCAATATCATTTAGAATATTGGCTACACTCACATAGTCTTTTCTAGTCATCATTTATTTAAGCCCCCATAATTCCATCAGTAAAATCAACATCATCAGAAATGCAATCGCATTTCATTACATCAAAATCATTTTCATTACCAAAAAAAATAAATCCTGCACCACCGCATTCATCACATTTAATTGCTATCATTTAAGTTTATCCTTTCTTTACTTACTAAGTGTCCACTTAGTATAGACAGTACCTCTGTCATCATCATAGAAAGAAAAACTTTCTATGTTTTGTTCACAATTTTCACAAAAAGTGAAATAATCGGCAGAATCGAAATCGTGAGCAATCACGGAAATAGATTCTTTATGAGGTGTATGCTTAACGCATACTTCGTTTATTGTTAGTGTAGTCATTTTGACCACCTTTCTTTATTTTTAACTATCGTTAGTTTAGCAGACTTTCTGCGGAAAATCAAGGCGACACGCCGTTGATTAACTAACTTTTTTCTTATTTAATTTTTCAATACTGGAAGTATAACACATAAAATCGCTACTGTCTAGTATACTTGCAAGTAGTCTCAATATATGGAGCGTGTACTTTGTGACTTATACCACATGCGACACGCCCGAGTGCGGGCGGGGATTGAAACCCCGCCCAAAAAAATAGTTGAAGCTTCAACCATTATAGTCAAAGCTTCAACGATCTTCGATTTTTTTATTTATTGCAAGCCTCTAAAAATTTATCTGCAATAAAATTAGGATTGTCTTTTTCAAACATAAAAGAAAAATCATCTGCTAAATCTAAAAAATCTTTTTCATCTATTACTGATTTATATTTATTTAGAATTCGTGCAGTTTCTACATAGTCTTTACGGCTCATCATAGGTCAAAATCCTCTTCTAATTCTAGTTCTTCTTCGGCAATTTCTTCGATAGACATTTCATCTTTTTGTTTTTCGTTTTCTTCTTCTTCAATTTGTGATAAATCATAGAAATCGGGTTCTGTGTCCCAAGGATTATAGACACGCTCCCAAGTAGGTACATAAGTCATAGTCATCAGTTTTCCTTTCTTAGTATTTCTTGTGGTGCTTAGGTGTGTATGTATGGTAGTGGATACCGAGAGCAGATTTCATCTTAGTCATCTGTCCTCTATACACATTTGTATTATACACCGAATAAGTTCTAGGTGTGCGGTGGTGGTGAGTGCTAGCCTGTGCGGTGGCAGGTACTAGCGTTATTAGTAGGGCGGTAGTGATAACCTTAGTTTTCATTAGTCCTCTTTCTTAGTTGTTATTAGTTTAGCAACTAGGTACGACATTAGACCTAGTTGTATTAGTGTTAGGCTATTTATAGTCATTAGTTAGACCAGACTTTCTTTAGGCTAGCGTATCGCTTAGCGATTAGTATAGCCTTATCGCTAGGGCGTGTAGATAACGCCTCGCTAGGGTACTTAGCATTAAGGCGCATAGCCTGAACGATAGACAAGGCAGGGGCAGGAAGTGGAGCATAGCCACCAGCCTCTAGACCAAAGTCTTTAGCGATGTCCTTGCGGATTTCATTATAGTAGTTATTCATTATAGTAGTCCTTTCTAGACTCTTTCTTATTTATTCTTATTTAATTTTATAGTGGAATACTATCACACTATTTGGCGAAAGTCAATGCGACACGCCGTATCTGACCAGTCAGGTTTTGTGATTTATATCACGCTGACTGTGAGGATTGTCTCATCTATTGAGACTAGGTCAAGGTAGTCATTGACCGCTTTCTCTGTATGGAAGTACCCCACAAAAGAACGGGCGGAATTGTCAGAATCTAGAGAAGTATAGTTTAGTGTTATCATTTGGATAACCTTTCTTTAAGAAGTGCTAATAACCTTTATTAACTCTTATAGTATAAATACTACACTAGTACACTGACAAAATCAAGTCGCAAAACGGACATTTGAGACAATTTGCAAAAAATCTTTGTGATTTGGGTCACAAAATGGCTGAATATTTAGACAAATGGGCACACTATGTCTAATTTTAAGTTACTCGAAAAAGCGGATCATACAAATAAAAAAAATATTAACATTTTGTCAAATTGAAATCCGACGTATAGGTGACATTAAAAACGATGTAGTATAATTGTTATATGACTCAAGAAGAATTAGCATCAACTTTTATCCGTATGCAAAAAGATCTTGTTCCAAATGTTTCTATTGAAGTTGGAGCACATGCAGGAGAATTTTCTAATACAATGGCAATGGCGGGAATTAGAGCATATGCTTTTGAAGCAAGTCCATATGTATATGAGAAGTTTAAAGATAGCATGCATCCTGGAGTAAAATATATAAACAAAGCTGTATCTTATCAAGATGATATAGTTATGTTTCAAATAGATACAAGATTTGATCCAGAAAACACTGGGCATAATACAATTATGAAACGTGCAGAAGATATTGATTACAAATATGTAAAAGTAGAAGCTGTAGCGTTAGATGATTTTGCAGGGATGAACTCAAATATTGCTTTATGGATTGATTGTGAAGGAGCAAATAGAGAAGTTCTACAAGGTGCTAGTAAATTATTAGACGAGGTGTCTAGTATACATATTGAAGTTGAAACAAAAGAATTTTGGAAGAATCAATGGTTAGCAACTGATGTAGAAAATTATTTGGCGGGATATGGATTTAAAGAATTTGCTAGATCTAATGTAGATATATATGGACATCAAGTAAATATCATTTATGTAAAAAGGTAATTATGGATAAAGTAACAATTGTAGAGAATTTTATATCAGAAGAAGATTGCAATAAAATCATTGTAAAATTAAATACAATGAGAGAAGAAGGATCTTTAATAAAAAGAGATGATGGAAGAATTGGTCTTATAAATAGTAAAGATCCAGAAATGCTAGAAATCGTAGAAAAGTATAGGTATAAAGTTGCAAATTACTTTGATAACGGATATTCAAAATTATCTGGATATATAGCTACTATATATGACAAAGGAATTGGTATGTATAAACATGTAGATCCTCAAAATGAATATGGAGCTTTATTATATTTAAATGATAATTATGAAGGTGGGGAGATATTTGCTGATATCCATGAAGAATATTTTACTCATAAACCTAAAAAAGGTGATCTAGTATATTTTATGTCATATCATCCACATGGAGTAAATAAAGTTATAAAAGGTACAAGATACTTTTTTACAATTAGTTTAGTAAAGGAAGAAAATGTTTAGATTTTTAATTTGTTTATTTAAAAAACATACACTAGTAGATATAGGTGGATGTCCTTTTACAGGTAAATCATATGAAGCATGTACAAGATGTGGATTAACTTTAGAAAAAGCGGGAGTAAGAGCTGAAAGCTCTTCAGCCAATTAAAGCTTACTCTTAGATCTCCATAGAATATCATTCCTAGTAAACCATGGTCGGTATTGACTTTTTGGATCATTTGAGCTTATATATGGCTGATTAGAAAAAAATGCTCTACTATTTTTCTTCTTAGTGAGTTTCTCCGATATAACAGCATATACAGTAAATAAGAACCATATCCAGGACAAATAACTAAATATCTTCATTTTTGACTACTTTCGTATGTGTTACTTCCATATGACAATTCATACATAATACACGACACTTCTGTATTTCCTCCGCTATTGTTTTCCACGCATATCTCCCGCCCTTGACCATATCAGCAACATGAACCTTCTTACCAGATTTGGTCTTATACTTATTTTCGGGATTAAAGTGGTCAAATGAAAGTGCAGCAGGATGTTTATTATATCCGCATATCTCGCATCCAGCGGTTAATTTAATCTTATTAATACGGTTACGTATTTCTTGAGGCGTCATAGGAAGTATTCCATATAACGCTATTATATCAATCTTCAAGTTTTAATGCAGGATCAGGACATAAAACTTTTCCAGAGGCATGTAATGCCTCAAGTTCAGCTATCTTATCAGGATTCCGCTCACTAATTTGCACGGCCAATAAATCATATATTCTTAATTGTTGAATATATATTCCAGCAAGCAATTCTTGAAATGCTTGTAATTGTTCATCATTCATTTATTTGACCTTTCACTTTTTCGGGCTCACTCAATAAATTCTCTTGTTTGTGTTTATTCATAATTGTAACAAAATCTTTATTACCAAACCAGTGTATTTTACCGTTTACTTCCCAATAAATATTATATCTGTTGAGCAAAGTTAATTTAACTGCAAACGATAATGTTTCTGCATCAAGCGTCCCACCCGCTTCTGTCAATCTAAGGTACTGTACGCCCTCTACTTCCTGCAGTGAAAAAATCGTGAGGATTTTATCTGGACGCATTTCTTCGGGGTATACGTCAGGTTGTCTCAACCACTCACATTGAAAGCCTCTACAAGGATTCTGTGGGCGATTCTCATATTCACCACAACCTTTGCCTATTTGAAGAATTGGGCAGGGAGCACCTCCAAGTTTAAATGTCTTTCCATCCAGCATAGTAAGATCTGATTCACTATGTAAATATCCTTCACAACATTTTGTGCATTCACCACAAGTTCTATTTGATTTTTGCATCTATAATTTCCTTATATGTAATTAGGCCAGGAATCATTTTATAATCACAGTCTGGGAAAAAACATTTTAATTCTATAATTAAATCATCAGTCATAAAAGGAACAAGAGTCATATCATGTTCTGCATTTATGCACATGAAAGGTTTGTCTGATGTATTTTGGTATTCTGTAAATATTGATAATCTCATTTTATACTTTCTTTTAAGAAGGGGTGGGACTTTTACATCCCACCCCAACAATTATCAGCTAGTTGCTAGCCCTGCTACTACTGAATTCATAGTACTTTCAACATTTTGAACGTACTGTCTAATCGTAGGTTGCCCAGAGTAATAATGTTTATTCCAAAGAGCTTTATTTCCCGAATACGCTGGAAGAAAATGACTTGCAATTACTTTTTGCCAATCATGATACTTATTCCAACGAACGATTATTTCATGTCTCATTCTCCTGTCTTGTACCCATTCAGGTGCAAGGCAAGCAGTTTTGAAACCGTCATAGTTATCCCAAGTTAATGGCATGTATTGGTATGCACCACATGCGTCGGACCAATGAGATTTAGCTTTGTACCTGCCATGTGATTCTACCTGTTTAATAGAATACATTAAAATCTCTACTTTGTCCTTAAAACTTAAAATAGATTTGACGTTAATCTTTCTAGAATGTGTACTGTTGTAAACATTTACTGAGTAGAGCTTAATACTTATATATTTAATATATATATTATTTATATTAAGTATATTACCCCCCGCAGCACTAGTTAGATTATAGGCACTAAGTTTTTTAATGTCAAGTGCCTCTGCTGTATCTGCTGGGCTAATTCCTATAATAGAATTAACCAGTGTTATCAATACAACCAGTGTTAGATGGAATTTATTTTTTAGATTCATTCCCTTACCTCCTCGTTTTACTGACAGGTATGTATAATTCTAGCATGCTATAATAAGAAAAACAACAGGAGCAAAAGTGAAAATAGGATTTTCAGGCTTAGCTATGCGTCATATGGACTTATCTGTGGGATATGGGCAAGCATCTTATAATATATATAAATCATTTGAAGAATTAGGTATAGATGTTGAAATAGACGCATTAGATTCTGATATTGAAATATGTTTTGCAGATCCTAGAAACATCCAATTCACAAATAAAAATGCTTATAAAATTGCTTATATAGCTTGGGAATCAACTGACATGCTTCCTGAAATGAAAAAGAAAATTTCTGTTGCAGATGAACTTTGGGCAACTTCTCCTTGGGTGGAAGAAGTTTATAGAAAAATATTTCCAGGTAAACCAATATTTACTTATAAACATGGAATTAATAAAATTTGGAAACCTAAGTTAAGAAAAACTGCACATGATCAATTTACATTTTTACATATGGGTGAACCTTTTTCAAGAAAAGAAGGACAACTTACAACTGATTGTTTTATAGAATTATTTGGAAATGATCCAAAATATAGACTTGTATTAAAATCTAATGGCATGAATACTGTTAAAGTTCCAGATCCTCAATATGGATATTTAACATCTCCCGCAGCTTCATATGACAATATAATTTCTATTGATGCTTTATTAAGTGAAGAGCAGATGGTTGGCCTTTATGAATTATGTGATGTTTTTATTTATCCAAGTTGGGGTGAAGGTTGGGGATTACAACCAATGCAAGCTGCAGCAACTGGAATGCCAACAATTTCAACAGCAGGATGGGCTGATTATGCAGAATATATTAATTTTCCAGTAGATAGTGTTTATCAATTCAGTCCATGGCAGCAAACACATCCAGGCATGATGATGAAGCCAGATAAAAAAAGTTTAAAGAAACAAATGTTAAATGCAGTAGAAACTTATGATAATATATTAAAAGATACATTTAAAAAAGCTTTTGATTTACATAATGAATATGATTGGTTAACAGTTACAAAACCTGCAGTAGCAAGATTACAAAAAATTTACAACTCTTTAGTTTAAGAATTTAGATGTGGTAAACTGTAACTCTAAATAATTTTTGAAAGAGGTTAAAATGAACGGGACTATTGAAAATCCCTACGAGAACTTTATTGCTCTCAGTAGATATGCAAGATGGATTGAATCTGAAAACAGAAGAGAAACTTGGAAGGAAACTGTAGACCGTTACTTTAACTTTATGTCAATACAACTTCGTGAAAAACACGGATATGTACCAAATGATAAAGATTTAGAAGATTTGCGTGATGCAGTATTTAATCGTAACGTTATGCCATCAATGCGTTCTGTTATGACTGCAGGACCTGCATTAGAAAGAGAAAATGTTTCTGGATACAACTGTGCATTTCTTCCAGTAGATAATGCTAGATCATTTGATGAAGCTATGTATATTCTTATGTGTGGAACAGGCGTTGGATTCTCTGTTGAATATAAGTATATTAATAAACTCCCATCCCTTCCTGAAACTTTAGAGAAATCTTCTACAACAGTTATTGTTGGAGATTCAAAAGAAGGTTGGGCAAAGGCTTATCGTGAACTTCTTGGATTATTATGGGCAGGACAGATTCCACAGATTGACATTAGTAAGGTAAGACCATCAGGTGCAAGACTTAAGACAATGGGTGGGCGTTCATCAGGTCCTCAGCCGTTAGTAAATCTTTTTGATTTTACAATTCAAATTTTTAAAGGTGCACTTGGTCGTCAATTAAAACCAATTGAATGTCATGACATAATGTGTAAGATTGGTGAGGTAGTTGTAGTCGGTGGTGTTCGTCGTTCTGCAATGATTTCGCTTTCAAACATAAATGATATTGAAATGGCGCAAGCTAAATCCGGTAATTGGTGGGAAAAAAATTCTCAACGTGCATTGTCAAATAATTCAGTGGCATATTCTCGTAAACCAGAAATGCAACAGTTTATTGCTGAATGGAAATCTCTTTATGATTCCAAATCAGGAGAACGTGGTATTTACAATGTTGCAGCAGCACAAGCACAAGCAGCAAAATATGGTAGAAGAAGCCCAGACATTCATTATGGAACAAATCCATGTTCTGAAATTATTCTCCGCCCATATCAATTTTGTAATCTTTCAGAAGTTGTTCTTCGTGAAGATGATACTCCAGAATCAGTTGCTAAAAAGGTAAGACTTGCTTCTATACTTGGAACATGGCAATCAACACTTACAGATTTTAAATATATTCGTAAAATTTGGAAAGACAATACAGAAGAAGAAAGATTACTTGGAGTTTCTTTAACTGGTCAATTTGGAAATAAATTCTTTTCTGGACAAGATGGAATGGATAAGCTTGCAGATACTCTAGATAAACTTCGTGAGTATGCTGTAGAAATTAATATTGAAGAAGCAGGGAAAATTGGGATTCCCGCATCCGCTGCGGTGACTTGCGTAAAGCCATCGGGTACAGTATCTCAATTGGTCGGGGTGAGTTCAGGAATGCATGCATGGCATTCAGATTATTATATTCGCACAGTTCGTGGGGATAAGAAAGATCCAATTACTCAGTTCCTAAAAGATTCAGGCATTCCTGCAGAAGATGATGTAATGAAACCAAATGATACTTACGTATTTTCATTTCCAGTAAAAGCACCAAAGAATGCAATTACTCGTGATAAGTTAAATGCAATTCAGCAGCTTGAAATTTGGTTAACATATCAACGTCATTGGTGTGAGCATAAACCTTCTGTAACTATTTCTGTTAAAGAAGAAGAGTGGATGGAAGTTGGAGCATGGGTTTATAAGCATTTTGATGAGTGCTCTGGAATTTCATTCTTACCATACTCTGATCATACATATGTGCAAGCCCCTTATCAAGAAATTGATGAATCAGCTTACTTAGAGCTTTTATCAAAGATGCCAAAGTCAATTAATTGGCAAGCTTTATCTCTATATGAGCTGGAAGACACTACAACTGGAACTCAAGCTTTAGCATGTGTTTCTGGAGAATGTGAAATTGTAGATATAAACGCTTAAGTGATATAATATACATAAGTACCCCCTGTTTATACGGCGAATACGTTGCAGGGGGTTTCTTATGTTTTGACACAATTAGATGTTATAATTTAAACATAAATCTGAGGTGATATTTGTGGCAAACAACTTTAAAGTTATTCAAGGTGATACATGGTCACTTGATATTGCTTATACAGATGCAGATAACAATCCAATAAATATATCAAACTATACAATCCTAGCTGAAGTTAAAGATACTCCAGGCGGTAGACTTTTATGTGCAACATCTACAAATGGTGATGGTGTTGAGATGATTAATGATGGAAATTACAATAGATTTATATTAACATTTAACAGTGCAAAAACAGCAAAGTTTAATTATCCAAAAGCTGCTTTTCAAGTTAAAGTTGTTGATACAGATGATACTATACTTGAAGGTTGGTTTATAGTTGGAGCAGGTGTTATAGACGCATGACAACAATATCTCCAAGATTAGACAAAGTAGTTCAAATAATTTCTAAAGATAAGGTTGTCGTTAGAGCACCTGGAATAGCAGGTCCTAAAGGTGATCCTGGAACATCAGTCTTAACTGGAATTGGTGCACCATCTAATAATATTGGAAAAGCTGGCGATCTTTATATAGATACAGAAAATAAAAGACTTTATGGTCCAAAAGATCCAGCAGGATGGGATCCAAATTTATATTCTGTATTTGCAGGAAGTTCATTTTACGCTGGAGCAGGAGTTCCTACTCAAAGTTTAGGTAACAATGGAGATTCTTACTTAGATACATCTCATAGAATATTATATGCAAAGCAAAATAATGTATGGGGATCAGCAGTGGAACTTGTTCCAGTATCTGTTTTTTCTTTTACGTATGAAAAACAAACAGCAGCTTCTTCATGGAGTATTATACACAATCTAGGCTTTAATCCCGCCGTTTCGGTTATGGATTATAGCGATAATAATATAGAATGTGATATAGAGTATGTTAATGAAAATCAGTTGACATTACGCTTTATTCAAGCGGGAGTATCAACAAATGTTTCAGGATATGCTTATCTGTCGTAAGATAAATAAAAAAAATAAGGGGAATAAAAAATGGCAAAAACATTTTTAACAAATATTAATTTAAAGGGTAATCAGCTACTTAATGCAGTTATCCATTCTGCTCCCTCGGCCCCATCAGCCCTTGCAGCAGGACAACTATACTTTAACACAGGAGATAGTACATTCTACTATTCAACAGGAACAGGAACAACGCACTGGTCTCCAGTAGGTGTTCAATATATTGGATCAGTTGATGGTAATTTTGTAGTAACAGATCAACAATTAACACTCGCAGAAAATGTAACACTAGGTGGTGCATTGTATGTTGGCGGGTCAACAGATCATGGACTTGATGTTGATGGTAACGGTAATACAGAACTTGGTTCCACTACTGGAATAGCATTAAGTGCTAACAATAATATAACTCTTACAACATCCAGCGGAGATATTATTCTTTCAGCAGATGGAGATGTTTATAAGGGTTCAGTAACTTCAGACAATAGACTTGCAACATTTGGTGATATAACAGGTGATCTTACAGGTTATGTTACAGAAACTGGAACACAAACTCTTACTAATAAAACAATATCTGGATCAGATAATACTATTTCAAATATTGATAATACTTCACTTACAAATTCAAAAGTAACTATTAATGGTAGTGATGTAAGCCTAGGGTCAAGTTTAACACTTTATACTGATGATATTTCAGAAGGTGTATCACCAGTTAATGTTTATTTTACAGATTCTCGTGCACGTAATGCAATAAGTGGTTCTTCAGGAATTTCTTATGATTCGTCTACTGGTGCAATAACTGTAGATAGAACTACAGTAGACACTTGGTATGACGCAGCTGGCACAGCAGCAACAGAAGCGGGCTATGTTGCTACAGATCTTTCAACACACGCAGGATTATCATCTGGTGTACATGGTGTAACTGGTTATGTAGTAGGAACTTCAGATATACAAACACTTTCAAACAAAACAATTCAAGGTCCATTATACTTTACAGATGAAATAACTGTTGCAAATGAAGGCGAAATTGTTATCAATCCTACAAATAATGATTTTGAAATTACTGCACATACTGCTAGCCTTCGCATTTTGGCACATGATGATGTAACAATTACATCACAAAATGGTGGAGACATTGTTCTTAATGCAGATGGTACAGCATATCTTGGCTCTGCAGCAACAGGCAATGAAATTGCAACAATTTCTGATATTCATAGTATTGCACAAGGTCTTAATGTTAAAGAGTCAGTAACTGCTGCTTCAACCATAAATATTAACCTTGGAACATGGAATGCTGACACTGACAGTCTTGATGGGTTCAATGCTTGGAATTCTGGGGATCGTATTCTTGTTAAGAATCAAACTACCTCATCTGAAAATGGCATTTATGTAACCGCAAACGACGGTTCACTTTCTCGTGCAACAGATCATACAACTCCAGCAGTTGGTGACTTTGTATTTATTGAATATGGAACTCAAGGCAAGACTGGATATATTGCTACAGGTACAGGTTACACTTGGACACAATTCTCAGCTGCTGGCGAATATACAGCGGGAACTGGAATTACTATTTCAAATGCTTCAATTAGTTTTAAAGCTTCTGATGTAGTATCAGGATCAACATATATTACAAATCCTTCAGGCGCAACGCTTGACCTTAGTTTATCAACACTTGAATCTCAACTTGTATCTGATGATTTTGCAAAAAATGCAGATTACACAACAGTTACTCGCAAATATTCAAGTTCCATTACTGGAAACAGCGTAGATGATACATTTTCATTCACACATGCTCTTGGATCAAGAGATGTAATGGTTCGTGTATATCAAACATCTGCAGGAGTAGATCAATACAATGATATTGAAATTGATGTAAAGCGTACATCAACAAACATAATTACAGTATCATTTGCATCCGCTCCAGTAACTGGAGAAACTTACAACGTAGTTGTAATAGGCTAAATAAAAATAAAAATTGTCTAAGGAAGGACGTTAAACGTCCTTCCTTAACTAAATAAATGGAGTAAAATGTCAAAAGTATTTAAAGTCCCATTAAAACCACCAGTACTAGCATCGGACCCATCTGGCACAAAAGGTGATTTTTATTACAATGATAATGATAAAGCTTATAGATATCATGACGGTACTGGTTGGCAAAAATGGGGAACTAATAATAATGTTATAAATATTGATGGCGGAAAAGCAAGCGATTCTTATCTTTTTGGACTTGATGGTGGCGCAGCATAATAGTTTTTTATTTATAAAAATGATATAATTTTAACGGAGGATTAATGTCAAGTACAAGAATTCAAATAAGAAGAGACACAGCCAGTAATTGGTACGATGTAAACCCCCAGCTATCTTCTGGCGAAATAGGATTTGAAACCGATACAGGCAAATTTAAAATTGGTAATGGTACTAATATTTGGCGTACATTAGATTATGCTTCAGTACTTCCTTCAGGGATATCTTCCGTAGCTGTTACATCTTTTAATTCCCGTCAAGGTGAAGTTACCCTTACGGATACAGATGTAAATACAGCACTTGGCTATACAGCAGCAGATGCTGCAGATCTTTCAGGATTTCAATCTTCTACTAATACAGATATTAGCAATGCAATTACAACTGCAGAAGGTTACACAGACACATCAATAGAAAATCTTAATATTGGCACAAATGGTGCTGGTAATGTTGTTTCTACAAATGGAACTCAGACACTAACTAATAAAACACTAGGATCATCAACAAGCTTAAGCGAAAATTTAGATGCAAATAGCAAAAAAATATTAAATTTATCTGATCCAGATATAGATACAGATGCAACAAATAAAGGCTATGTAGATCAAATTATTGAAAATGTTTATCATTCAGTATTTGTTAATTTTGCTACTACAGAACCAATTGATGCAATAAATAATGATGGTGATTCAGGCGAATATGGCAAAGGTATTGGCGGAACTTTAACAGGCAGTTCAAATGGTACGTTAACTGTTGATGGCGTAGAAGTTGATTTATTAGATAGAATTTTAATCAAAGATCAAGCAGATGCAAAGCAAAATGGCATATATTACATTACAACATCTGGAGATTTAAATAACCCATGGGTTGCAACACGCACTTCAGATTATGATAATTCTTTTCAAGGACAATTAATCGGTGGTCGCACAATTTATGTTGGAGAAGGAAATACTCTTTCAAAAACAACTTGGTTTATGGATTCTTTGGGATCATCAGAATTTCCTGCATATGGAATTGTAATTGGTACAGATAATATTAATTTTCAACAATCAGCGGGTAGCGGTACATATATTGCTGGAAATGGTTTAAACCTATCTGGCTCATCTTTTTCTATAAATACAGATGTTGTTCAAACAAGAGTTACAAATGTATCTAATACAGAAATTGGATATCTTGATGGAGTAACATCTTCTATTCAAACACAATTAGATGCAAAAGCATCAAGCTCTACTCTATCATCACATACATCAGCAACAACAAATGTTCATGGTATTTCAGATACCGCAGCACTTGCTACAAAATCATATGCTGATACTAAAAAATCAGAAGCAATTACCGCTTCAGAATCTTACACAGATTCAGCAATTAGCACAGAAGTTACTAACCGTAATTCTGCAATAGCAACCGCTAAGTCTCAAGCAATATCAACATCTGAAGGATATGCTGATTCAGTTATAGCAACAGAAGTTTCTAACAGAAACACTGCAATATCTAATGCAACCGCTAATGTAGTAAAAACAACAGATACAGGTTCTGTTACTTCTACTATGATTCTAGATAACACAATTGTAAATGCTGATATTAATGATTCAGCAGAAATAGCATATAGCAAATTAAATCTTTCTTCTTCTATTACTTCCGCAGACATAGTAGACGGAACAATTGTAAATGCAGATATATCACCTTCAGCTGGAATAGCAGATACAAAACTTGCAACTATTACAACTAGTGGCAAAGTTGCAAATTCTGCAACCACCGCTACAGATGCAAATACAGCTTCAACAATTGTTGCTCGTGATGCATCAGGTAATTTTACAGCTAATTTAATTACAGTAAATACAACTCCTACATCTGCAGGGCATGCCGCTTCAAAAGCTTATGTAGATAATATTTCTGCAGGAATGAACTGGCATGCAGCAGTCGTGGCTGCAACATCTGGAGTTTTACCTTCATCTACATATGCAGACGGAACAACTGATGCTAATGGCGGTTTAGGAATTGGAGCAACATTAACTGCTACAGCAAATGCAGCACTTGCAATTGATACTATAAATGTAAATAATGGCAACCGTGTACTTATTAAAAATCAAGCAGATGCAAAGCAAAATGGTATTTATGTTGTAACAGACAAGGGGTCTTCTTCAACAAAATGGGTTCTTACTCGTGCAACAGATTCAGACAACCACACAATTGATGAAGTTTCTGCAGGAGATGCAGTATATGTACTTTATGGTCCAAATAATTTAAATCAATCATTTGTTGCTACAATGACAGGTTCAGGAACAGATGGCCTAGTACTTATTGGCACAGATAATATTACATGGACTCAGTTCTCAGGTGCTTCATCATTCGTAGCAGGTAACGGTCTTCTTAGAACCGGCAACACAGTAGATGTTGTTTCATCAACACTTAATGTTACTGCAGATAGCGTTGATCTTGCTACAGTTTCTCAGTCAAATACAACGGGCGGGAATCTTGCAAACGGCATCGTATCTGGAATTACTGTAGATTCATATGGTCGTGTTACTGGTTATCAGACAGGTGCTCAAAATGTTGCAAGTACTTCTAATAAAGGTATTGCATCTTTTGACTCAGCATCATTTACAGTAACATCTGGCAACGTAGCAATTAAATCTGCTGGAGTTTCAAATTCTCAGCTAGCAAACAACTCAGTAACAATTGGCTCAACTTCTGTATCACTTGGAGGGACTGCCTCAACTTTGGCGGGATTGACATTAACAACACCAGTAATTGCTCAAATTACTAATACAGGAACATTAACACTTCCTACATCTACAGATACATTAGTAGGCAGAGCAACTACAGATACATTGACAAATAAATCAATTTCAGGTTCTACAAATACTTTATCTAATATTGGTAATACAAGCCTTGCAAATTCAAGTATTACAATTAATGGAACTTCAATATCACTTGGAGATACAAAAACTATTACCGCAGCAGCGGAAACATTAACAGGTACAACACTTAACTCTTCAGTAGTAGGTTCATCACTTACATCAGTTGGAACAATTGCAACAGGTGTTTGGAATGGTACAGCAATTGCAATTGCAAATGGTGGTACAGGTGCTACAACAGCTTCAACAGCTGCTGCTAACTTACTTCCATCTCAAACATCTAATTCTGGTAAATACCTTACAACTGATGGAGCGGGAACCCTTTCATGGGCTTCAGTATCAGGATATTCTGCTCCAACTATTGGTTCAACATCAATTGCATCTGGAGCAACTGTAACTACAATTGCAGGACTCACATTATCTGGAGCAACATTAAGTGGTACATTAACTGCAAATAGCTCTGCAGGAACTTCAGGACAACTACTTTCATCAACTGGAACAGGTGTTCAATGGGTAAATCCTCCTTCAGGATACACAGCACCAACACTTGGATCAACTTCAATTTCATCAGGTGCAACTGTAACTACAATTGCGGGACTAACATTAAATAACCAAACAATGACAGGAACTGTAACTGCAGGTGGTTCTGCAGGAACTTCAGGTCAATTCTTGCAATCAACTGGGACGGGAGTTCAATGGGCAACCCCTTCATCTTCAGTAGCAGATGGTTCAATAACATTTGCAAAGCTTGCAAATGAAACAAAAATTATGCATATTATGCAGGCATATTAATATTTGCGTAGTAATGGGTTTATGATACAATAAACCTATATCACATAAGGGGGAAAGGGAACCTAAATGGCAGATCTAGATTTTAAAGTTAAGAACGGTATTCAGACTAATGGTCAAATACTTATTCAAGGTAAAGATGTAGAACTACTGGTTATTATGGGAGCCTACTTATAATGTTAAATAAATTTGGGGGAAATAAATAATGGCAACAACAGCAGTACAAATGTATAGAGGTGCAGCTTCTACAACTACTACTACAACACTTTACACCGTTCCAACAACAGGAACTCAATCAATTATAACAAATATTGTTGTGACAAATACTTCAGGTTCAGCACAGACGTTCACTCTAGCTTTTGATGGTGTAGCTTTTGCTACTACAGCAACAATTGCTGCTAATGGACAAGCTTTATTTGATTTAAAGCAAGTACTTCCAGCAAATGCAACACCTAAAACCATTACAGGTGGAGCATCTGCAACATCTGTAAACTTTCACATTTCGGGGGTTGAAATAGTATAATATGGGCGTCGCAATATATCCAAATACAGCATCAGTAATTAAATCTTTGCAAACAGGATCAGCATCTGGAGCAGGTACAATTACAATTTCAGCAGTTAATACTGCAAAAACTGTTGTTCACTCAGTTTCAACAGGTTCGGCGGGAACAGTAGCAGCAACAGGAACTATGAATGCTGCAAATGGATCTACTTCAGGAATTTCTTTTTCAGCTTCTTCAGGAACAAACGTTATATCAAATAACCCACTTGTTGCTGGACAACTTTTAGCGAACCAAGGATATGGATATTATTACACAACTGGTAACTATAATGCAAGATATCAAATTTATTATCAAACAAGTTCAGGATATATTCAGGCAAATGTTAGCTCTAATATTTATATGAATGCTATGAATACAAATGGTGCAAACGTAGGATTAAATGCAACAAGTTTAACTGGAGGAACAACTGCTTTAACTGCTGCAGCATATGGTGCAGTATTAACAAATTCAACAACACTAACAGTAACAGGTCCTTGCACCTATCAGGTTATAGAATATTATTAATAGGAGATAAATATGAAAGAATATGTACATTTAAAAGACGGAATTGTATTTGCTCATCATAAAACAGAAGGAGATGTTGACGATTCATCTGATACTGTAATAGAAGTTACTGGAGACCTTGATTCTTATTTAAATAAAAAATATGAAAATGGTTCTTTTATTGAAGCTCCAGAAATTAAATGGGCTGTTTTAGATGAAGATAATAATAATACTGTTATTGCAATAAAAAGTACAATATTTTCTTCAGAAGTTAAAGGCCCAGTTATAAATGACAATAATGTAAAAATTTTATGGCGTTGGGATGGAAATAATTTTATCGCACCTCAAGATAATTCACATCCAATAGTTTACGTAGATTCAGTTCCTGTAACTACAAGTAATTCTATGCCAGCTGTATCAGAAACATCTTTAAAACAACTTGAAGAAGATAAAGTTAATATAGATGAAATTATAGCAAAACAAAAAGAAGCAGATGCTGAAGCAGAAAAACAAGCACAGCAATCTCAAATAATTTCTGCACCCCCACCAATAGACTAAGGTAAAAATGAATAATATAAAATTTATCAACACAAATAGTGTTGATGGTATTTATCGCCCTATTCCAGCTTCAGAAAATATTCCAGAATGGTATAAAAAAACTCAATCTTATGTGGGTGGAAAAAGGGATATAGGATATCAAGGTACAGTAAATAGTACTATAAAAAAATGTCAACCAGTATTTGATGTTTTAACAGCAGGATATATAATTTCAACATATTGTGATTTATATATCAAAAAAAATGATAATGGTGAAATTTTATATTTAACTAGTCAAATAGAAAATATTCAACATCATGGTATAGAGCAAGCTCCCTATCACCCAAATATGAATCAGCATCCATATCCTAAATGGATAAATCCATGGGGAATTAAAACTCCTCCAGGATATTCTGTATTAATAATTCCACCAGTACATGGTAATAATAAATATTTTACTATTTTAGAAGCAATTGTTGACACAGATACTTATAACTCTCCAGTTAATTTTCCATTTGTTTTAAATGATGTAAACTTTGAGGGGATTATCCCAGCAGGTACACCAATGGCTCAAGTAATTCCAATTAAAAGAGAATCTTGGTCTCATCAAATTATTAATGATAAATATGATTATGAAAAGACAGAAAGATTATTAACAAGTAAATTTTATAACAGATATAAACAATTGTTTTGGCATAGAAAAGAGTATAAATGATAAAAAATAAAAAAAATATTTTTAGGCATGCAGCTGAGGACAATGTTTTTCCAAACATATCTCCAGCAAAAAATAATATTCCAAGGTGGTATATGGACACGCCAAAATTTAAAAATGGGGAATTTCCTAAAAGGCTTCCAGCGGAAGTTACATTTAAAGCTTGTGCTCCATTTTTAAGTTCACTAACTAGTGGATACATGTTGCCACTTCCAGTTGATATTATGGTTGAGCAAACCGAAGGTGGTCCTGTAATTACATGGAGAGATCCGGATGTAAATTTTCTTGCATTAAGAGATGATAACCATAATATTTTACTTCCAGTGCCAGAAGGATTTTCAAAACTTCATTTTGCATGGAACACAAAACATTGTTTTAATATTCCAAAAGGATATTCTGCACTTGTAACACATCCGTTAAATAGATTTGATCTACCTTTTATTACACTAAGTGGTTTTATTGATGGTAATTTTTCCGTTCCAAGTGGAAATGTTCCAGTATTTTTTAGTAAAACTTTTGAAGGATTAATTCCTGCAGGCACTCCAATTGCTCAAATTATTCCATTTAAAACAGAAAATTGGGAATCTGTTTACGATAAAAATGTTTTAGAAGAAGCATTTTTAAATCATAAAAAAAGTGGATTTTCATCTTGGGGATGGTATCGTGATAATATTTGGAAAAAACCTAAATTTGACTAATGAAAATAATTAAAGATTTTTCAAATTGGGATGAACAAGATGAAATTTTAGGTTTACCAAGACCTATGGTTCATGTTCCAGAAAAATTTAGAAAAGAAGCAGATTATTTTATAAATAAAAATATTCCAATTCCATGGCAATCAAAACCTATATTAAAAAATAATGCTATGTTTAATGTTATAACAAAAAATGAAAAAAAGGTAAAACCAGATAATATTTGCGGTTATTGTGGTTTATCTTTTTTACCAGAAGAAATTTGCATAAGTTGGAATTCAGAAAAAACAGAAGACGGAAGATGTTATAAAGATGGATTAATAAATGATGAAAAAGGTCCCAGAGTGTTTTCAGATATAATGCCTTTTCATATTGAATGTATGAAACAAGCAAGAATATTTTGTCCATTTATGAAAAAAAGAAAAGATTTTGAATTTGAACAGGGTAAATTTAAACATATAAAAGCAAATGCAGATTATTTGCTTTTAAAAATTAAGGAAAAAAATGATAATTAGTAATTCTAAAAAATTTATATATATACATTTACATAAAACTGGAGGAACTTCTATAGAAGAAGCCTTAACTCCATATTTAGAATGGGATGATTATATTTTTGGAGGCTTGTCTTTCGGCATGGAATTAGAAAATTTATACGCTAAATATTTTGGTTGGAAAAATATTCAAGAAAAAGGATTATCTAAACATTCATCAGCAGAAAAAATAAAAAAATTAATTGGTAATGAAAAGTGGAATAACTTTTATAAATTTTCTACAATTCGTGATCCAAAAGAATTAATGATTTCTTTTTATTATTATACAAAAAAATCAGCAAATGATATAGAAAAAGAATCATATTCTCATCTAATAAATAAAGGGCTAGACGGTTTTATACAAGATATTTTATTTATGAATATAGAACCAGTAAATCCACAAATAAAAAGACTTAATTATGATAAAACAATAGATTTGTATAATATTAAAAATATTCAAAAAACATGGCCTATAATTTTAGAAAAAATTGGTTTTGATAAAAATATAAAACTTCCTATAACAATGAAAACTTTTAAAGACGAAGGCATTATTTTAAGCAAATACACGCAATCTTTAATAGAAAATCATTTTAAAGACGATTATGAAATTTTAGAAAAATCTATATGATTCCTAAAATAATATGGCAAACTTATAAAGATCCTTTTGAAAAATTGCCAACGTATATTAAAGAAAAAACTCAAACTTGGCAATATTTAAATCCAGAATATAATTATATTTATATGGATGATGAACAAATAAGATTTTTTATTTTTCGTGAATTTGGTAAAAAATGGTTAAACATATTTGATAGTTGTCCAGTTGGAGTTATGAAAAGTGATATTTGGAGGTATTTAATTGTTTATACGTATGGAGGTGTTTATGTAGATATAGATACAATTTGTAATAAAAAAATTGAAGAGTGGGTCGTACCTGGCTATAATTTAATTATTTCGAAAGACGATGACGATTATTTTTATAATCAAATATCATTTGCATCAAAGCCAAAACATAAACTTCTTAAAAGTGTTATTGATTGCGTAGAAGATAATTTTAAAGAACCAAATTATAAAGATATAAGATTTGTTGATAGAATTACTGGAGTGATGGCCTGGACTAAAGGAATTAATAATTATTTAGATAATAATAAAAAAAATGATATAAAAATATATTCAGTAGATAGTATAAAATATTTAGGAAATAATAAAGCATCATATTATAATGATGCATTTATTCATTTAACTGCAAGTTTAAATTGGAATAAAGATTACATAGGATGGCAGGAACAAGAAAAAATGGTAATTGATTTAAATGATTTATGAAAGTTTTTATTTTTTACATATACCTAAAACAGCTGGTCATTTCATTAGATCTGAAATTATAGATTATTTAACACCTGGATTAAAAGATGCTAAAATAAAAATAAAACAAGATCAACACGCTTATTGGTCAAAGGTTGATGATAAAACATATGTAATATCCAGTATCAGAAATCCAATTGAAAGAACTGTAAGTCACTATGCTTGGAATCATAAACATTTTAATAATAATTTAGAAATTAATGTTTTAAACATGATGAAATGGTTAGAAAAAAATAATACATATATATCTAATTTTCAATCAAAAAGTTTTTTATACGACTCCGCCCCACTCGGCCCAACTTTAGATATAAAAGATACTCCAGAATTTAATACAATAAAAATCAATGATAAATTACTTATTGATAGGTTAAAAAGAATAAATATTTTAATAAGAAATGATAGTTTAACAAATGTTAAATGTGAAAAACTTAAATATAAAATACACAAAGACTTATCATTAAAAAAGGTGTATAATAAAAGTCAATACATATTAAATGATCATAACATAAATGATTCATCTAAAATATTGTATAAAATGTTAAGTAAAAAAGAAATAAAATTTATTGAAAGTTTAAATCAAAAAGATTTAGAAATATATAATAATAAAGAGTTGTTTTGGAATGGATAATAAATGATTATACAAATTATAGGTTTGCCAGGTAGTGGAAAGACAACTATTGCTACCGTCCTTGCAGACAGAGTAAACGGAACACTTTTAAATGCAGACGAAGTTAGATCTGATTTAAATAAAGATTTGGGTTTTACTGTAGAAGATAGAATAGAGCAAGGTCGCAGAATGGGTGCTTTATCAAGATTGCTTCATAATCAAAATCAAATTGTTATTGCTGATTTTGTATGCCCAACCGAAGAGACTAGAAAAGCTTTTGGTAAAGCAGATATAATTATTTGGATGAACACTATATCTGAAGGGCGTTTTGAAAATACAAATAGAATATTTGAAAAACCAGAATTTTTTGATGTCATGTTTAATTCACATGAGATGGATGAATATCAAAAGGCAACATATATTATTCAAAAATTTAATTTACACGATTGGTCAGAACCAACAACTTTAATGCTTGGACGTTACCAACCTTGGCATGAAGGTCATCATGCCTTATATGAAGAAGCAGGTAAGCGAACAAGTCAAGTAATGCTTGGTGTTAGAAATACATACAATACAAGTCCTAAAGATCCACTAACATTTGATCAAGTTAAAGGTTATATTGCTCAAGATGAATTTATGAAAAATGCAATGATAGTTAAAATGCCAAATATTACAAATATTGTATATGGGCGGGATGTAGGATATAAAATTGAACAAGTATCGTTAGGAGCAGACATTGAAGCTATTTCAGCAACTGAAAAACGCAAGCAAATGGGTATTTAATATATTGGCAAATCTTGGACAAGGAATTGCTGATGCAGAAGATAGACTTTATTCTGATCAAACCCCTCGTAAACCAATTATGTGGGTATCACATGGTCGTTCTTTATTAAAAGCCATTAGTTGGAGATTCTTTGGTAACTTAATCTCTTTTATTATTATTTATGAGTTAACCCATAATGGTAAGTTAGCGTTTGTTGCTTCTGGTATTGAACTTGTAATTAAGATCGTTCTTTATTACGCACACGAACGTGCTTGGAACAAGATTAAATGGGGTAGAGAGTAGCATATACGCAAAAAGCGTATTATTTGCTATAATATAAACTATGAGCTCATCAACCAGTAAAGGGTTTCCATATCCATTGTCAACTGATCCAGTTGACGTACCGTCCGACATATATAACTTAGCTAATACAATTGACACTAAGTCAACATCTACAGCTACAGCAAATACTCTTGTGTATAGAGAAACTAACGGTAAGATTACAATTGGCGAACCTACAGCATCTTCACATGCTGCAACTAAAAATTATACTGATGCACAGACAGCTTTAGCTGTGCCAATGACAAATAAAGGCGACATAATTTATTCTAGTGCAAATGGTTCAGCCGTTGCAACTGCAACTAGATTGGGTATTGGATCAAATGGTTATGTTCTTGCAGTTTCTGGAGGAGTTCCTGTATGGCAAAGTCCAACGACTGGTGCTGGTAACGGAACAGGAACTGGATATACTCAAACATCTGGAACAATAGGATCAGGATCAGCTACATCAATTGATACAATTGCTACAAGTACTTTTATAGGAATTGAATATTTATTAAATATGAAACAAGGTTCAAATATTCGTGTTTCAACAATTAGAGTTGCAACAGATGGAACAAATGTTGTTTCTGAAGAATATGGTGTTACAGAATTAGGAAATGCTATGGCTGATGTTTATGTTTCAGCAGTATCTTCAGGATCTAACTGTTTACTACAAGTTACTGTTTCAGATGCAGAAACAAATGCAGTGACATGGAGACTTTCAAGACTTGCACAATAATTGGAGGCTAACTAATGTCCTATCTTTATGCTGTAAACAGGGATAACCCATTAGGTTATTTTTCAATTGACTCTGATTATACATATTATAATTTAAAAAATGGTTTTACCACATATGGCGGAACTAAAGGTAATGATCATACCAATGGTAATCTTTATGACACATATGCTGGATTTACATATTCATATCTTAATACGCTAAAAGTAGTTGATGCTACATCTTATAACAATAACCCTTCACTTGTAGGATTAAGTTATTCAAGTCCAATAGTTATGGGTAACAAAACTTCTGCAAAAATAACTAAAGATTCATTTATAGAAATTAAAAACATTTATGACGTATTTGTACCTTCATCAAACCCGCATACATGGTCCACAGAATTTTGGACTTCATTTGATTGGATGGATGGACAAGCATTAGATCTTACTACTTATGATAGCTTTTCTACAAATGATTTTAGAAATGATATAGGATTTAGAACAAGTATTGCAACATATCCAAAAATATACCTATTATCAATTGGATATTATACAACAGTAAGCGGAAGTCAGTATTTTTATAATTATGCATCTATTCTTTATAATCAACAAACTAACTGTATTGAATTTTATGTTCCACAAGCATCTGGAGGATATGCAAAATCATATTGTGTCGTTACAGATTTAGATTCTCCATTACATATTTATGCAACATATTCAAATAAAACAATTAACGTTTCTGTAAATGGACAGTCTGGAATTTCTGCATATGTTGGAAATGGTTTATTTCAAGATACAAACATTTCAAATAACTATCAAAATCTTATATTTAGAGTAGCTGGATCGTATAATGATTTTTCAACAACTCCTCCAACTAAATATTCTTTACAAGATGGACAATACTTCTTATTATCAAATCTTGCTTTTTATGATTATTTGCTTACCAGTCAACAGTTAACTAACCATATTAAATGGGGAGTATATGACAATAAACCAGTTAAATCTTCAGTTCAATATGGAACGCATTTATTCCCACTTGAAGAATCTCCACAAAATTTTCAATATGGAAAAGTTTTTAGAGGAGAAGGATTTAAAGATTATACTAATATATATAATTTAAATATAACATCTAAAGGCCTGGAACCACAAAAAATAAATCGTGTTACATTTAATAATATTGATAAAACAAGTATATTGCAATCCCCAGACGATAGGTCTGGAATATATTGGAGCAATGGAAAGGCAGCATTAGATTTTTCAGATTTTGGTAAAATATCTTCAATGCCATGCACAATAAGTTTACTACTTGAACCGATGACGGGATATGGAGATGAATATATTCTTTCCATAAACAATGTTAATGGTTCTTCAACTTTATTTGTTGATCGTACAAATAAAAGTTATAATTTAAAGTTTTACGATGTAAGTAATGGGGGAACCATAACAACATTATGTTCTGTTACTCCAACATACAAAACAATATATCAAAAATTAGCTTTATCTTTTGCAAATAATTCAGTAGTTTTAACTGTAATAGACGCTGCTTTAGAAAAACAAAATTCTATTTCTGATGTTACATCTCAAAGTTTACCTTATCAAAAGACTTTTACTTTTTCTAATAATAGCATATTGACTATGGGACAAAGTTATCATAACGACAATAATTTAAATTCTATGACTGTTAATAAAACAATATTTTCTTATTTAAATATATCTGATTTGTATATTACAGATTTTACAAATCAATATATAAATGGATACCATTATCCCGAAGGCTATCCTTGGGTTGGTATTATTAAGTATAGCGTTCCTTTGCAATATTACTCAGATCCTTATAACCCAGTAGATGTAGTTAAATCGTTTCCAGTTTATCAAATGGGCCATTGGACCACATCAATACCTTTATCTGCTATGGATTCAATTGTTGGTTCAAAAATTAAATGGAATTCAACAAATAACTGTTTAGTTGAATATTCTTTTCCAGATCAAACTTCTGCTCACCAAGAAGATAATTGGATGTCATTTTCTAGAAAAGGCGGAGTTATATGTGGTTACGATTTTTCTAAAAAATTAAGCACTATGTTAATTAGAACAACTATTATTACTAAGTATGATGTACAAGATTTAAATCAATCATTTAATAATTTAGAGGTTGGTTTATATAAAAATATGAATTTTTATTCAGAAGGAGAATCATTTCTTCTTGTTCCAGATTCTAGAAGTATTTATAACACATCCGGTACGATTAAAGGATATAGTAAGCCAATACAATCAAGATCTCAAAACTTAGGTCTTCTTTTTAGTTATAGTATGCAAGATATGGGTGTTCCGGGATACGCTGAAATAACTAATTTATATTCTAAAAATATAGCTGCTATAGATTTTTGGTATAGACCAGATACAAATTTTGTCGGAACAAAAATTATTACAGCAGATTCATCAATACCAGGATATCCAGATTTAGAAATAGGTTCTGATGGATCTCTTCAATATAATGAAGGAATATCATCAGTATATATAAATGGTTTATATGTTTCTAATTCTTTGACGGCTTCAACTGTAGCTGATCAGGTAGCTAGATTTAGTTTTACAGCAAATACGCCAGTTCATATATTTGTAATTTTAAATGGTGTATTTACAGGTGGTATTGATGTAAACGGGGACGAAACGCACATAGGCTCAGAAAGCTCATATGGATTTATTAATATTTGGGAAAATGCGGTATCTCAACAAGATGCAATTAATAGATACAATTTATTCACTCAGAACTCCTTAGCCGTAGCAGCTAATGATAATTCTATGAATTCTTTGCTTAACCCGCTTTTATTAGATTATCGCAATACAATGCCAATTGTTCATAAAATTGGTTCATAATTGCACAAAAGTTATGTTCAAATAATCAAGAATGGTAAAATACTAGTATGAAAATGAAGAGTACGCAAGTAGAAGAGGTTCCTTACGGCACATATATCTGGCAGATGCCCGATGGCAGTTTAGTGACTGATGAGGATGGTAACTATATGTGTATATTTGCAATCAAAGGCGATGTTAAAAAAATTGCTAATCTTAGAAAATTTGCAAAAGATTATGGTATTGAAGAAGGTCAGCCCGCATGGTTTTCTGGTTCACGTCCGGTAAGTGATGAAGAATATGAAAGTCAAAAACAAAGACTTGAGTGGGGCCTAGTCCCAGATGAAAAAGATTTGCCAGCTCTTAAAGAAGAATTAGAGCAGCAAAAGAAAATGGGTATTATATGATAAAGCATAGTGCAGGCATAGCTGATGATAATGATGATTTTTCTTCTGAAGAAGTTATGATTAGTGGTGCTTCTCTAGGCACAGTTCCAAGAGAATTACAAGAAACAGATTTTGATGACCCATTTCTTGGTAAAGCAGAAGATCTATTAAAAATTGAAAATTTAAATTCTAATTTTAAACGTAATGCAACTAGAAAATTGCAAAAAGCATATACAGGTTTAGATGATGCAAAATCTAAAAAACTTGATCCACTTGATCTTACTGGATATTCATTATTTCAAATTGTTCAACCACCATACAATGTTTTATATTTAGCACAACTTTATGATGTATCTCCATATCATCACGCAGCAGTTGATGCAAAAGTTTCAAATACCGTCGGGCTGGGGTATAAATTTCAAGAAACACAAAAAGTTTTAGATAAATTAGAAGATGCATCTGAAGATAACGTATCATTAGAAAGATTACGTAGAAAGATTTCACGTGCAAAAGTATTAATGACTGATAAGATAGAAAGTCTTAATTCAGATGATTCTTTTGAAGAAATTATAAAAAAAATTTATAAAGATTTAGAGGTAACTGGAAATGGATATCTTGAAATTGGAAGAACATCTTCTGGCGAAATTGGATACATAGGTCATATACCTGCCATTACAATGCGTATAAGACGCCATAGAGACGGTTTTGTACAGGTTGTATACAACCGATATACATATTTTAGAAACTTTGGCGATAAGACCACACAGGACCAAATAGGCACAGATCCTCGTCCAAATGAAGTTATTCATTTTAAAAAATATACTCCAACAAATACATATTATGGAGTTCCAGATATTTTATCCGCAAAGAATGCAGTTGCTGGTGATGAATTTGCTTCACGATATAACTTGGATTATTTTGAGAATAAAGCAGTGCCTAGATATATTATTACAGTTAAAGGTGCTCGTTTAAATGCTGATGCAGAACGTAAACTTCTTGAATTTTTCCAGATCGGCTTAAAAGGCAAGAATCACAGAACTCTTTATATTCCACTTCCAGCAGATGGAGAAAATTCTCGTGTAGAATTTGATATGAAGCCAGTTGAGGCGGGACAACAAGAATCTTCTTTCCAAAATTATGCAATAGAAAATAGAGATCGTATTTTAATTGCACATAGAACTCCATTATCTAAAATAGGCCATGGAACACCTAGCCCATTAGATGATAAAATCTTTAAAGAGCAGGTTACTCGTCCAGCTCAAGATTCTCTTGAAATTCAAATTAATAAAATTATCAAAGAATTTACAGACATGTTTTCATTCAAATTTGAAGAACTTACTCTTACTGATGAATTGTCACAAGCACAAATTGATCAAATTTATCTAACCACTCAGGTCGTAAAACCTAATGAAATAAGAATGAGAATGGGCCTTAACCCTATAGATTCTGGAGATGAAGTTTTTGATCCAGCAGGGGACGCAGCAGAAATAAAAGCTCAAACTATGCAATCTAGAAGTAGAGATAAAACAAGAAATGCTGCCCCAGAAGAAGCAGTTAGTGGCAGAGCCCGAAAAGGGGAAGGTAGAAAAGTAAAATAGTATATCATAATATTTTGCCTTTATAGCAAACGTTGATATTATTTAACATAGAATGAACATTCAAAAAGTACACTGGAACAATAGCAGTTCGCATCTAAATATGTCCTTTCCAATCTCAAAAGTTGATAAGGAAAAAAGAACTGTTTCTGGATTCGCTACATTAGACAACATTGATCGTCATGGCGACATTGTAACATCAGATGCAAGCGAAAGAGCATTTGCACGTTTTAGAGGTAACCTCCGTGAAATGCATGCTCCAATTGCTGTTGGCAAAGTTCTTTCATTTCACCCAGAAGATTATTTTGATAAAGAATCAGGTAAAACCTATAAAGGAATTTATGTACAAGCATATGTTTCAAAAGGTGCACAAGATACATGGGAAAAAGTTTTAGATGGAACAATGACTGGATTTTCAATTGGTGGAAATATTGTTCATGCATCTATGGAACCTGGCGATGACAAAGAAGATCGCAGAGTAATTAAAGAATATGATTTACAAGAATTGTCACTAGTTGACTCACCAGCAAACCCTCTAGCAAGTATTTTCTCTATTCAAAAGAATATTGATGGAAGTACAATAGTAAAAGGTCTAGCTGCAGATACAAAAATAGAAAATGTATTTTGGTGCAAGCATGATCAAATTGCATCAACTACAAAATCAGAAAATAAAGATTGTGTTATATGCAATGCAACTATGGAAAACATAGGTTGGATTGAAAGTTCATCTATTGAAAAAGGTGTTGCAATACAAAAAATTGTAGACAATTATTTTAAAAAAGATGATGCTCCAGGTCCAGATCATGCAGCAACAACACAAGATGGAGATGCAGGAGTTGTAAATTCTAATTCTACAATTAATTTATACCCTGATCAAAATCCTAAAAAAGTTTTGTTCAATGATGGAACAAAAATAAATAAGAGTGATGCAGATGCTTCACTCAGTAAAGGAGGTAATAAAATGGCAGACGAAACAAATAATGATGCGGTAACAGAAACAGCCGAAGAGGTTGTAGAAGCAGCAGAAGCAGTTTCAACAGATACTTCAGCAGAAGACGCACCAACAGATGCAACTCCAGCAGATGCTCCAGCAGCAGATGCTCCAGCAGAAGAAAGCGTAGAGAAGTCCGTCACCAACGCAGGGGCAACAGAACCTTTTGCAAAGATGTTGACTGATATGCGTGACCTCTTTAGTGAAGCACTAAATAAGAATTCTGCAGAATCATCAGAAGCAATTAAAAAGTCAGTAGAGTCAGTAGAGGCAGCAAAAGCCGAATACATGAGTGCCGTAGAAGGCATGAAGAAAGAACTCACAGACATCACAAATAACATTGCTGATTTCTTTAAGCGTTTTGAGTCCCTAGAAAAGAGACTCGGAGCTTATGAAAGTGATACTGCGGTACAAAAGTCCTTTGATGCAGTAGAAAGCTCAAGGGAAAATAAACTTCGTAAAAATATGGAGTTTGATTGGCAAGGATCCTTCCTCGGAACCAAAGACCTATAAAAAATCAACAAAAACAAAGGCGGTGAAATAAATAAATGAGCAACGAACTATTACAAAAAGTAATTGATACAACAAATCTCGGAACAGCAGGTTCTGATCTATCAGGCGATGGTCGTACCCTTTCAGGTACAGGTCTTCTCTATCCAGATCAAGCCAACCGTTTCCTTGACTACATGTGGGATGCGACTATCCTCGCTAAAGCTGCACGTACAATCCGTATGCGTAGTAACACCACAGAAATTGATCGTGTGTCTGTAGGACAAAGATTAATGACAGTAGCATCCGAAGAGAATCCTCGTGATTTTACAAATTTCGGACCACAAGACGGCGGTTATCCAACTGCAGCAGCTACATTCTCAAAGATCTCTTTGACAACTCGCAAGCTTCGTCTCGACTGGGAACTCTCAGCTGAGGCACTAGAAGACAACCTTGAGGGTCCAGACCTAGAAGATCATATTGCACGTTTGATGGCAACTCAAGCTGGTAACGATATCGAAGATACTCTTATCAACGGTGTTGGAAGTACAGGAAGCGGACTTATGTCAGCATTCCCTGGATTCCGTGCACAAGCTATTGCCAACGCACACGTTGTTGATGGTAATGCACAAGGGTTGGACAAGGCTGTATTCAATACAGCAATTAAAACCTTGCCACGTAAGTACAAGCAGCGTCGCAATCAGCTTCGCTTCTTCGTAGGATCAAACCTCGTACAAGATTACCTATACAACTTGACAGCTAATGCAGGATCAGTAAATCCATGGGATATCGCTTCTGGCGTTATTCGTGGTGATGTTGTCGCAAACGACGGCGGACCAGGATCTACAACTCCATTTGCATTCGGCATTCCAGTCATCAACGTTCCTCTTATGGACGAAACTCGTGATTCAGCGGGTAAGGCATATGGAGAAAGCGGTTATAACAACTCTTCAGGTCTCTTTGGAGATGTCCACTTGACATTCCCACAGAACTTCATAGTTGGTATTAAGCGTGACGTAGTTGTCTATCGTCTCTTCCAGCCAAAGAAAGACACAATTGAATATACACTATTCATCCGTGTCGGCTGTGCATTCGAGAACTATGACGCACACGTTATCGTAAAGAATGTTAAGGTTGGAGGTACTGATCTCGGTACACTCGGATCTGTAACTCACGGTTCATTGGTATCAAACCCAGTGACACACGCAAGAGGCACATTCTAATATAACCTTTAAGGTGCAAATAAGCGGGGAAGATTTAATTATCTTCCCCCTTATACTTTTATTAATACAAATGGTATAATTTACTTGAGATGAAAGGATTACTATGTCATTTAACACATTGAAGATCTCAGAACTTAAAAAAATTGCAGAAGGTTTTGGAGTAGATGTTCCAGAAAAACCTTCAAAGCAAGCTATAATTTCAGCCCTAGCAGAAGAAGGCATCACATTTGATGCTTATGCACAATTTAGCGGTGCAGATAAGGTTGAGCTAGATGAACCAAAGCCTGAAAAGAAAATTAATCTTAATAAGGCAAATACTATCTTGGTAAGAATGGATAAAGCTAATCCATCATATACTGTTTATGGATATACGTTTACACAACAGCATCCATTTGTGGCTATGTCTGAAGATGACGCACAGCGTATCTTTGATACAGAGCCAGGCTTTCGCCCAGCAACCCCAAGAGAGGCACAAGAGTTTTATAATTAAATAGGGGGTAATAAATGCATCAAATAGTTAGAGGAACAACTGAAAATGCAGAATTTGAAATCTACGTTAGAGGAGAACTTGCTAACGCAGATGGAGACGTTTTAGTTTCTGTTACTGATGCAAATTATGGTACCCCAGTTGGCACTGGCGGGGTTGCTTTTAATGACCCCGCTATTGGCAAATATACATTTGATTTAGATCCAGAATATACTAACTTAAACCGTGTATTAAGACTTCAATGGGATTACACAGTAAATGGTAAAGCCATATCTTCTGAAGATTTTTATGAAGTATTTACTCCATACGCTTATGCAAGCGATATAATAGATTATTATAACTTTGGAACACGTCCACAAGATTTAAATTACAAAAGCCATGATGAAATAGTTTATGCAGAACGTCTTGCACGTTATCAAATTGAAAGTTACACAAGTCAAACATTTGGAAGAGCCTGGGGAGATCAAGAACAATTTGGATATGGTTCTAATCAAATGGAGCTTTTGCAAAGAATGATAAGCGTTGAAAAATTATATGAAGATGGCGTTTTAATTATTGATTATACTCAAGATCCAGTATATAACACATTTGGTTCAGATATTGAACTTTCTACAACCAATAAAGCTTTAAGAATTGTAAGAGATTCATATAATCCTGAATATGATGGACAAATGGATGTAACAACACTTTACGGTGGAAGATTTAGAGAGCATTCAAGGTATAAAGTTTATGGAGAAATTGGTTGGACATATGTTCCAAACGATGTTAAATTTTGTGCAATAAGACTAGTTGGGAACTTATTGTCAAGAGACGCTGAGTGGAGAGAAAGATATCTTAAAAAAGTTAATCTTTCTGAAATTTCATTTGAACTTGATGGTGGAGCATTTAGCGGAACTGGTGATTTGATTGTTGATAATATTCTTGATAATTACCGCACAGTTGGGATTGTGATTATTTAATGCCTAACTCATTCATTGGTAGTATCATGAACATGTCTGCTGATGTCTTAGTTCAGCAAAATAAACAATCATCTGAAAGCGGGACTATTGTAAGAGAATGGGTTTATGATAGAACTATTCCTTGTAAGATAGAACCAATCAAATCTAGTGGTGCTTCAAATAGAGCAGATAATAAAAGATTTGATATTGGCAAACATAATGAATATGATGAAAAGCTTCAGTTAAAAATGAAATGCCTAACCCCATTTTCAAAAAGATGGAGAGTCTCAGGTATAAAATCAAATGATGGAAAACAAGTTTATTTTGAAATTGATAAATTTGATATGCCAGATACTATATTTGACGTAATGTCATCTCATGCTGTGCTAGATCCATTTGGTAAAGTTTCATATTATGAAATCACGTTGCAAAGGGTACATATACAAAATGATAACACTCTCGGCAAATAAATTTGATATTTTAAAAATAGAATCAGAACTTGATTTAAAATTAAACGGAATTAAAGAACTTCAATCTAAAGCTGTATTGACGGAATTAGCAAATGCTATATTTACATTAAGTGGTAAAGCTTTCATTAAAGCAATTAATACTGAGGCAAAAGCAAAACCTAAAGCATATCATCATATTTATGAATGGGGAGCTACAGGTAATAATTCACAAAGATTATTCTTTTTATACAAAGAATCAGCTTCAAATGGAAAATTAATTATAAAACCAGGTTTTATGCAATCAAAGAAAAATGTTCCTATTGCTCCACAACTATTAACGCCAGGTAGAAATGGTAAAATAGTTTCTTCAAAAAATATCTTTAAAGATAAAGCTTCTGTTATGGAAAAAGGCAACCCTATAATTTATAGAACTTCTAAAAATACTCCTATACCAGATGGATCAAAAGTTAATTTTGTAGCAGCTGGAACCTTAATAAATATACAACACCCAGGTGGCATTCAAGTTAAAGGATCTTTTGAAAAATTTTTTAATACATGGTTTCAAACAAAAGTTGAATCTATAATTAATTCTTCTGGAATACTTCAAGCAATTGATTCAGAGACTGCAAAAATTTTAAATAATAAAGGTGCGGGAGCAGCACAAATTAGAAGTGCAGTTACCAATCTATTAAAACAATACTCAAAGGATGAATACGTATTATGACAGATTATAATAAATTAGCTTCGGCAAATATTAGATCATATTTGTGGCAAAAAATTCAAGATTCAGGCTTGCTAGATATAAATGATTATTATGCAGATGGTTTTGATGAAGCACTTGTGCCAATAATTCCTGTTCAACAAGTACCAGAATTTAACAATTTGCTTCCAGGTAAAAGCTATATAATTTATGATTTTGAAGTAAAGACTATTCCAGTCCAATGGTGGATGTCAGACGAGATGATGACCTTGGCAGTATTTTCACAAAATTATGAGCTAATAAACAAAATAACAAATTTAGTTCAAGACCTATTTAGACGATATGATGAAAGTGCAAAAGATGTTAATACATATCTTGCAGGAGATACAGAATTTCAATTTCATCATATACTTATAGATAATATTTTCTCTCCAGAACCTTATAGTTCTGAAGGTGATTTTCAAACTGGGCAAATTGCCCTTTCTTATTCCTATTCCAGAAAAACTGACGGAAACGGAAGATTTTAATTGGCATTATTCTTTCCCTATGATACTATTTACATACGAGGAAAGATTTTAGCCCAATTTTATAAAAAATAAGGCGGTGAAATAAATAAATGGCAGCAAATGTAAAAAATATAATCGTAGGTGCAGCACAACTTTTTATCAGTACAGCTGACGGTGCAGATCGTCCATCAACAGTTCCAGGTTCTGGAGACTTAGCATGGGGAACTCAAAAGGCAGCAGGTTACCTTAATGGTAAGGATGCATGGAGAGATTTAGGTTACACAAGTCAAGGACTTGAAGTATCATACGAACCAGGATATGGTGAAGTTATGGTTGATCAACTTCTTGATGCAGCTCGTCTTTTCAAGCAAACAGTTAAAGTTCTTCTTAAGACAGAACTCAATGAAGCTACTCTTGAAAACCTTCACATAGTATTTGGCCAGCAAGACCAGTATGTTACATACAGCGGTTCTGTTGGAACAGCAAATTCAACACTTACTGTTGGAACATCTGCTTCTGCAAACGCAGCAAATGCAAAGTTGAATTTAGCAGCAGGTGCTCTAGGAGATGCTCCAGTAGAGCGTTCACTAGTTGCAATCGGTAATGCCCCAGGCAATATCGGTTCAGAAGCAGCTCCAATAGATGTATCTACAACAACAAAGAAAGAACGTATTTACGTAGCACGTAGAATCGTTCAAGTTGAAGTAACATCACATGCTTTGAAGCGTGACTCTGCAACTGTATTCCCAGTTCAGTTCCGTTGTCTTCCAGACGATAAGGATGATTACGACGGTGCAGAATATGGCGTTATCGTTGATAGAGTTTACTCAACATACTAATAATTTAATATAGTGAATAAATGCCCCCCATTTTATGGGGGGTGTTTATGTTTTTATTATAAATTTTGATATAATTTTGATTAGACCTAAAGGAGCAAAATGCCAACAACAGTATATGACACACTTGAAATTAAGTTGTCCAATGATAAAACAATATCAATTAAACCATTAACAATTAAACATTTAAAGAAATTCCTAGCAGTAGTAAAAAAGTTACAAGATGATTCAGTTAAAACTGAAGAAGATGCTATGGAAATTTTTGTAGAAGCTGGAATGATCTGCATGGAACAATTTTCCCCAGACCTGGCTTTAGATAGAGATTTATTTGAATCAACTATCGAAATTCCAACGCTAATGAAGATTCTTGAAATAGCAGGCGGGTTAAAGTTAAATGACACAGACCCAAACTTCCCAGGGGCGAATCTAACTGGGAATCTCTAGATCTCGCCACTTTAGAATCTGAAGCTTTTCTTCTAGGTCACTGGAAGAATTACGAAGAACTTGAATCTTCGATGTCTGTTGAAGAACTTATGCTTACATTAAAAGCAATAAGTGAAAAAGACACAAGAGATAAAAGATTTTTCGCAGCCTTACAAGGCGTGGACCTAGATGAAAATTCATCGTCTGAGGATGATGATATAGCCAAGGTAACTGGTTTCCGAGCAAAGCAAGACGGCTTTGGAATTGGTTTAGGACTTGGACACGTTGTGGAGGGCTAGTGATTGAATAATATTTCTTTAAACATTGTTGCTAACGCTCAGTTCCAACAAGTTTATGCAGAAGTTGCAAAATTAAAAGAAGCAATGGCATCTATGCAAAAGATGTCAGTTGGCGGACCCTTTACTCCTCAAGCAACCGCATCTATCAAGCAAGCACAATCTGCTTTTGATAGTGCGGTTTTGTCTACTCGTGCATTTACAATTCAGCATGTAGCTATGACAGACAGTGTGACTAAGTTTGGAAAACAACTTGCGTCAGGACAATTAAGTTTAAATAATTATTATAAAATTTGGCGGGATAGTGCAAAAGGTACTTCTAAAGAATTAGACGCACTAGCTACATCACAAGCTAGATTAAATAGATCAATTGCAGTAGCAGATCCACTTCGACCAGGATATGCAAAATTAGTAACAGATATCAATGGTGTAGTTACTGCTGAAGAAAAAGCTATATTTTATCAAAAAGCATTAAACACAGCACTTAATGATGGTGCTATGAAGATGATCAATTTTGGTAAAAATACACAATGGATGGGACGCCAATTAACTGTTGGTTTGACTATGCCAATGGCTATGTTTGGAATAACAGCCTCTAAAACATTTTTACAAGTTGACCAAGAATTAACAAGATTAGCTAAAGTTTATGGAACTGGTTTACAGCAACCAACAAAAGAAGTTTTAGCTGGAGTAAGAAAAGATGTAACAGCACTTGGAACAGAACTTGCAAGAAGTTTTGGCATTTCTGTACAAGAAACAGCTGCAATGGCAGCAGATTTAGCTGCAACAGGACAAACAGGAACAGGTTTAATAAATGCAACAAGAGAAGCTTTAAGGCTTGCAACACTCGGAGAATTAGACCATGCACAAGCAATGAAAGCTACCGTTTCATTGCAAAATGTTTATAAATTAAATACACAAGGATTGACTCAAGCAGTTGATTTCTTAAACGCAGTTGAAAACCAAACATCAACAAGCTTACAAGATTTAGTAGATGCAATTCCAAGAGTAGGACCAATTGTTGCACAATTAGGTGGATCGTTTAAAGATACAGCAGCAATGATGGTTGCAATGAAAGAAGCAGGTGTGCCAGCAGCTCAAGCTGCAAACGCAATTAAATCTGCTATTGCTTCATTAATCAATCCAACTAAAGCAGCACAAGATGCTTTTAAACAATATGGAATTAGTGTAAAAAATATAGCATCAACAACTGGAGGAAATCCAGTAAAAATGATTGAAGCATTACAAGTATCTATGCAAAAATTAGATCCACTTGTAAAAGCTCAACTGATTGAAAAATTATTTGGAAAGTTCCAACAAGCAAGAATTCAAGCACTTATTGATAATTTAGGAAAAGCTGGAAGCCAAACCCAAACAGTGTTTCAATTAATGGGAGCTTCTTCACAAGATCTTGCAAAGTTAGCAGCACAAGAATTAAAAACTCAAACTGAATCTGCAAGTGGTAGATTTAAGAGAATGACAGAAACAATAAAAGCAGATTTAATTCCTATAGGACAAACATTTTTAAATTCATTCAGCGGATTAGCTGGAGCATTAGATAAAATAATTAAATCATTTGAAAAAATTGGTCACATGCTTGGGCCTATAGCTGGTATATTAGGAAAAGTATTTGGTGGCGGATTAGTTGGAATGATTGTAATTGGACCAATATTAATGTTAATTGGTTTATTTGCAAACTTAACAGGTAACTTATTAAAGGGTGCTAATTATATTAGAATGTTTAGGCAAGGGATGGATGAATCTCTTCCTACTCAAAATAAGTTTATGGCTGGCATTCATAATATGCGTAATTTCTATGAAAATCTTGATACTGGAATTATTGCTGCAAGAAATCAAATGGATCTTATGCCAGAATCCATTACAAGTAATGCAAAAGCATTTGATATTTTAAGTAAATCAATTACAGAATTAACCACGCAATTTGAAGCATTGGCCGTAGCACAAAGAGAAGCTATGGGAATTGGCGGAGGAAAAGGAGTACAAGTAAGACTTCCAGGATTTGCATCTGGAGTAGTTGGATTACCAGGCTCCGGAACAAAAGATTCTATTCCCGCAATGCTTGCTCCAGGAGAATCTGTAATAACTGCAAATGCAACTAAAAAATATGGATCAGTATTAAATGCAATGAATAACGGAACACTAGGCGGATACGCTGGTGGAGTAGTTGGATTAACAGAATTTAGTTTTAGAAGATCTACAGAAGTATCTAGATTGCAACAAATGTTTGCAGAAGATACAGCAATGACTGATGATATTAAAACAGCAGTTGTATCATATCTTGAGTCTTTTGTAAAAGAAGGAAAAGTATTAAAAACATCTCTTCAATCAGTAAGAGATCAGGTAGCAGCACTTGGTTTACCAGGATTTGAAAAAACTCAACTTTATACAGTAGGTCTTTCAAGTCGTGGCGGAGGTGCATCCTCTCTTGGTGCAAGAGTTCCATTTGATAGATCATTAGGAAATAGACCATATGAGCTTGAATCTATGCGTAGAGAACAAAATGCAATTGCCGAAGCTGCTCGTGATGCAGGAATAACAAATCCAGATTTTTATAACGCTTCAAGAGCACACCTTGTAAATCTTCCAAAAGTTGTTCGTGGACCATCAGGTTCATTTAATCCAATGCTGTGGGCTGGTATGGCACAAGTTCCAAATCAGCTTGCAAACATGATGGTTGGACAAACTGGTGCGGGAAATAAAGATGTATACTTAAAAGCATTACAATCAGCAAAAGAAAAAGAACTTGCTGCAACAAAAGGAATGGCTAATGAAGAGCAACAAATTGCTAAAATACAAGCCGAATATGCAGCCCTTGAAGGAAAAGTAACAAAAGACTTAGCAGCAACAGGCAAAGAATTAATTACTCAAAACAAAGTTCTTACTGAAATTTTAACTTGGTCATTAGAAGATAAAGATAAACTTCAAGGAATTACAAAAAACTTCTTGCAATATGCAGAATACACAAAAATTGGTGTACAGGCAAGAGCAAATTATTATGAAGAATTAAGACAACAAGGCGTAACTGAAAAAGAAATTGCAGCAATTGCAACAAGAAATGTAGAAGAGCTAACACTTGGAATACAACAAATGTATGAAAGTGCTATATCTCAAGGAGCAAATACTCCACAATTAATGGCAGCAGTCATACAGCAATCTAAACTATTAGGTTTAAATATTACAAATGCAACATTAGCTGGTTGGGAAGAAGGAATAGCAACTGCTGCTCAGATGAGATCTCCTTCAAAAAGAGCTTTTGCACAAGGAGAGCAATTAGTTGAAGGAGAAGTCCTTGGTGTTGCTTCAATGCTCCCAGAAGCAGAACTAGTTGGGCAACAGCTTGCAGCATCAACAATGCTTGGTTTTCAACAGATGTCTCTTCCTGGTATGGGTGGGGGCTCAACGTTCCTTGGGATGCCAAATATGGGTACTCCAGGAAGTCAGTGGTCTCCAGATAAAGGTATAGGATCAGTTACAACTTCAGCAAACAAAATGTCTGGACTAATGGGTAGAATTAAAGGATTTGCTGCAAACCCTATGGCATTAAATATGGGATTGATGATGGGTGTTCCACTTGCAATGCAAACTATACCAAATTCAGTTGGGGGAGCAGATCTATCTGGAGCAAAAGGAACTGCAACTTCAGCAGCAATGACATACGGCATGCTAGCTATGACTTCAGCAACAGCTGCATTTGCTGCACCTGCAGCAGCTGCAGTAATTGGACTTAAAATATTTAGTAATGGAATGACAAATGCTGCAAACGCTGCAAAACAAGCTAACGGCGAAATAGCAACAAGTTATGCAAATGCATCAAATAATATTAATGCATATAAAATGGCAGCAGATGGAGTTGCAACACATGCAATTACAATTACTCAAGCAAAATTAACAGAATCATTATTAAATGATAAACTTGCTGCATCTCAACATAAAGTAATTGCATCTACAAAAGCATTAACTGATACTTATTCAGGTGTAATATCTAAAGCTGGAAATTCTTTGGGCGGACAAATAAATGCTGGTCAAGTTTTGGGTACAGCTGAAGGCGCAAAAGCAGGCGGTTCTTGGGGAAATGTAATGAAGTCCGTTTTGTTTGGCGGTGAAGCAAATATATTTGGTAAAAATTTAAATTCAAATAATGGTGCGGGTAGAGTATTGAGAATGTTAGATCCGTTCTTATTAGGCACCGCTGGACTTGGAAAAGTATTCCCAGGCCTCGCAGGAAAAGGACAACAAAATTATCAAGCACAAGCTCAAGGACAATTATTAACACAATTAACTAAAGCTCCCACAACATATGAAGAGCTTGTTAACCCAAAATATATTACTGGTTTTCAATCTGCATTTGCAGCATTAACAAATGTTCAAAAAGCAACACTGTCTTCAGATGGAGCTTTTAAATCATGGAATGATACTGTGGGCAAATCTGATCCAGTACTTCAAAGTTTAAATAATACATTAAAAGCTCATAAGGTTGCAATGCAAGATATTATTGCAATTAATCAGATGGCTTCTGCAGGGTTTTTCTTGTCTCAAAACGCAATACTTGGCGCTGGAACAGCAGCGGGAGTAAAAACTGCAACATCAGGATTTGCACAATATCAAAATGCTATAAAATCTGATACTGCATCAGCACAAGCTGCGGTAGATGCAGCACAAGCAGCAGCAGATGCTGCACATGCAAATGCTGCAAAAGCAGCAGCGGGAGATACTTCTACAGCAGGAGATAAAACAGCAATTAAAGATTATCAAGACAAGATTAAATTAATAGAAAAAGAAAAAACAGCTCGTGATAACTTATACAATTCACAATTAAGAAATATTGATGCTCAGCAAGCACAAATGAATCTTGAAGCAGAAGCTGTAAAAGCAAGAGGATCCGGAGATCTTATAGCTCTTGCCGTTCAGCAACAAAATCAACAAATTCAAAAAACCAAAGATGCTATGGCAGCTGCAAAGGTTGCAGCAGATTTATCTTCACAAAATAAAATTGATGCACTTCAGGCAAAAATTGATGAACTTCAAGCAAAAACTTCAGGACCAGGCAAGACGATTAGCACAGCTACACAAGATGCTGCACTTGCTGCAGCACAAGCTGCATTATCTGCAGCACAAAGCGGTAAAGGTGCGGGAGCTTCAAAAGTACAATCAGATATTAATATTCAACTTGAAAAAGAATATAATGATTGGCTTGAAAAACATAAGAGTTTATGGCAACAAATTGCACAATATGTAAGCGACGCCTGGGGATGGATTCAAAAAATTTGGGATAAACTTACTAAACCTGTAGGACAATGGTTTTCTACAATGTGGAAAGACACAAAACAGCTTGCATCCGATATCTGGGGATTCATTGATAAAATTTGGAATAAAATTGAAAAGCCCGTAGCATCATGGTTTTCTCAAATGTGGAAAGATATAAAAACATGGGCAAGCGAAACTTGGGGATTTGTTTCAAATATATTTAATGCAATATCTAAACCAGTTTCAGGTTGGTTTACTGGAATTTGGGATAAAATAAGTCAAGTTATTAAAGATATAGCAAATTCAGTAACATCAGTTGCAGGAATAATAAAGTCAATTGCAAGTGGTCCTTTAGGGTTATTAAATAGTCTTTTTGGAGGACTTATTTCAAATTTGGTAAAGAAGTTAGGATTAGCAAGCGGTGGGTATGTAATGGGTCCAGGAACTTCAAAGTCTGATTCTATCCCTGCAAATCTTTCAAATGGAGAATATGTAATTCAAGCAGATTCTGTAAGTAAATATGGAAAATCTTTCTTAGACGCTGTAAACAATAAATCATTTACCGTTCCACAATCTGCATTATCTGCTGCAAGATCATCTGCAATATCAGATGCAGTATCATCAAACAATGTAAGGTTTGGAGATAACACAATTAATGTATATCCTCCACAAGGGGCGGATGCTAATCAAGTAGCAAATCTTGTTATAACTAAAATTAATCAATCTGTTCAAAAGCAGATGACAAGGAGAAATGTATAATGGCTTGGTCAATAGCATCAGGAATTTGGGTATCAGCAGATAATAATACCTGGTATAAACTTACAGACGATAATAGAGGTCCTATCCAATCTGCTCCCGTTCGTATTGAACAGGTACAAAGAATGGCAAATGGAACTATGCGTAAATTTGTCATTGCTAATAAAAATGTTATTGATTGTTCATGGTCATATATTCCAGCTGCAAGTAATACTTTATATACAAATGGCGTAAGTCTAGGTGGATTTAAAGCAACAACAGATGGCGGTCAAGGAGCAGCTTTCATGAAAGCATTTTATGATAAATATGTATTCCAACCAATATATGTAAGATTAATTAATTCAACTGATAATGCATCAGGAACAGCTTTTAATTCTTCTCAAAAAGGAACTTTGACAAATCCAATACAAATTGTTACTGTTACGCCAAATCAATCTTTAAATTCACCTTCAACTGGATCTGTTACATTTACTACAACAACTTCACACGGATTATCTGTTGGACAAATTGTAGACATTGCAGGTATTTTTCCAACAGAGTATAATGGCAGCTATATAGTAAATGCCGTTGATTCAACAAGATTTGTAGTTTCTAATATATCATCAGCATCAGCATCGGGAACATATAAAACTGTAACCCCAAGAAGCGGAACTGAATTATATCAAGCATTTATGACAGACTTTAAATATACTATAACAAAAAGATTTACATTAACAGATTATGTTGATGTAACTTTGCAATTTACGGAGATATAATGCTAAATGTAAGCGATACAAATGCTAAACAAACTTTTGCATCTTCATCAGCTATAAACTTAATTCCTAATGTTTATGCCGAATGGAATTATAATGCATTTTATCAGCCTTACGTTACCGCATCATCATGGACAAATGACAGAATAAATCAATATAATCCGTCATTAGATTTATCAGATCCAACAAAATGGTCTTCTTTAAATGGTGCAACAATAAGCACAACAGTAGGAAAAATAACAGAAGTTGATCAAAATCCTTCCTGTCCTCAATTTTATATATCTGGCAATGGAGATCAAATAACAACTGTACCCATAACAGTTTCATCTTCAGCTCAAAGCAAATATTACAAAATGGTTTTTTATTTAAGATCTAAAACCATACAAACTTTTGGGACCCCTATTTCTATAGGAGATTACTCTGGTACTCCAGTAAGTTTACATCCAGGCTCACCAGGCGGGACTACAAATTGGTATTATAGAATTGTACCAATCGGCTCAGATGGAGAGTCCTATGGTTTAGATTATATTTCATTTACAGATCAAATTGGATTTTCTAATTTATCAAGCTCCCAAGTTATTTTAGATATTGCAACAAGCAAAAATGCTTCCGGGTATGAAATATATCGTTCAGAAATTGAAAATGATAATAATCCAACTTACATAACAACTTTATCAAGTACTGGAAGCATAATAACATTTACTGATAATATAATTGCTGGGTCAAATAATAATAATGCACCAGCAAGTAATTTTACAAATAAAGTATATGTAAGTCCAAAAATTGATTGTTATAACAATACAACATTAATAAATGGATCCTATTTTGTAAAAATTTATAATGATAATAATTCTGAAAATTATGTTCCGTCCGGTACTGCAATGGTAGATCCTTCCTCTTGGCAGAAAGTAGAGGTATGGTTTGGAACAAGGCCAACTTCTACAAGTCAAGCTTTTGATAAAATTAAGTTAACTTTAAATGTTTATGCAGATTATCAAGGATATACTTTTTATTCTGACAAGTTTGAGATATATGAAATTACTGAATATGATTTCTTATTTAATAATTATTATCCAACTGAATCTGTATTTCAAGCGGGGAGACCTGGAGAAACATTATTAAATACATTATTGCCTTCTACTGATCCATCCAGATTTATTAATTATGGTTCATGGAATCAAGCTACTAAACCTTGTTCTTTTTATACACAAAATCCAGAAATAATTATACAAAATACATATCCGTATAAACAATATGTACCTTCTATATATGATAGATTTAAATTCTATGTCTCTGAACCGGGCATAAACTACACTGGTATTCAAGCACAATATGAAAATTATATGAAAGTAAACAAAATTGTAATTAAAGCAAATACTTTTTTTTCTACAGCACAAACAATTAATATTGTTTTAAATACAAATGCAGGAGATGTAATTATTGCTTCTGATATTAAATTTAATAATGATGATACTGCAGTTCTTTATTATAATGGTGCTGGATGGTCTCAAAATAAATGGGCTGTCCCACCTCAATTAAATCAAAATGGACAAATACAAACATTTGCGGGAAATGATTTATTTGTTTCAATAAAAGGTTTACATATACAAGTTAATACAATTGAACCAAATTCTAATAATATAAATATTGATGCTCAAAGCAGCACCTCTGCTACATCATTTAGTATTATTGAAGTTTCTCCAAGACTTGAAATAGATATATCTCCGCTAATAATGTCTAAATCAATTACAAAAGAATCATCTTCTACAGGAGATCAATCTTTTCCAATAGGTTATATCAGTTCAAATAGTTTAAATTTAAGCATAAGTAATATTCCAATTACATATAATAATCAACCTTTTACTATATTTGAAAATGATGCTAAAGAAGCTACATTTTATAATTTAATGAGACAAGGCGTAAAGTTTTCCTGTTTTTATACTTCCCCCATGAGTACATTTGCTGGCTCCATACCATCTGGAATATTTTATTCAGATGTTTGGCAAATTAATGATATTGATAATGTAACTGTAAGTGCTTTTGATCAATCAAAATATTTAATGATGGCAATGGCAGCACCACAATACTCTGCTACAAATGCTGGGCTTTTAGAAATTATAACTGATTTATTTAACATATCTGGTTTTAGTGATTACGATTACGATAGCCTAGTCAACGCATTAGATCAAAAAGCAAAAATTCATTATTTTTGGACTGATGAGCAAATAACTTTATTTGATGCTTTGCAAAGTTTATTTGTAGCACATCAAATTTCTGCATTTTTTGATGAATATGGAATGATGAAATTTATAAGTTTAAAATCAATTTTAAATAAATTTAATGCAAACACTTTTGCAGCAGACTTTTCGGTTACAGATAAAGCAGAAACAGTAGATGGAATTTCTTATACTGCTAATATAATTCCTTCTACATTTCAAGAATCAATAGGACCAAAAGTTGGAAAAGTAATAATAAATTATAGAATTCCCAACACAAATTATAGCGATTATGTTTCAGATTTAAATTCTCAAATTGGATTAATATCCAAAAAAAGAGATACTGTTAAAACTGTTTGGCAAGAAGATGTAGAAAATGCACTTCCTTGTACAGAAATTTCAAAATCAATGACTACATATCAAAATTATTTTAATTTTGATCCTTCTATAATATTAAGTTTACCTAGAACAATTGCAAACAATAAGGGTGATGTTTTTATAGGATCTGAAATATTATCTTATGAAGGTTTGGAATATAGATTCTTTCCAAGTAATAATTTTAATTTAAGTATAAATAAAATAATTACGGGTCCATCAGATATAGATAATGCAATAAGAGAAATAAAAGATTATGTAAATTCTTTAGGTCAAACTTTTGAAGAAATTAGATATTACCCTACAGGAAAAGCTGTAGGTGTAATGCGTGGAAAATATAATACTCCAATTAAAGATCATAATATTTATGATAGTGCTGCGGACACAGCAAATGCCATATCAGGAACAGTTGATCCATCATCATATTTTAATTCAGCAAAATTAATGACTGGAACGACTACAGTTGGATTTGGATCTCTTGGAGATGGTACAGCATTTACTTATGGAACTGCAAGAATGTCAAATTCAATAGTTGGACAATCTACATTATTATCTCCAAATGAACTTTCAAAAAATTATAATTATTTTGCAGCAACATTTAATTCAAGTTATAGACATGCTGATCAAACTCAGTTTGGATTATTTTTTAATGTTGTTGCTGGAGATACTTCAAATGCACAATTTCTTACCGTATCAAGATATGGACAGGCTAATACCAAAATAGAATTATTTACCGGAAGTCCAAATGGAAATGCAACAACATATTCAAAAGCAATTAACAATAAAATAAATTCTGCAGTATATAGCCAAGTGCTGTCTTTAGATTTATTTGATGGTGTAAATCATAGAATTTCTGTATATATGTCAAGTCCATATTTATATATATATGTTGATGGCAGAGAAATATCTAAAATACAATTAGATAGCTTTATAACTAGCATAGTCCCCAATGGCACATCAAATTTTGGAGCATTTGTTTCATGTATTAAAAATGGAATTGCTTCTGCAAAATTAACAGAAATATATGCATCTAAGTTTCCAGTAGTTGATGAATTAAATAATCAAGCTGATTTTAAATATCTTCCAAGATATCATTTTAATACAGAAAAGTTTTTGGATAATATTGTTCACGGTATACAAAATTCAGTTGATCATTATTTATGGCAAGCTAAACCACAAGTTCGTGGTTTTAAATTTTATGATGTTAAACATTCATTATCTCCTGTTTTGCCAAATACAGCAGTTTTACAAAAAGTATTTTATGGCACTGCAACTGCTAATAATAACTTAACTAACATTATTATGGGTAGAGTTGATTCATGGGATGGGTCATATTCAAAAGTTGCCATGACCCCGTTTAGATCAAGATTTGCTGTTGTAAATAATCATAATCAAATATTATGGTTAAAGGCACCAGGCGATAACATAGGAAACTTAACAATATTTCCTTTGCAAATTCAAGCAAATTATCAATTTTTAACTAATCAAATAGTGCTCGAAAAAGTAATTGACAGAAAATATTCAAATACATCTGTTCAATTAACAACAGACTGGGTTCAAGGAGAAAATGATGCATATCGAATATTACTTGATTCTGCAAGCTTGCTTACTGGATTTCATAAAGAAATATCAATTCAAGTATTTGGAAATCCTTTAATTCAAGTCGGAGATTTTTGTAAGTTTACTTATTCATTAAAAAGAATAGGAACTCAAAGTCCAACATATTATTTTGTAAAATCAGTTACACAATCATATAACAATGGTCTTACAACACAATTGATATTAAAACCAATGATTTTTGCATAAATGATATAATATAGAAGGTGGTGATTTAATGTACGATAGAATGCTAATTGATGGAGGTAATGAACCTAGTCCAAGTGCAACAACTTGGACTTACATTGATCCTGCTGCAAATGTACCAACTAATCCAGGACCAACAGTTGATACAACAACACTTGCTGGGATCATAGCTGCTTCGGGACCATCAACAACTTCAACAACTTCGTCAAGTTCAAATGTATCAAGCTATACTCAACCAATTTCAAATCCTACAAATACAACAATTCAACCATTGTATCCAACAGACCCTAGGAATACAGAAGCTTTTGCAATTGCTTTTAGAGCAATAAATGGCTATGTTCCAACTGCTTCAGATTTTTCAGCATGGAGAACATCTTTAATCCCACCAATGCCAACAGATGCTGGTGCAAATCAACACTATCAATATTATCCTCAAACTGGGTGGAAATTATATTGGGACGTTGGTTACGGACCTGGAGCCTGGGGAAGCTCTTTACAAACACTTGGAACTGATACAAGTGTTTCAACATCTACATATTCTTCCAGCTCTTTGGGATCTGTAATAGATTATAGCTCAGTTAACTCTTCTCCAATTATTGATGCCCCCACACTTGATATAACTATACCTCCAGCAAATGGCGGATCGGGATCTGTAGAAAGTGCTCCATCAATATCTACTGATGTGCAATCTGTTCCACAACCTACTTCAGCAATTCCTGCTCCAACCTATGCTTTGGATACTCCAGAAAATATTTATATAGATCCATCATCTTTTATTGCAGTCCCTATAACAGAAACTGTTATAATTAATGGATCTGCAACAATAATTTCATCTACTGTATATACAACAAGCGTAAAGTTTGATTCAGTGGGTGGAGCTGTAAGTTATAATTTTAGGATAAGTGCAACAGTATGATAAAAGGTAAATATATAATAAAATCAAACGGTAAAATTATTGCCGAGCAAGAAAATTTAATTACTACAAATGGTTTCTATATGATTAATAGACACCTGGCTAAGTCAAGCATTGACTGGGCGGGTGGATTAACCATAGGTGCTGTTCCAGTATCACCTGCATTAACAGATAAAGTTTTATATTATGAAATAGATAGAATGCCAATTACTTTAAAGTCATATGCAAAAATGAGTCCTAAATTTGCTATTCTTAATAAACAATTAACAAGCAATGTTGCATATTTAAACTTTAAATCAATATCATCACCTTTGCTAACATCAGGATATAAAATACAAGTGACTGGTATAGATTCAGTATTTAATGGAACATATAACATAACATCAATTCAGCCATTGCAGGCTACAATAACAAATGTTTCTGCAACAGGTGGAACAATTACCTATACAGCAACAAATTCATTTACAGTCGGAGAAACAGTAGTCATTACTGGAGTAAATCCAGCAACATATAATATAACTGGAGTTATTGCTTCCGCTTCTACATCACAATTTACAATAACAAATGCAGCTACAGGATCGTATGTTTCCGGAGGAACTGCAGTACAATCATATGGATACCAAGTTCAATATTTAAAAACTAATACAGATGTATCTTCTACTGTAGTTTCAAGTAATACAGCATTATTAACAGTGCTAACTAATAATTTAGGAAATTCAATTTTTAATAATGAAATAATTGTAAAAGCTACTCTAGATCCAGCTTTATCAGCAAGAATATCTGAAGTTGGCATTATTCCAATTAATTTAAAACAAAGTAATAATGCAAGTACAAGAAACCTTACGGGCTTTTCTGAAAAATCAAATACAGATTCTTCTTTAAGTAAATGGTCAAGTTCATCAACCGGATCGCAAGTATCAGTATTAGGACAAACAACAATAAATGGTTCAGCATTATCACAACAATCCGGGTATACATGGTTAACAGGAACTTCAAATGTAACTTTAAATATTGGAGATGCATCGGGACTTAATGTAGGAAGTTCCGTTTATATAACAGGAGCAACTGCAGCATCTGGATCAACATTGACACCATCTGGAGCAGGAACAGTTTATCAAATTAATGGTAACTATCAAGTAGTAGTAACCATGGGATCTTCTAATTCAACTGGATCAACACAATATGGATACGGTGGAACATTGTCATTAAACTCTACAACTTTACAACAACCAAGCACATATGGTCAATTTAATATTGCATTAAATTCTAATGATACATTATCAATTAATAATATATCTTTGGATACAACAGGACATTCATCATCTGATAGTTTATTACTATTATATTATTCTGGATCAGCAGCAAATAATACTGCAATAACAGTTAATCTTACAGACAATACAAACTCTTCATCTCCATTTGTATGTGCAGCAACAGGAATTGTTACAAATGTAGGATTAAATGTAGCAAGAATTCCATTACCATCAAATTTTCCATCAGCAGGAATAACTACAAATTCTATAAGCATAACTATGTCAGCAGGACCATCTGTTATATATCTTGATTCTTTAAAGATTGTAACAAATGATTATTGGACAGGACATCCGTATGCTGGAACATTGGCTATATCAACAGTCACCCCATCATCACCAAGTTCTGGATACGTAAAATATACAACTTCTGGTTCTCATAATTTTGCAATCGGTAATCAGGTGGTTATATCTGGTATAACTCCTTCCGGCTATAGTGGAACATTTACAATTTATTCTGTTCCAACACAGAATACATTTGTGGTTGCAAATGCCACAACGGGGACAGCAACAATAGGATCACCAGCCAAAGCTGTTTCAGCTACAGTTGTTATTCTTCCACCAGAATATCAGCTTACAAGTAGATCTTTATTTACCACACCAATTATTAAAAATTCAGGACAGCAAATGGATATTGAATATCATTTGCAGGTGACATGATGGTATTAGCAACTCCAGGGCAAATAATATATGATGCAGCAGGAAATCCTTTACCAGTATCATCTGTAACACTTACAGGATTAAAAGCTGGAACATCATATGTTGTTCAAGTACAAGCAGTTGGCGGAGACAATAATGCTGTTTCTGATTGGTCTGTAGGATATGTATTTGTAGTTCCAAATTTAACATAAGGTATAATAGTACAAGGAGAAAAATATGGCAAGTAATGTAGTTATAGATGCAACAGTAATAAGCTCTTTAAGCTCACAAGTGGCATCAGTTCAACAATTTTTGTCTAAAGGGCAATATTATTATAAAGGCAGAGATTATGCTTCAGCCTCAGTTTTTCCATACTTACAATCAGGTACAATACAAGCAATGTCTGTTTTTCAGACTACAGTGGCTATTACAATTAATGGGGCAAAAGAAACCCTAGATCTTGTTGTTCCACCAAATGCTTTTAAAAATAAACCAGTGGTAAGTGCTGTTGTAGAATGCTCAGCTGCACCAGGTCCTATGATTCCAGTTTTAACTAATATTGATACTAGTTCATATGCAATGAGCTTTGATGTGCATACAATTACTTCAAGCACATTTCCTGCTGGTGGTATCCCAGCTTTTGTACATATTACTGCAATTTCATACGAGTAATATTGACTTATAAAATATAATATACAATAATAAACCCAAATGAAAGGTTTTAATGACAAACGATCTTAAATGGATGTTATCGTCTGATCAGCAATTTCCATATCAAGATGACAAAGCTATAGAATTATGGTTTAAAGTCATGAAATGGTTTAAGCCAGAAGTTGTTGATTATCTTGGAGATACAGATGATCAAGCTTGCTATAGCAAGTATACAGAGGGAAGATCAGCAGAATTTCTTCAGCTTCACAAAAATGATAGTAAAGACCTTATTGTTCCTATGATGAGACATGAAGCAAAAGGTGCAAGAGATTTTTATGCTAAGACAAGAGATATGCTTCCAAATGCACAATTGTTTTCAGCACTAGGAAATCATGATATTAGGGTGTTTGATTATCTTGATAAAAAAATGCCAGAATATTTGGCAGACATCACACCAGAATCACTTTGGTCTTTAGATTCATTAGGATATGAATATATTTATTATAATGAATTGCCAAAGCAACGTTTTGGAGATATACATGTTCATCATGGGCTTTCAATTGCAGATACAGGTGCAGTAAGAAAAGACATTGATGATTTACAAATTTCTTTAATTAGAGGACACTCACACAGAATTGCCTCACATTTTCAAACATACGAACTTCCACTTGCAACAAACGGTAGAACAATTCGTGGATATGAAATTGGACACATGTGTGATGAAAAAAGTGATGGTATGAAATATACACAAAATCATAATTGGCAAAAAGGTTTCGCAATCGCACACATTGAGAATGGTGAACATCCTCATGTACAGATTGTGGAAATTTCTCCCAACTACACTTGTGTAGTTGATGGGAAATTATTTAGCGTCTAAAGGAGACAATAAAATAATGAAAATTAACCAAGCGTTAATTCAATCATATGTTCGTAACTTGTTAGGTCAAGTTATTGCAGCTGCAACAATCGTTTCGCAAACAAGCCATATTTCGATTGTTGATTTTAAGGGTGCACAGATCGCACTTGTAGCAAACGCACTCTGGGGTTCATTAGTTCCAGTAATCTTGCGTTATGTTAACAAGAATGATCCAGCATTCGGTATTGTTGCTGAACAAGCAACAGATGCAGTCACAAAAAAGTTAAAGGCAACTAAGTAATATTACTTAGAAGACAAAACTTAATATGTGGTGTAAAAAATGCAATGGAAGAGTTTTTATAGATCGTGTCTTTTCTCAGAAAACACGAGTGGAGCTCTACTGCATTTCCTGCGGTAAACGCTGGATAGTAAAAAAAGATGGAAACGCATTAGGACAATGGCTAGAAAAAATCGAAAAGGATCTCAACAAAGAGTTCTGTATTTCTATTTAAATAATGTTCTTCATAGAACTTTACAAGTAAATAGACCAGATGATACTATAATAGCGTGGAATTTCTTAGAGGGAAAGCGTGTTGCTTATAACTATTCTGATGTTCAGAAAAATAAACAACACGCTTACTCCATCTCTGAAGTTGGCAAGCTAATAAATAGACATGTTGATACAATCAAAAGACACCTTAGATCAGGTGATATAGAAAAACCACAAAGGGCTTTTTCCCTAGACGGGTCTAATCGCCCTGGTAAATATTTATTTTCTGAAAATGATATCAGAAAACTTAGAGAATTTTTTAAAACAGTACATATTGGAAGACCAAGAAAAGACGGGAATGTGACAGCAAGTAATATTCCTAGTAGAATAGAGTTAGATGCTATGCTTAGAAATGAGACAATATTATATGCAAAAAACAACGATGGAACATTTGTTCCAGTTTGGAAACAACCTGAATGGTAGATAATAAATTAAATAAAGATGCAAAGCATGCACTAGATTTATCTTTAGTTATTCTTGAACATGCAATGGAATTAGCTTTACAAAAGGAAGATTTGGATGCTATAATTGCTATCTCAGATAGAATGATGATGCTATATCAACATTTAGCTGATAAGAGTGTTAAAAAATTTAAACCAGGATTTGGCCTACCTATAAATAAAAAGGATGAAGTTAATGACGACGCAGAATCAGACTAGCGTTAAAGTTGAATTGCACTTTACCAGAAATTTAGGTAATTATGAAAGTGTTAAAATTGGTATAGGTATTGAAGATTGGGTAAGAGATGGTGAAAACACTACCACCGCAACTGATCGTGTATATAAATTTGTTGAAGATAAGTTAGTTGAAAAAGTACAAGAAATCGAAAAAGAGCTTAAAGGAAATAAATAATGGCAAAGGATGATGCAAAGCAGGCATATTCGCTTGTGTCTCTTTATCTGGCATTATATAAAACAAAATATAATAAGCAACCTGTTGTAAATAGATATCGTGAAAAATGGGCAATGCAAGATGTTATTGACACAGTAGGATTTGAAAGATCCAAAGAACTTCTTGAATATTATTTTCATTGCAAAAAGCCAGGGCATCCATTAAATTGGTTTTTATATAACTTTGACAAGCTTAATGACATAATGATAAAATCTGAAGAAGATATTGAATATAGAAAAGAATTAAGAAAAAAAACAAGATTATTAGTGGAACAGGAATTAAATGAACACTGAGGCTGCATTACTATCTGCAATCTGCAAGAATAAAGATATTGCAACGGTTCTATCTGATAATGTTGATGATATTTTTACATCACATAGAGATGTCTGGGAAGGCCTTAAATCTTATTATTTAAAGTTTCGTGCTGTTCCTGATGTATCTGTAATTCAAGAAAAGTTTAAAGACTTTGAACCAGAATCTGTAAAAGGTGAAACTGGATATTATTTAGATAATTTAAAGAATGAATTTTTAACCACAAGAGTTAAAGATGTTCTTTTGCGTAATGGAGCAAGTTTAAAAAATAATTCTGCTACAAGAGTTATACTTGAAATGCAAACGGAATTAAATGCATTATCTAGACTTACAGGTGCAGTAAGAGATGTTGATCTTACAGACTTTGAACTTGCTGAAAAACATTTTGAATCAATTCGTGAGCGTTCGTTAGCTATGGGAGGAAGTCCAGGAATTAAAACTGGATTCAATGCCATTGACCTAGCATACCCTACAGGAATGGCTCCAGGACACCTTATCGTGATGATTGGTTGGCCAGGTAGGGGTAAGACTTGGTTTTCTTCCTACCTAGCTTGTAAAGCTTGGGAGCAGGGTTTTAGACCTATGATTATATCTCTTGAAATGTCTCCAGAAAATATGCGTGATCGTATTTACACGATGATGGGATCAGGACTTTTTAGAGCTTCAGATTTTTCTAAAGGAATGGTAAATACGGATGATTTCCATTCATGGGCAACAGATAAGTTTATGGATAAGAATAGTTTCATACTTATATCAAATGAAGGTCAAGGACAAGTAACTCCAAATACAGTTCAAGCAAAGATTGACCAATACAAACCAGATCTTGTTATCCTTGATTATCATCAATTATTTAATGATTCATCTGGAGCTAAATCAGAAGTAGAAAGAAATAGAAATATTTCTCGTGATTTTAAATTGCTTGCTGTAAGAAATGCTATTCCGGTAATTGATATTACTGCTGCAACAATGGATGATGTATCAGATCAAGATTCTCCACCAATGCTTTCACAAGTGGCATGGTCAAAAGCAATTGAATATGATGCTGATATGGCAATTGCAGTTCATAAACAACCAGATACCAATATAATGGAAATTGTAAGTAGAAAAAATCGTCATGGAACTAATTTTGATTTCTATTTGGATTGGGACTTAAATCGTGGTGTGGTTAAAGAAGTCTATGAAATGGACATTCAACAATAATTTGAGGTCTGGCACTCTTTTAGTATAATTAGTTTATTATGCTAAAGAAACAAATACATAGCTTTTTAATTGGTGGGGTCATTAAAGATGATGCTTCAATTAAAAGAATAAGGGAAATGCATGAACGTCTTCTTATACAAGATATGCGTTCTAAAGGCTATGTACCAGTACTTGATCTTGAACCACAATTTTCAATTGAATATAATGTAAAAAAAGATAATTACGGGTTCAACCTAGAAATATATGGTGTATATGTTGGAAAGAAAAAAGCATATCAACTTGAAGGTTTTTCAGGACAACAATTCTATAAGAGATAGACAAGAAATATCAAATTTGATATTATGGAGTTATGTTGCTTGCTGAAAGATATAATCAAAAACAAATAAAAGAAGTATTAAAAACTGTAGGGGTGCATATTGCATCTGAAACATCTACAGATTTTTTATGTTTATGCCCATTTCATGATAATAAAAAAACACCTTCATTTGCCGTAAGCTATGAAAAAGGTTTATATGTTTGTTACAATCCCTCATGTGGAGCAAAAGGCAAACTTGTAGATCTTGTAAAAAAAATAGGGCACTTAAATGATTTTCAAGCTATGCGTTTAATGTCAAATCTTAAAAAAGAACAATATGAAACATTTGATGATGACCTAGAAGCATTGATGGAAGATAAGCCAGAGTTTGAAGAGTTTTCTCAAGATACACTTGACAAGTTATTTAAAGATTTAAATAGCTCAGAAAGAGCTAAGCAATATTTTTTATCTAGGGGTATAAACCATGAGTCTATTAATTATTTTAAATTAGGTTATTCTGAAAATCAAGATATGGTTATTGTTCCAGTACATAGCCCTACTGGGATACCAGTAGGGCTAGTAGGTAGATCAATTGAAGGAAAGTATTTTAAAAATAGTACAAATCTTCCACGCAGCCTTACTATGTTTAATTTACACAGAGCAAGAAAGCTAAGCGATACTATTATAGTTTGTGAATCATCATTTGATGCAATTAGAATTCATCAAGCAGGTTATCCAAATGTTGTTGCAACTTTAGGCGGAAGTTTGTCAAAAGAAAATTTAGCAAATCTAAATAAATATTCCTCATCTATTATTATTGCTACAGATGCAGATGAGGCAGGAAGAAAACTAGGAAAAGAAATAGCATTTAGGCTTAAGAACAAATCAGTATCTTGGGCTTCATATGACATGGATATCGTATACCCACATAATGCAAAAGATGTGGGCGATCTCACAGATGAAGAAATAAAACAATGTATCAAAAATGCAGTAAGCAATTTTGAGTATTTAAATTAGTGATATAATAGGTTCACAGGGCATAATACAGCCCCATACACAAGGAGATATACATGGGAGTAATAACAGGTCTAGCAGCAATCAACAAGGCCATGGACAAGCCAACATCAAGCGAGTCTGGCGTAAAAGGCAGATGGCTTCAAGTTAAAGATGGACAATCAGTAAAGATTAGATTTTTACAGGAAATTGATCCAGATTCAGAACATTACAATAATAAAGCTGGCTTAGGCTTTATTGCAATTGAACATACAAATCCAAAAGATTATCGTCGAAAGGCACTTTGCACAATTGATGATTTAGGTCAATGTTTTGGTTGTGAACAACACCGTCGCAATCCAAAAGATGGCTGGAAGGGTCGTCCACGTTTCTATATCAATGTTTTAGTTGATGATGGAACAGAAGATCCATATGTTGCAATCTTTTCTCAGGGAACTGGGCCAAAGTCAGCAACACCAGAAATTAGTCAATATGCTACAGAAACTAATAGCATTACAAATCTTACATGGAAGCTAAAGAGAACAGGTGAAAAAACTGATACAAGTTATAGCATCATTCCACTTCCAACAGCTGAAGTAAAGCCAATTGATTTTGATAAGCTTGAGCTTTTTGAACTTGAAAAGACAGCAGTTAGAAATGTTCCTTACGTTGAACAAGAAAACTTCTATATGGGAGTTACCTCAGACTCATCTTTAGAGTCATCCACATCAGCATCTGTTGAGTGGTAATCTAAACTAAAACTGGAGTATTGGTGAATTTCACACATTTACATGTGCACTCGCACTATTCTTTAATGGATGGTTTGTGTTCTGCTGAAGAGCTTTTGACTGCTGCAAAAAATGCAGGGCAAACAGCAATGGCCATAACAGATCACGGAACATTGGCATCACATAGAGAAATGCAAGTTGCAGCTAAAAAGCTGGGAATGAAACCAATACTCGGTATAGAAGCATATATATCTGCTACAGATCGTTTTGATAAGCGTGACATTAAAAAGCGTGATGACAATACTCAGGTATTCAATCATATTATCTTGCTTGCAAAAAATAATGATGGATTAAAAAATTTGCAAAAGCTTTCTGAAATTGCATGGACAGAAGGATATTATCGCAAGCCACGCATTGACCTGGAGGTTCTTGAAGAATACGGAGACGGGCTAATAGTTTTATCTGGATGCATGAATGGTCTTATTGCAAAAGCTATTCAGCGTAATGATATGGATAAAGCTTTTGAGTATGCGAATTGGTTTCAAAAAAGATTTAAAGATGATTTTTACCTAGAAGTTCAATCACATAACGATAAAGAAATTAATGATGGATTGGTTGATATAGGCAGAAAGTTAGGAATTAAGTTAGTTGCAACTGGCGATTGCCATTATGCAACAAAAGAACAAAAAGCCTTAGAAGAAGCTTTATTAATTCTTTCAACAAAGCCTGATATTGCAGAAGGTGCAAATTACGAATCAGGTAAAAAGTTTAAAGATATATTTGAAAGATTTAATCATTTATATCCTGACCGTCCAATTTCATTTCAAAACATCAACGTTTATATTCAAAATATAGATGAAATTAGATTTGATTTTGGAAGTAACTGGTCAGATGAAATTTATTTAAATACTCAAGAAATTGCAAACAAGGTTGAAGAGTATGAATTTCATGAAAACCTTCAGCTTTTGCCAAAGCCAAAAAAAGATGCACATAAACAACTTATCGAGATGTGCAAAGAATCTTTAAAAGAAAAAGGATTAGAAAATGATCAATACAAAGAAAGACTTGAAGAAGAACTTCAAGTTATTAAAGATAAAGAATTTAGTAGTTATTTTCTTGTTGTTGGCGACATGGTACGTTGGGCAAAAGAAAACCAAATCATGGTTGGCCCAGGACGTGGATCAGCAGCAGGATCTTTAACATGTTATCTATTGGGTATTACTGAAGTAGACCCAATTAAGTTTGACTTATTGTTTTTCCGTTTTATTAATCCTGAACGTAATGACTTTCCAGATATTGATACAGACTTTATGGACCGCCGTCGTGGTGAAGTTAAAGATTATCTTCGTAAAAAGTTTAAAAATGTAGCATCAATTTCAACATATCAATATTTTAAAGATAAAGGTGTTGTGCGTGATGCAGGTAGAGTATTTGACGTACCTTTGGGTGAAATTAATAAAGCCCTTAAAGGTGTTGAAACATTTGAAGAATTTGAGTCAAATAAAAATGTTGATTGGTTTAAACAAAAATATCCGGAGGTTTTACAATTTGCATCCGATCTTCGTGGACGAATTCGTTCCGTTGGAATTCACGCAGCTGGAGTAGTTGTTGCTAAGGAGCCAATTTCTAAATATGCACCAATTGAAACACGAAGCGATAAAGATGAAGAAGTCTCAGGTCGTGTCCCAGTTGTTGCGTATGATATGGATCAAGCAGCAGATATTGGTTTGATTAAATTTGACGTACTTGGACTTAAAACTTTATCTGTTATTCAAGATACTGTTAACATGATTAAAGATAGACACGGAAAAGATATTGATCTTAATTCATTACCACTAGATGATAAAGAAATTTTTTATGATCTTTCAAATGGATTTACTAAAGGAGTCTTTCAAGCAGAAGCAACGCCTTATACAAATCTTTTGATTAAAATGGGTGTTAGCAATTTTGAAGATTTAGTTGCATCCAATGCACTTGTTCGCCCAGGAGCTATGAATACTGTAGGTGCCGAATATGTTGGAAGAAAAAATGGCGATAAAATGGTTACGTATGTCCATCCAGTCATGAAGCCTTTCACGGAGAGAACATACGGGGTTATTATTTATCAAGAACAGGTTATGCAAGCTTGCGTACACTTGGGCGGGATGTCATGGTCTGAAGCTGATAAAGTAAGAAAGATTATTGGTAAGAAGAAAGATGCAAAGGAATTTGATGTATTCAAAGATAAATTTATTGAGGGTGCAAGAAATTATATTTCTAAAGAAGATGCTGAGCATTTGTGGCATGATTTTGAGGCTCACGCTGGCTATTCCTTTAACCGTTCTCACGCTGTTGCTTACTCTATGCTTGGCTATTGGACTGCTTGGCTTAAGCATTATTATCCGCTCGAGTTTGTTTTTGCTCTTCTTAAAAACGAAAAAGACAAAGATGCCAGAACAGAATATTTATTGGAAGCAAAGAGACTTGGAATAAAAGTACTTCTTCCACATATTAATGAATCCGATCTTGATTTTAACATTCAAGGTAATAGCATTAGATTTGGGCTTGCTAATATTAAGTATATATCTGAAAATATTGGAAAAAAGATTGTAAATGCAAGACCGTTTACTTCGTATAAAAATGTTTTAGATATTGCTGGAACAAAAGGTTCTGGCATTAATTCAAGAGCAATATCTGCTTTAAATGAAATTGGAGCATTGGCTTTTGATGACAATCCAAGAACTGGTGAAGAGTCTAAAAATTATTATGAATATTTAGGTATTCCAAAGTTTGATGTCAAAGGTCTTACTCCTTATATTAGATCTCAAATTACTCCACTTGAAGAGTTTCTTGAAGAAGGAACATTTATTCTTCAGGCTATGGTTAGATCAATTAAAAAAGGTAAAGGTTGGTCTCGTGTAGAATTGGTAGACGACACAGGTTCTATTGGTATTTTCCATAATGAAAATACACAAATTGAGACGGGAAATATGTATTTCTTTTTAGTAGGCGACAATAGAATTCATAGATATGTTACAATAGAGGATGTAGTTAATAGCAAAGAAGATCCATTTATTAATTATATGCATAATAAAGATTTGGGTATTCCAGAAAATAAAAAATATGTTGTGGATTTTACCCACTATAAAACAAAAGCAAATAAAATGATGGCTCACATAATTTATTGTGACGAAAATAAAGAAATGCAGCGTGTTATTGCTTTTCCAAAGATGTACACAGCTGCTTTAGGAAAGATGCGAGTAGGGTCTTTCTGTTCACCCGTCGTTTCAGAATTGGATGACGGAACTAAATACGTAAAGGATATACAATGACAGAAGAAAATAATACAGGATCAGTAGTAGAAAATACTCTTGATGAAGCAACACAACCATCAAATAATATAAATATTTCAATTGAACAAATTCTTGCATCAATTGTAAAAACTGTCGGTGAAGTTAATGTTAAGATTGAAGATTTGCTTACAGATTATAGCAACTTTACAATTGCACTTAATCAACAAGAAGATAAATCAGTTAATTTTACATTAGTTGAAATGAAAGATGTTCCAGTTGCAGAATCGGTAACAGAATAAAATATGACAATGCTAGCAGAAAAGATACTCGCTGCACTTGATCCAAAAACAAGACAACGAGTTCAAATGGCTACTGGAGTAGATGCAGAACGTCAAAAAACTCCAAGCATCAGCTTAAACTTAGCTTTAAAGGGCGGTTTAGGTTATGGTAGGCAGGTTCTTGTTTGGGGAAACAAGTCTGCTGGTAAGTCATCATTTTGTTTACAAATGATTGGCATGGCTCAAAAAGAAGGAAAAACATGTGCCTGGATTGATTCTGAGCATTCTTATTCCGCTGAGTGGGCAGAAAAACTTGGAGTAGATTCATCTTCTCTTATTTACTCACAAGCTAAAACTATTAATGATATGGTAGATGTAGCACAGCAGCTTATGGAAGCTGGAGTTGATATAATAGTAGTAGATTCAATTTCAGCATTGCTTCCTGCAATTTACTTTGAAAAAGATAGTGATGAGTTAAAGAAACTTGAAGACACCAAACAAATTGGTGCAGAAGCAAAGGACATGACGCATGCAGTTAAAATGCTTAACTACGCCAATAAAAATACGCTACTCGTTCTTATTTCTCAGCAAAGAAATCAATTTGGTTCTATGCATGCAAGCCACATCCCGACAGGGGGAATGGCAGTTAAATTTTTCTCCAGCACCGTCATCAAGCTTTGGTCATCAGAAGCTGAAGCGAATGCTATTAAATCTGGAATCCAAGTTGGGGACAAGATTCTTGAACAAAAAGTTGGAAGGCCTGTCAACTGGATCGTTGATTATAACAAACTCGGACCAATGGGACAATCTGGTCAATATGACTTTTACTACCAAGGTGAAAAAGTAGGCGTTGATGAAATTGGTGAAGTCTTAGATGCTTCTGAAATGATGGGCAAAGTTCAAAAAGGCGGAGCTTGGTATACTGTAGGAGAAGAAAGATTGCAGGGAAGAAATAAAGCTATTGAATATTTACGATCTAACCCTGAAATAGTAGAAAGTTTAAAAACTTCTTTATATGAGTAAGATTAATGATTTTGTAAATAATTCTCAAACAAAAGATTTAGAAAAATGGGAAAAGCTTTATGGAAGTTATGGATGCAAATACTGTAAAGAATCTTCTAATATTGCATATTGGGATAGAGGAGCTTCTAAAATAGTGTGGGTATGTTCTCAAAATCATAGATCGGAAATGCAACTTGACTGAGCGTGGAGAAGTAAAACGTGATGGAGCAAAAGCACAAAAAAATTCAGGACGTGGAGCTTATCAAAAAGGTGATGCTACATGGCATGATTTTGTCGTTGATTATAAAGAGTACTCAAAGTCAATTTCCATTAGTAAGGAAATATGGGCAAAAATATGCACAGACACTTTTAAAGTCAGTAGAGATAAATATCCAGTTCTTAAATTAATTTTAGGAGAAGAAAGCAAAAAAACTCGTCTTGCAGTTATTGAATGGGAATTATTAGAACAATTAATAGAATGTTGGGAGAAAGAAAATGGGAAAGCATAGAGGATCTCATCCATTTAATGATACTCAAATCAAAAATGGGAATATCGTTAAAATGCGTAAAGATGGAACAATTAAAGCAATCATTGGTCCATATATTGTAAAACATACACAACAGTTAGTTAAAAAAAATGATCGTTGAAATTATTAAAACAACAGTAACTGGTATGGGTGTAGGAGCAGTTTTTGCTTTATTTAAACTTCCAGTTCCAGCACCTCCAGTTTTTGCAGGTCTTATGGGTATATTTGGGCTATGGCTTGGCTATGTATTGATTGGTAAATTATGACAGAGCAATCAACAGTAATAGAACAGATTAGTCAAATAACAGAATTTAATGACATGTCTGAATTTATGAATGATAAAGATTTAGATGCAGCACTTGATTTAATTATTAAACTTATTACTAAGCCAGACGTACCTTCTGCCAAAGCATTATCTTTAATTGTGCAACTTCAAGCCATTAGTGCAAAGTTTGCTATGCAAGCTAGGTACTACACCACCTTTGAAAAAGGTGGGGATGCTTCAAAGAAAAAAAACACATATTACACAGCAGCTGATACAGTAGATAAACTTGTTGATGCCCTGAAATACTCAGCAAGATTTGGAGCATAATTGGGATCTATATCCACACTTAAGTTAAAAAAGAAAAATGGATTTGATCCAGTAAAATTTGCACAAGAATTTGAAGATACTTATGAAAGTAAAGCTGGATTTACCGAAAAGAAAACTTTTTCCCCCAGTACATTAGGATATGGACATGGAAATTGTGCACGTTATTGGTTCATAGCTTTTAATGGTGCAGATTTTAGGGATACCGCCAAACCACAGGCAAAAGCTAATATGGAAAATGGAAGTTTTGTCCATGATAGATTGCAACAAAGATTGAGCAAAATGCATAAATCTTATAAAGTTATTGCTCATGAAGTTGAAACAACTTATGATGATCCACCTATAAGAGGATTTCTTGATACACTTATTGAAGATATGGACAACGATCAAATTGTTCCACTTGAAATCAAATCTGCAAAAGATGCACAGTATAATATAAAAGCTATCAGTAAAGAACCATCAGATAACCACAGAATTCAATTATTAACTTATATGAAAATTTGGGGATACAAAGAAGGTTGCTTTGTTTATGAAAATAAAGATGACAATTCCCTAGTCTTTATACCAATTCAAATGGATTTAAAAAATCAAGAACTAATTGATTATGTATTTGATTGGCTTCGTGGAGTAAAACAATTACATGTTGATGATACTTTACCAAATAGAGCTTTTACAAAATCTACATGGGCCTGCAAAGGATGTCCAGTATTCGATGCATGCTGGAAAGATATGAAAGACAAAGAAGGAGAAGTTCAATATCCCGCAATGGAGACTAAGTTATGATTACACTAAGTAGAAAAGCAATAGTATTTACTGCATTTGACCGTACAGAATATTTAAAACAAACTTTAGAATCCTGGTCAAAAGTAAGATCAATTCAAGAATATGATATTTATTTTAAAATTGAACCTTCTGACAAAACAAATGAGATATGTGAAATTATAAATGATTTTGCTACAAAAATTGGCATAATGATAAATGTAGATATCAATAATAAAGTTATGGGCTGTGCTGCAAATACTTGGTTTGCACTGGATAGAACATTTGAAGAATATGATTTTGTAATTTTAGCAGAAGACGACATTATGGTTTCTGAAGATATTTGTGAATATTTTAATTATTTAGAAAATAAATATAGAGATGATTTATCAATAGCAACAATATCTGCTTCAGGAGAAAGAGAAGGATTTGACCCATCTTTAGTAACTAGAATATCAGGTTTTCAAGGTTTAATTTGGGCTACATGGAAAGATGTATGGGTTAATTATTTTAAAGATACATGGGATTGGAATTATTCAAGCGGACGTGGCGGTCCATCTGGCTGGGATTGGAATTTAAATTTAAGAGTTATTCCAAACAATTTACTTAAATCAATAGTCCCACATTCAGCAAGATCACTTCATATTGGAGTAAATGGTTTACATTGTAACGAAGATATATTTGATGAAACTCAAACAAAGTCTTTTAAAAATGATTATCAGTGGGAGACATTAACAGAATTATGATATGTGCATATGAAGATTGTCAGGGTATTAATAAATTTGAACCTAAAACTCATAATCAAAAATATTGTTCTGATGAATGTTGTCGGATAGCAACTAATTTAAAGATTAAAGAAAAATATCAAGCTAAAAAGGATAGATTAGCAGGAAAAAAAAGAATTTGTAAAAACAAAGGTTGCAATCAAGAGCTAACTATGTATAACGAAGATGATGTTTGTTATGGATGTCATGGAAAAGTTAAGGAAAAAGAAAGACAAGAATTGCTAGGAATGCTCAATGGCTCATCTAAATGATCTTATCAAGAGTGCTCCTAAGAAGATTTTAGGCATTGATGCTAGTACAAATAGTTTTGCTTTTTGTATAATTGATAATGGAAAAGCCGTTCGATGGGGTGAAATTCACTTTACAGGAAACAATATATATGATAGAATTATAGATGCTAAGAAAAAAATTCGTGCATTAAAAGCCTCGGGAGAGCTTGATGTAAGTCTAATAGCCTTAGAAGCAGCCGTAATGGTAAGATCAGCTGCTACTGGATTAAAAATGGCTTATGTTTTCGGAGCAATTTTGGGGGAATTGATAGATGAACAGTTTGAGATACTTGAAGTACATCCTATTGAATGGCAGAGCTTCATTGGCAACAAGAACTTTACAAAAGCTGAGAAGATTAGAGTCAAAACAGAATACCCAGGAAGATCTGAATCCTGGATCAAAAACAGAATAAGAGAAATGCGTAAACAAAAAACTATAGATTTTGTTAAATCTTTGGGTGTTGATACAGATAATAACAATGTATCCGACGCAACTGGTATAGCTTGGTTTGCTTATAATAAAACAAAATGAGTAAATTATATGAATCAAAAGATTGGCTTTATAAAAGATATATTGTAGAGCGTAAAGATGTTATGACAATTGCAAAAGAAGCTGGGTGCAGCCATATGACAATAGTTAGATATTTAGAAAAATTTGGGATAAAAAAAAATAAATAAAATGATTATTAATGAAGACATAGAAGAAATTATATTTAGATCTAAAAATAGTTTAAATAAAATAGATGGGTCAAAAATACTAATAACTGGTGCTTCTGGTTTTATAGGACAATATTTTATAGAAGTATTTAAAAAAATAAACGTTGAAGTTGTAGCAATAGATAATAATTTAAAAAAAGAAAATATTAATGTTAAAAATATTAAATGGATTGAAGCAAATGCAAAAATAAGCGATTGTATTGATGAAAAATTTGATTATATAATTCATTTAGCTGGAATTGCAAGTCCTCAAAATTATAAATTAAAACCTTTAGAAACTATATATTCAGCGGTAGATATAACAAGATTATTATTAGAAAAATCAAAAAAAGATAAATCTAAATTTTTATTTTTTTCATCTTCAGAAATTTATGGAGATCCAGCAGAAAATTTTATTCCTACTCCAGAAAGCTATTTTGGAAATGTTTCAACTTTGGGGCCAAGAAGTTGTTATGATGAATCTAAAAGATTAGGTGAAACTTTATGTTATATTTATAAAACAGAATTTGACACAAAAATTTCTATAGTTCGTCCATTTAATATTTATGGCCCAGGAATCTTATCATCTGATTTAAGAGTATTACCTAATTTTGCAAATTCATTAATAAAAAATGAAAAAATAAAAATTTATGGTAATGGTAAACAAACAAGAACATTTTGTTATATTACAGATGCAATGGTGGGATTTTTAAAAGTTTTAATAGATTCAAATGATCCATATGTTTTTAATGTAGGAGCAGAAGGACCTGAAATATCAATGATTGATTTTGCAAATAAGTGTTGCAAAATTTTTAATAATTTTGCAGAATATGAAATTATTCCTTACCCAGAATCCTACCCTGGCGCAGAGCCTTTTAGAAGATGTCCAGATATTTCTTTAATAAAAAAAGAATTAAATTATAAAGCTATAGTAAGTTTAGACGAAGGCTTAAATCGTTTCTTTTTATGGGCAAAAGAAAATTATTTAAATTAAGGAGTATAATATAGTATGCCTACATATGAATATAAATGTATAGATGATGAAACACATGTAATTGAAGAACAAAGATCTATAGAAGATAGAGACTTTCCTATAACTTGTGCTTGCGGTTCATATATGTCTAGAGTTATGATAAATAACGTAGGAATTCAGTTTAAAGGATCAGGGTTTTACAAAACAGATAATAGAGGTAAAAATGGATAATGTTGTAGAGTTAACAGATCATTTTGAACAAATGAATAAGGTTGTTGCTGAGTTTATCAAAGGCAATAATCCAAATCAAATTGCAAAACAATTTTCGATTAAGCCTACACAGGTAACACAAATGCTTGCAAATTGGCGTGAAATTATGCAAGGCGATAATGGTATTCGTGAAAGAGCAAGAGAAGCACTGGGAGCTGCCGATCAACATTATTCTATGATTATTAAAGAAGCTTGGAGAACAGTAGAGCAAGCAGATGCTCAAGATGCTTTAAATGTTAAAGCTCAATCTCTTAAGCTTGTTGCTGATGTTGAAGGTAAAAGAATTGATATGTTGCAAAAAGCTGGAGTTCTTGAAAAGAATGAAATGGCTGAACAAATTCTAGAAACAGAACGCAAACAGGAAGTCTTGGTTGGAATACTTAGAGATGTAACTTCATCTTGTCCAAATTGTAAGCAGGAAGTAGCAAGAAGACTTTCAGAAGTAACTAATCGTGTAGAGGTAATATCAGTTGACTGATTTTAGTGCATTCTTAGAAGCACTTGAAGAAGATGCTTTTGAAGAAAAACCAGTAGATATTGAAGTATTTGTTACTGAATATTTATCATTGCCACCATTATCTGAATATCAATATCAGATGATTAAAGCTTCTACACAAATATATAAATTAGAAACATTAATTAAATTATATGGTGAAGAAGAAGGAAAGAAAAGATATGGCCAAACTTGTAACGAAGTTATATTTCAATTGGGTAAAGGTTCGGGTAAAGATTACACTTCTACAATTGCTTGTGCTTATATAGTTTATTTACTATTGTGTCTCAAAGATCCTGCTCGTTATTATGGCAAGCCTCCAGGTGATTCTATTGATATTATTAACGTTGCTGTAAACGCAGTTCAAGCACAACAAGTTTTTTTTAAAGGATTTAAAAATCGCATCACCCGATGCCGTTGGTTTGATGGAAAATATAATGAAAAAGTTGGAAGTATTGAATTCTCAAAAAGCATAACAGTTCACTCTGGTCACTCCCAAAGAGAATCTTGGGAAGGATATAACCTTTTATTTGCAGTACTTGATGAAATTTCAGGATTTGATTTAGATTCTACAAGCGGTAATGAACAAGCAAAAACTGCTTCAGCTATATATAAAATGTTTAGAGGATCAGTAGATTCACGTTTTCCACAAATTGGTAAAGTTGTTTTACTTTCTTTTCCACGTTTTAAAAATGATTACATTCAACAAAGATATAATGAAGTTGTTGCAGATAAAGAAATAGTTATGCGTCGTCACACATTTAAAGTAGATGAAGATTTACCAGATGGAACTGAAGGTAATGAATTCTCAATTGAATGGGAAGAAGACCATATTATTAATTATACGGTTCCAAGAGTTTTTGCATTAAAGAGACCAACATGGGAAATTAATCCAACAATCAAGATTAATGATCTTGCTATGAATTTTTATTCAGATCCAGTTGATGCATTATCTCGTTTTGCTTGTATGCCACCTGAAGCTATTGATGCTTTGTTTACATCTCGTGAAAAAGTTGAAACAGCATTCAGTAATTTAAACCTCGCATTAGATGAAAACAATTCATTTAAAGATTGGTTTGAACCAGATTCAGAAAAATCATATTATGTTCACGTAGACTTAGCCCAAAAACATGACCATTGTGCAGTATCTATGGCTCATGTTGATAGATTTGTTACAATGAAAATGGCGGGAGCTTATACAGATGCACAGCCATTTGTAGTAGTAGATGCTGTTAGGTATTGGACTCCTACAAAAGAAAGAACAGTTGATTTTACAGAAGTTAAAAATTATATAATTAGTCTAAAGCAACGTGGGTTTAATGTAAAAAGAGTTACATTTGATCGCTGGAATTCTTTTGACATGATGGAACAATTAAAATCTTATGGGATGAATTGTGAAATTCTTTCTGTTGCTAAAAAACATTATGAAGACATGCTTCTTACTGTTATGGAAGAAAGATTAAGCGGTCCAAGATTACCATTGCTTATTGACGAACTTCTAGAGCTAAGGATTGTTAAAAGGGACAAGGTTGACCATCCACGTAAAGGATCAAAAGACCTTGCAGACTCAACTTGCGGGGCAATTTATAATGCGATAAGCTTAACTCCTAAAGGTGATGGAGAAGTCCATATTTATTCGTATGATGCTTTTGATGAAGAATTAGTTGAAGAAGCATATGAAAAGAAAGATGGAGTTATTCGAGCACCTAAGATTAATCAAATGCCTGCGGGTCTTAGAGAATATTTGGGGTTAGATGATGAAGAAGATAACCCTAATTCAGACACAGGATTTATTGACAATTTTACTATATTGTAGGCAATATGAAATTTAAGTTACCAAAGAGTAATAAAAATATAATTGATTATGAGCAACTATATCATGATTCTCAGCAAAAATTAAGCTGGTATATAGAAACCTTAGAGACAAAACAAATGCAATGTGATAGAATAGAACATGTTGCTTCAGAATTGAAGCAAGAAAATGCAAAGTTAAAAAAAGAACTTGCAGCCCTAAAACAAGGGCTTTTAGATTTGCCTAAATTATTAGGTAAAAACCTAGGAAAATAAACCAAATAAGAAAAGGAAAAAAATGAAGACAAATAAAAAGATTGCCTTTGCTATCGCTGCAGCCCTAGCAATTACAGGTATCTCAACATCAGCAAATGCTGCACCTCTATCAGTAACGGTAGCTGGATCAGCAAACGCAACAACATCTGCAGCCCCAGCAACAGTAGCAGTTCCATCAACTAATGTAATTGATGCAGGACACTCTGTAGCATTAGCAGCAACAGCAGACACAGGTACTGTTGTAACATTCGTAGCTTCAGGCGTTTCGCTTGTATCTGCACTTAACACAACAGATGCTCCTAAGACAGTAGCGTCAGGGGTGTCATCAATTTCAGTAACATCAACAGGTGTTGCTTCAACAGTTTATGCTTATTCAACAAGCACAACAACAGGATCTGTAACCATTACAAATGGTGCATATTCAACAATCGTTTACATCAAGGGAACAGCAGGAGCAGCATCAAGCATCGCAATTGCAGTCCCCTCTGCAACAGCAGTTGGTACAGCACCAGTTGTTTCTGTTTCAGCAAAGGACGTATTTGGTAACTCAGTCGGTGGAGAAACAATTTCTGTAACAGTTATTGGTTCAACATTTGCAGACCTTACACTTACAAAGTCACTTGTTACGTCAACAGCAGCAGATGTAACAGCAGATTCAACACTAGTGTTGGGTTCAAAGTCAGCAACTCTTGCAACAGCAGTTGCAGGGACTATCACAGTAGTTGCAACAGATTCATCAATTGGAGCAGCAGTCACAGGACTTGCAGCCCCAGTTAAGTCAGTTGCATCACAGTTTGTTGTATCAGATCTCAATGCAGCGATTGCATCACTTAACGCAACGATTGCATCACTTAACTCACAGCTTGCAGCTTCAGTTGCAGGTCGTGAGGCAGACAAGGTAGCAGCAGATAAGGCTCTTGCAGATGCAACAGCTAAGGCAGCAGCACAGGCTGCAACAGATGCAGCAACAGCTAAAGCAGCAGCACAGGCTGCAACAGATGCAGCAACAGCAACTTACAAGGCAGAGTATAATGCTCTTGCTACAAAGTGGAACAAAGCCCATCCAAAGGCTAAGGTTGCACTAAAGAAGTAATTCTTTAAACTTTGGGGGATAGGAGAAATCCTATCCCCCAATTTTACTTATAAAGGGATATATATGAATGTTTTAATAACTGGTGGTGGCGGATTTGTAGGTCATCATTTGTTAGAATACTTACTAGAAAAAACAAATTGGAATTTTTATATAATAGAATCTTTTAATCATGGTGGAATATCAAAAAGAATTTCTTATTTATTTGAACAATATCCTAATGCTTTACATAGGGTAAAAGTTATTACTCATGATCTTTCAACTCCAATAGATTTAGTTTTATCAAAAGATCTGGGCGATATAAATATAATAATTAATGTAGCTTCAAAATGTAGTGTAGATGAATCAATTGAAAATCCTGTTCCTTTTATTAATAATAATATCAATTTACAATTAAATATTTTAGAATATGCCAGGACTCTTAAAAATTTAAAAACATTTATTCAAATATCAACAGATGAAGTATATGGATCTGCTGATGAAAATCAAAGTTTTTTAGAATGGCAACAATTCAATCCAACAAATCCTTATTCAGCATCAAAATTATCACAAGAAGCAATATGCAATGCATATTGGAAAACATATGATATACCTATTGTAATAACAAATACTATGAATATGTTTGGAGAAAGACAAAGCACAAGAGCTTTTATAACAAAAACCATTAAATATATATTAAACAATAAGCTTGTTCCAGTATATTCAGAAAATATTAATGGAAAACTTTTACCATGTAGTAGATTTTATCTTTATATAAAAAATCATTCAGATGCAATAAAATTTTTAATAGATTATTATTTACAAAATCCACATAAAGCAAGTGATGGTATAAAAAGATTACCCAGATTTAATATAACTGATGGTAATGAATTATATAATGATGAATTAGTTAATATGATAGCAAAAATAATGAATATTAAAAAATTTCCATTATTTGAATATGTTGAAGGAATAAAATTTAGACCTGGGCACGATACAAGATATGATTTAAATGGCAATAAACTAATAGCCATGGGCTGGACACCACCTTACTCCCTAGAAAAAGCATTAGAACAAACAGTAATTTGGAGTAAAAATAATATAAATTGGTTAGAGTAAATGTTTGATATAATTGACTTAGTATGAATACACAAATTTGGTCTTGGACATTATCAACAATTGGAGTCATTGGAATATGGCTTACGGGACGTAAAAATTGGCGAGGATATGCAGTAGGTATAATAACTGAATGTGCATGGGTAGCATATAGTATTCAGACAAAACAATGGGGCTTTATATTTGGCTCTACAGTTTATATTTCTGTATACCTATTTAATATAAATAAATGGATTACAGAAGCAAGATCATTTAAAAATAAAATTAATTTAAATGTATTTCAAATAAGAAAGGTAAAATAATATGGGAGCAGCAAAACCAGTTCCACCAGTAACGGGGAACAAACCAGGATCAGCAGCAAGATTTGTAGAGATCGCAAGATCACAAATTGGAGTTGTAGAAGGTCCAAAAGATAACGAAACAGATTACGGTAAATTTACAAAGCATGATGGGCAGGCATGGTGTGGTTCATTTATTATGTGGTGTGCAAATCAAGCAGGAGTTAAACTTCCAGATGTTGTATATACACCAGCAGGAGCTGAAGCTTTTAAAAAGGCTGGTAAGTGGACAGATGCAAAAAATGCAACTCCAAAATTAGGAGATTTAATTTTCTTCCATTTTGCAGCAGAAGCAAAGCCAGGGGATCTTATTCAACATGTAGGATTTGTTGTTAAAGACAATGGTGACGGAACAATTGTTACTGTTGAAGGAAATACAACACCCGATTCAAAACCAGCAGGAAGTCCAGATAATGGCGGAGAAGTTGCTATGAATGTTCGTGGCTACAAAGTTGGGAATAAGCGTGGCAAGTGGGCAGTAGTAGTTGGATTCGGTCATCCAGATTACACAGCATAATTAAATAAAATGCCAGTAATTACTAATTCTATGGGAGATCAAATTGGAATATTTGGCGTTGAAGATATTAAAAATGAAAATGCTAATTATTTTATTTTTGGCTCTCATAGAATTGGATATAAAATATTAAATAACAATTTTGAGACTACAATATACAAAAAATTTGATAATTCAAAAAAAAATAAATCAATTAAAAAAAATACAAATTGTTTATTATTTTCTAACAAAAATCAAATTGAAATTAACGATGACGTAGTTCTTTTAGATATTTTCCCACAATATCATCATTTTTTAATTGATTCAATAGGAAAATTTTTATATATAAAAAAATATAATAATAACGCAAAACCATTTTTTATTAATTATATTGATGACAATGAAAATATAGCAAATAAAAATCATAGAAATCAAATAGAATATATTTTAAATAAATTTAATGAACATTTTAAATTTGAATATAATATTGATATAAGTAAAAATAAAAATGGTTTTTTATTTAAAAATATTTATAGTTTAGATGGCCCTGGGAATATTGGTCCTCAATCAATGGCTCATGTTCCAGATACTTTATTATTATTAAGAAATTTATTTATTCCAAAAAGAGAATCTAAAAAAAATAGAAATATTTTTATTTCAAGAAAAAAAATTTTTTCAAGAAATATTGATGAAATAGAAAAATTAGAATCTTTGTTCAGAGATGAAAATTATGAAATTATTTTTTGTGAAGATTTGTCTTTTGAAGAACAAATAAATATGTTTTTCGATGCAAAAAATATTGTAGCTATATCAGGAACATCTTTGACAAATATAATATTTGCAAATACAAATGTTAATATAATATCTTTTAATATTGATTTAGAATATGATCCACATGAATATAGATTTTTTTCTAAATTGTTAGGAATAAAACACATAGATTTTTATATTGATACTCATAATGCAAAAGAAATATTTAATTTATTAATTAATATTAAAAAAATAATAGAAAAGGAAAAAATATGAAAAACATTAAAGGCTTAACAATAGCTTTATTTTTTACAATGATAGCAGCTGGAGCATCAGCTTCAGCAACAACTAAACCAGTTGTCCAGGATTGGGTTTTGCCAAATGCTACACTTACTCCAGGTGCATTAAATCCTGCAGTTACGCAAGCAAATATTAAAGATAATGTTTGCAAAGCAAATTGGACAGGAACTGTAAGACCAACAGTTGCTTACACAAATAAATTAAAAACTACACAAATGGCTGGAGGATATAAATACTTACAGGCAACATTTGGAACAGCAGCATCAGCATATGAAGAAGATCATTTGATTTCTCTTCAATTAGGTGGAAATCCAACAGATCCAAAAAATCTTTGGCCAGAACCATACGCTGGTAATAATGCACGTAAAAAAGATGTTGTTGAATCAGCACTCAAGCGTTTAGTTTGTGCAGGAACAATGAAGTTAGTTGATGCACAAAAAGCTATTCTTAATTGGCCTGCTGCATATAAACAATATGTAACAGCAAAAGATACAGCAGATACCTCAGATAACTAATTAAGTAGTCATTCTGGTATAATATCTATGTAGACGCTTCTACATGGAGGTCAATAATTGACCAGAAAGATTAAATTTTTAATAGTAGCCTTGTTTGTAACAGGGCTACTATTTCTTTTTTCATCTAATAAATCTTACGCCGATGAAGTAGTTACTCAAATAGTTTCAGATCCCGCTCCAAGCACTGATACAGCCACTATAACGTCCACTGTAACCATTCAATCTATTGAAGAAAAATTGAATGAGGCACAAGCTAATTTATCTTCTGCATCTCAAATTCAGGGTGATGCAATCATATCAACTATTCAGGCAAATGTTCCTATGGTTGACACACAAACAGCAGTTAGTATTGCTATAACCCAAGAACCAATTAAGACGGCGGTAGAATCAGCTACTGTAACCATACAAGAAGCAAATTCTGCTATTCAATCTGCTCAGTCAGCAATTAATGTGGTGTTAGTCGCACAATCAAATTTAGAAACTCAGACAGCAACTGTAGCAATAGCACAAACAGTTGTAGACTCAGCAACTGTGACAGCTAATGATGCTCAAACTACTTTAATAACCGAAACAGAAAAACTGCCTTATCTTCAATCAACAGTAGATGCAACTACTGGACAATTTTATATAGAAAATGCAAACCTTGGAACAGCAACAAGCAATGTGCAAACAGCACAGACTAATCTAACTAATGCAGAAACAGATTTAGCAAATTCGCAACCAACTACAGTTGTGACTAATGGGGTTAAGGCAACTACATATGCTTACAGCGGTAGTACTGGATCTCCATTACCTACAGAATCAACTACACCACTATCAACCACAACAGTGGCATCTACTAATTTTGAATGGGGCAGCGGTCAAGTTCTTAATTCTGGGCGGGTTGATAATGTAATAGTTAAATTTGAAGGAACAATAACTTTGCCAGATGATGCTACTCTAGTTAGATATAACACATATGCAGATGACGGCACTAAATTATATATTGATGGTCAATTAGCAATTAATAACTGGCGAGATCAAGGCCCTTCTTATAGCCAATATAGCCAAACTTATAATGTATCTACAGATAAGCAGCAAGATTTTGTTTTATGGTATTACGAACATGGCGGGGGAGCAAGCGTTCATCTTGGCTGGATGATTATTCTTGCTGATGGCACAGGTTATTTTACATTTCCACAAGCATCCGCATTTTCTAGCGTAGTGACAACACCAGATCCAGTTAAAGTTGCTGCTGTAAATACAGCACAGGCTACCCTAACATCTAATCAATCAGCCTACTCTACGCAATTAACAGTAAGAGATGCAGCATATCAAGCATGGCAAGATGCAATACATGCTGTAGATGCACAACAATCTGTAATTGATTCTACTCAAACAGCATATGATATTGCACAGCAAAACCTAACAACTGCACAACAAAACCTAACAACAGAGCAGCAAAACCTAACAACTGCAAATCAAAACCTAACTATTTCTTTACAAACAGCAGACACATTGGCAAACACAGCAACTACAAAAGTAAATGAAGCAGTAGCTGCAATGACAAATGCTGCACAAGTTACCACAAACTATTATGCAGAACAGCAAAGAATTGCTGCAGAAAATGTTCGTATTGCTGCAGAATTAGCAGCAGTACAAGCTGCACAAGAAAAAGCTGCAGCAGAAGAACGTGCAAGAATTGCTGCAGAAAATGCAGCTAAAGCAGAAGCTGCAAAAATAGCAGCAGAGCAAGCAATCGCAGATGCTCAAGCTGCACAAGAAAAAGCTGCAGCAGAAGCTAAGGCTGCAGAAGATGCTCGTATTGTTGCTGAGCAAGCAGCTAAAGAAGCACAAGCAGCAGCAGATAAAGCCAAAGCAGATACAGAAATTCAAGCAGCAAAAGATGCTCAAGCTAAAGCTGATGCTGCAAAAGCAGAGGCGGATGCAAAAGCAAAAGCAGAACAAGATGCCATATTAGCAGAGCAAAAAGCTAAAGATGAAGCAGCTAAAGCTGCACAAGAAGCTGCAAATGCTAAAGCAGAAGCTGATAAACAAAAGGCAGTAGCAGACAAAATAGCTGCTGATAAAGCAGCGAAAGATGCACAAGCAAAAATTGATGCACAAAAAGCTCTTGACGATAAAGCAAAGCAAGATGCAATTGGCGTTAAGCCAAATAGCCCAGATCAACTTTCAGATACTGTAATTAAAGAAGCACCTAAAGAAGCACTTATTCCACATATACAACAAGATAAAGTAGGTGTAGAAAATGGTGGTATCGAGTTCTTTGGTATTAAATCGGCCCCCCAAGTTGTTGGAGAAGATGGAAAACTTACCCCACCAGCACCGCCACCTGGCTCTGGATTACCAATCCCTGCAGATGCTATTACAACTCAGGATACATTTATTGGGCAGCCTGGAGGTACAACATTTAATGCTCCAGACATCGCTGTTCCAGTTATAGAAACTCCACTACCTGCAACACTTGCTGCAGTGCCAGGAGCACAAGCAATAAACCACGCATTCGTTGCTATGGCAAATATTGGAAACGATATGTCACCTGTAACGAGAAAAAAAGCAAAAAAAATCTTGGTATTGACCGTAGCGGTTGCTGCCATTAGAAGGAGGTTCGGACAATGAAACAATTTTTTAAAGATATTTCTAAAGATTTTTTCAGTGAGATCTGGACATTTGTTGGATTATTTTCAGCATGGCTCGTTCTTACTGGATCTGCTAAAACAGTAATCGGAAAAGTTACCTTAATATCATTTATTATTTGGGTAATTACTTTAAGACTACGAAACCCAAAGGAAGGAGAATAAAATGGCTAAAAAACAAGAATTACTAGAAGAACCAACACAAGTAGGTTCTGGTGCGATTGCAAGCCTTAATAATATTCTTATGCGTATAGTTGCAGTATTTGCAGCATCTGGCTTAGGCGTTATTGGAGCTGGAGCAGTCGTTGGAATTGGCACAGCAAAAGCTGTAATTATGGCTGGAACCCTTGGAGTTGCTACAGTAGTTGAAAAGCTTGCTCGTGGATTCCTTGATGACGGTAAATTAACTATTGATGAAATCAATGGTGCATTTAATGCAGTTGACAAAAAAGCTACCCCATCTGCTTAATGATATAATTAGTTTATGTGGGAAAGAATAGCAATCTATACTAGGAAGAACCCAGCTAAAATAGCTGGGTATCTTTCTGCTTTAATATTATATGTAAATAAACATTTTCCCCATCTTCCAATTGATATTATAATTCCATCCGTAATGCTAATGATTGGTATGGGGGAATCAGCTCAAAAATTAGAAAATAAAAAAGCTTTAAAAGCTTTATATACAGATAATGATCCAGCAAGATCAGATGAAGATATATTAAGTGACATATATAAAAAATAATGGTAAAATAGACCTATGCCGTACCATATTGAACGTGAAGGTAATAAGTTTAAAGTAGTTGTAGATGCTACTGGAAGAGTTGTTGGTACCCACCCATCTAAAGCACAAGCACAAGCTCAATTAGGTGCTTTATATGCTAATGTTCCTGAAGCTACAAAAAAAATGATTTTTACAGGTGGAGATGGATGGGCAATTGAATTTGGAACTCCGGATTGTCAGCATGGATATGCAATAACAAAAAGCGGAACAGGACAATCAATAGGATGTTATTTAACAAAAGCTGAAGCTGAAGATGCTTTAAAAGGTTTAAATAATGAAAAGATTGACATACTTGGAGATGAAGTTAGAACAGCTAAAACTCCAGAAGAATATAAGGAGAATAATGTGGTTAATAAATGCATGACATGTGGATGTGATGATTTAGGTAATGATCACCACTATATTTCAGATACTGAAAAATGTTCTTATTGTGTTACAAAAGGGCAGGGACCATGTTGGGATGGCTATAAGCAAGTAGGCACAAAAGATAAAGATGGTAAAACAGTTCCAAACTGTGTACCAATTAAAAAATCAATTTGGGATGGTGTTTTTGTGCCATCAAATAAAGGACAAATGGGTCCAGAGTTTAATTCACAAGATCAAGATGCAAGATATTATTTTCCATCAAAAGCTTCATATGAAAATGATGGTAATCCAAGTGCAGGATATGGAAATAGATCATCTAATCAATCAATTCCTGAAGGAAATAATGTTCCAGATAAAACCACTAAACCTTATAAAGGATAAAATTAAAATAATTAATTAAATTAAAAAAAATTATTTAAATCTTGATAAAAATTTAAATTTTCAATATTGCATGTTTTTATATATTTTTTATCATTTTGATTTATTATATGATCCCATGGAAAATAAGTTTCATACATTTTAATTGATAAAATTTTAGAATTATTTGGCATCCAAATGCTATTTATTAATGCAGTGCCTTCAATGGTAGCAAAAGCATTGCATTGTGAGAATAAATTTATTTGTTCAGACAAATTATATCCTTCAAGATCTATAATTTCAAAACCTTTTGATTCAAAAAAATTTTCAAATTCTATATCATATTTTTTATCATAGGTATATTGTTTTGCAAAAGCTTGATTTTTATGATATTTCCTATCTTTATTAGCTAATCTTCTTGATACATATATTTTTTTATTAGAAAGTTTATTTTCAAATTTAATATTATTTAAAATTTCATTTATAGAATTTTGATAAAATTTAACTTGTCTTAAATCATCATTATTTTGGATTAATTCATCTTTAAAATTTAAAATTGGAATAGTTGAAAAGTAATAATTATGAATGATAACTTTTTTAAATATATAATTGTTTTTGTTTAAATTTATTATTTTAAAGTTATTTTGTTCAGCAAATTCTTTTAAAGGCAAACTGAAATATTCAATTAAACCTGGTTTTCTAGTTTCATCTATAAAAATAGGTATAAGATCAGGATATATTTTTTTTAATTGATAATACGCTCCTATTCCATCAAATAAAGCATGTGCAAAATTTACTGACATGGATATAGGAAAACATAATTCATCAAGGACAACAGTTTTATTTGTAATATGTTTATTTAATTTTAAATCAAATATTTCATAAATTGGCAAATTACTCAAAAGCTCTGTTTTTTTATTAAATGAATTAAATTCATAATTATAATCGTAATCTCTCATAAATCCTCTAAAATAATTATATCATTTATGATATAATTGTATATCTATACAAGAAAAGAGATATTTATGGCATGTCGTGCGTGTAACAGTCAAAAGCAATTTACTGGCATTGATTTAGGTTCTTTACCAATTGTTAATGAATTATCTAAAGATAAAAATCACAAAGCTGAAACATTTGAAACAAAAATGATGGTTTGCTCAGATTGCGGGTTAGGTCAAATTTCATTGGACCTAGATCCCTCTAGATTATTTAGTTTTTACGGGTTTAGAACATCATACAGTGAAACATTTTTAAAACATTCTAAAGAATTTGTAAATGAATGTTTATCTAAAATAAGTTTTGGAGAAAAAGATTGGGTTTTAGAATTAGCAAGTAACGATGGTTATCTTTTAAAAATGTTTCAAAAAGAAAATATAGATGTTTTGGGAGTTGATCCCGCCAAAAATATATCAATGTATGCAATATGCGATGGTATTCCTACTATAAATGATTTTTTTGGATCAGAACTTGCTAAAGAAATTTTAAGAATTAAAGGCTATCCTAAACTTATAGTTGCAAAAAATGTTTTTGCTCATGTGCCAAATATTCAAGATTTTATGAATGGAATTTCAATTCTTTCTAATGATGAAACAATTGTAAGTATTGAAAATCCAACAATAATGCATATTTTAAATGATGATCATTTTGATAACATTTATCATGAACATTATTCATATCTTTCAACAAATGCAGTATCTAAACTTGTAAGTAAATTTGGAATGCATGTATTTGATGTTAAAGAATATCAAATGCATGGAGGAAGTAATAGATATTTAATTTCTAGGACAAAGAATAGGCTTTCAAGCGTAGAAAAAACAATTAATGAAGAAATAAATGGTGGCTTGTTAAGTGAATCTAAATGGAATGAATTTAGTGATCGAATTAATCATAAAATAACAAATTTTTATAACAAAATTAAAAATCTTAATAATGAAGGAAAAATTATTTGTGGATACGCAGCCTCTGGCAAAGCATCAACTGTTATTAATTTTTCAAAATTAAATTTTAATGATATAAAATATATAGCAGATGATTCTTTTGAAAAACAGGGCAGGTACATTCCTGATGCACAAATACCTGTTGTAAGTTTAGAAAAAATGCTTGAATGTAATCCTACAGACATAGTTATATTTTCATGGAATATATATGAAGATCTTAAAAAGAAAATAATTGATGCTGGTTATTCAGATATTAATGTATGGTGCTGGACAGACTAACCAATTTGTGATATAATATATAAAGATTGCCTTCGGGGATCTAAATTAAACTAACTTGCTTAAAGAAAAGGAGAATAGTATGAATACAACATACACATACAATGGGCTTTGGAATTCACTTCTAAATGACCCATTTTTTATTGGTTTTCAACCTAATATTACAACATGGAGCCAATCATCACAACAGGATAATTATCCACCATACAATGTAATTAAACAAGATGAAGATACATATCTTGTTGAAATTGCCTTGGCGGGATTTAATAGATCCGACCTTACAGTATCAGTAGATAATAAAAATTTAATTGTAAAGGGTGAAAAAGAAAAACAAGAAGCAGATTTTAAACATAAAGGAATCGCTACTCGTTCTTTTACTCGTTCATTTGCACTAGGTGAATATATGGAAGTTACTGGTGCTGAATTTGAAAATGGTATGCTTGCTGTAACAATTGAAAGAATTGTTCCAGAGGATAAAAAGCCAAAAACAATCAAGATCAAGTAATTGACATTGTAAATAACCGCCTGATATACTAATACAGTACGGCAAGCAACACTAATCTTAGGATGATGTTATAGTTACATATAAACATACTCGGCTAAAGCGTTTGTGGTGCAATAGACCTCAACGCCTGTGCAGATGGAATTGCTTGTCGTACCTTTTTGGGATGTAGCTCAGCTGGCAGAGCGTTCGACTGTTAATCGAAATGTCACAGGTTCGATCCCTGTCATCCCAGCTCAAAATATAAGTCTGAACAACTTATATGGAGATAGTTGTACCGAATCCGACAATGTTCCAGCACTATTATGAAAGTGTTCAGACCCAGGGATAATAGGATAAAGCGAGAACTAGGTACAACAGCTAGCGGGAGGTTTAAGGTTTGAATCCTAAATCCATGGCTAGCACTTGCTCCAATAGCTCAACTTGGTGAGAGCATCAGTCTTATATACTGAAGGCTGAAGGTTCAAGTCCTTCTTGGAGTACGGAACAGTAGCTTAGTTGGTCAAAGCCCCGAACTCATAATTCGGTAATCGTAGGTTCAAGTCCTACCTGTTCCACCATGGTCCGTTAGCTCAGTTGGTTAGAGCGTTGCCCTGTCACGGCAAAGGCCGTCGGTTCAAGTCCGATACGGATCGCTTACATTCCCAGATCGTCTAACGGTAGGACACCGCCCTTTGGAGGCGGGTATCTTGGTTCGAATCCAGGTCAGGGAGCAAACTAAGGAGAAAAATGAAAGTAGTATTTGTACATTGTCATCCAGATGACGAAACAATAACAACTGGCGGGACTATTGCAAAATTTGTAAATCTTGGTCATGATGTTACTGTTATAAATTTTTCTAATGGCATGAGTGGAAATAGTTATTTAGATGATTACCCAGCTGGTACTATTGAATTTAAAAATAAATTATTAAAAGAACATTCAAAAGCAATGGAAGCTTTGGGCGTGTCAAAACATATATTTATTGGTCCATATGATGACACGGTTCCAAACAGGGTACCAATTAAAGGATCTTTAAAATTTGTAGGCATTGAAGTTTTATCCAAACAATTGTCCGATATTTTAGTATCAATTAAGCCAGATTTATTAATAACATATGATCAAAATGGTTGGAGCGGACATCCAGACCATATAACTGTTCACAATGCAACAATGTCCTCGTTAGACATTTTAGACTCTATATATAAAATTCCCAATATTTGGTTTACGGTTATTGAACAAAAAAATAATCCTGTATGGGAAAATGATCCATTTTGGGTTAGTGCTTATAAAAAAATAGATTTAGAAATAGATTTTTCAGAAGTAATAAATAAAAGAATTAATGCTTTAAAAGCATATGAAACACAAATAAAAGTATATGAAAATTATTGGCAACTAGTTGGCATGTTGCATAAAATTCCAATTTTTACAAAAGAATTTTTTAATGTATATAGAGGAACTAATGATTATAAGCAAATCTAAAAATTTTGTATATATACATATAGAAAAAACAGGCGTGTACTGGCCCCAGTAATCCAGTGGTAGAGATAGTGGACTTAAAATCCATACAGCGTTGGTTCGAATCCAACTTGGGGCACATAGTAACATTAGTATAGGCCTTCAATGGTTTAGGCTTTACGCTAATATGTAGGGGTTTCTAGAGCAACCTACACGGTGTTGTCAGAACACTCGGTTATAGACCTTACAGTGTGGTAAAAGATAAACTGATCTGACATGTCCCTATAGCTCAGTTGGTAGAGCAGCAGACTTTTAATCTGCGGGTCGCAGGATCGAGACCTGCTGGGGACACAACTTGTAACTACTAACATAAAGGGATATACTTAAGGTATGATACTTGAACAAGAAAAAACAACAGAACGTATTTTAACATTACAAGATCGCTGTGATTCATGTCAAGCACAGGCTTTTGTTTCTGTTAAATTATTGACGGGCGAATTAATGTTTTGTGGTCACCATTATAATAAAAATCAAAACAAATTAAATAGTCAAGCATATGAAATTGTGGATGAACGTCATTATATTAATGAAAAGCCATCCCAATCAAGCAATTAATGGTATAATAGTAAATAGCAGATCAGCTTTCTAAGGAGTTACAATGGATTTAGTACAAAGACTTAAAATTTTACAAGCAGACGTAGTTACTGCTTATTTTCAAATTCACGGATATCATTGGAATGTAGAGGGAATGCTATTTCCTGAAATGCATGCCAAATTTTTAGAAATTTATGAAGATGTATATGATTCTATTGATGATATTTCTGAGATGATTAGAAAACTTGGGCAAACCGCTCCATTTCAATTAACTGATTTTGTAACAAATAGAACAATTGGTCAAGTTTATGCGGGAGCAAATCCAAAAGATCAGATTGAAAGCTTTTTGGTTTCAAATGAAGCTGTAATTAATGATTTGTTAGCTGTGCATGAAGCAGCAGAAGCAGTAAAAGAAATTGGTATTGCAAGCGATATTGAAATTAGACATTCCATGCATAAAAAATGGGATTGGCAATTAACTTCAACAATTAAATCATCTATAATTTAATCCTTGACATCACAAATATAAAAACAGTATAATATACTCATGCCTCTATAACTCAGAGGAAGAGTCAACGGTTTCTACCCGTTTGGTCGGAGGTTCGAATCCTTCTAGGGGCACAATCAAATAACTACTAACAGAAAGAATAAAATGAAAAAGCTGATCGTTATTGCAGTTTCTTTGTTATCACTTTATCCTGTCACATCATATGCAGCAACTCCTAAAACAATGGTTATCATTGATACAGGTGTAGATATGACTAACAATAGTATTAAAAATAATATTATTTATGAAGTATGTTTTGCTGGATATAATTCTTGCCCAAATGGTAAAACATTTATGGAAGGAACGGGATCAGCAAGTATTAATGCATCAATGGCAATACTTCCAGCATGGATTCATGGAACAGAAGTTGCTTCATCAGCAATACAAACTGATCCAAATGTAAAAATTATTGAAATTCGTTGTGCATCACTTATTGGTGCAAATGGTTTTATTAATTGTAACAGTAATCTTTTGGGACAAGCTTTGAACTGGGCATATTCTAATGCTTCTAAATATAATATTGGAGCTGTAGTTTCTCCTCTATCATTATTTAATGCTACATCATGCTATACAGATGCAACTCAACAAAATGCTATCAATAATCTTTATTCAATTGGAATTCCATCAATTTTTTCAACAGGTAATGATTTTAATTATAAAAATATTTCTTCCCCAGCATGTTTAACAAATTCAATTGCAATCAGCTCAATTGATGACAAGGGAAGACTTGCTTTGTATGCAGATTACTCACCTCGAGTAGATTTTGCTGCAAATGGAAATATGATAGTTGCAATTAACGATAATAAAACAAAAATAGATTCAGGAACATCATTATCTGTAGGTGTATTTGGAGCGGGATGGCTAAAAATTGCAAATGCTAAAAACTTGTCTTATAAAGAAATCTACAATACAATTAAATTAACCGGTTCTTTATATACAAATATTATGGTTAAACAAAATGTAATCGGTATTAATTTAGTAAATGCTTTGAAGTAAAAGGAGGTTATATGTCTGATTTTCCTAATTTTGAAAATGATGACCAAATGATTGGTTGGCTTGAAGAACAGGGTGCTTTGAGTTGGGTTGGGCTTGGAGATGATGGTGAGCCTATGTTTAGATTTAACCTAGAAAAGCTTAAAGACATATTTCCACCATTATATGAAGAAATAACAGAAGAAATTGATCGTGATTTGATGGCTCTTTATGAACAAGATATGATTGAAATAGAATATGATGAAGAATTAAATGCTAAATTTAAGGTTACGGAAAAAGGTGCTAAAATTCTTAAAAATATGCCCGAAAATCCATTCTTAAATTAATCATTTATGCGATATAATGTAATTACCATAAAGGAGGTAAAACTATGGATAACAATCAACAATCCCCATCTCAGGCAGCAGGCAAGCCAGAGGTAACAGCACAAACAGCACCAGATCACGGTGCTTCAGCTTCAGTTACAAACCTTGGCGTTAACGAGCCAAAGACTATGGTTGGTGCTTCAGTACAAAGCCCACTAACAGGTGCAAATGAGTCAATGACTACAGGTGCAGCATTTGGTGGACCAATTGTTTCAACTGAACAAGGCAGCGTAGAAAACGCAACACGCCCATAATTAAAGGAGGAAAAATGGAGAGCATTTACGATAAAGTAGTAAAATTAACTGCAGAAATTTTAAAGTCGTGGAAGTCAGATCCTGGCGTTGTTTCTCCATTTTCTTCCAGCAGTAGTTCACATACTGAAACAAGTGATAATCATTTAGAGCATTACGTTAAACAAAATATTACATCAGAAAATTCTGATATAGCATCAATGTTTAACGCAGATTTATTTACGAATGGCGGTGAAACAAAAATGACAGAAAAAACATTAGATGTTAATTCATCAGAAACAACACAAAACTCTTACGAAACACCTGGAGCTGGAACAACAGAGCCAGATCCACAAAGCAATATTGCAATTACAAAGTCAGTAGAAATTCCTACTACGCATGTTGGTACAACAGCTAATACCACAGAAGAAGCTCCTTCAAAGGGAGAAACAACAGAACCTATGGAAAAAGCAGCAGATTGCCCAGATTGTGGCAAGCCTATGACTATGTGCATGTGTGACGGAATGTCTAAAGCAGCAGCAGAGAAGTGCCCACATTGTGGTCAATCAATGCCAATGGCGAAAGCAGATGGTGCTAAGGACGAAGATAAGGAAACTCCTGCTGAAGAAGCTAAGGAAACTCCAGCTGAAGAAGCTGCAGAAGAAAAAGCGGGAACAGAGAAGCCTATGAAGAAATCTGTATGGGGTGGAGCGTTTGCTCCTTCCATTAACGGAAGACTTTCTTAATATAAAAGTTGGTACAATTGATGCAGCGGGTTAAGCGACCCGCTGCACTATTTTAAGGAGTAAGTATGAGAGTTGCAGTATATGGCAGCCAAGAATGGGATAACTATAGTGAGCTTGTTAGACAAGTAACATTATTTATTCAGGAAGCCTTTCAACTTGAACACGACAACATTACATTTATTCACACTGGAAAACGTGGTGCAGAAAATATGATTACAGAATATGTTGGCAAAACTGAAAGATTTTTAAGACAAAAGAATTTTAAACTCAAAGAAGAACTAATAAGAAATAGCGGAAAACTTAATGATCATGCAATTATTGAATCTGGAGTAGATTACGCAATAATTTTTAATACAAAAGACAAAAGAACATATGGATGCAAAAGCTTGCTGGACGCTTATGGAATACCATATACTATGGTAGAGGCTTGACATATGCCAAAACAAAATGATATAATAGAAATTAAAAACAACCTTTCTGAAATGGTTGATATATTAAAAGAGATTAAAAACATATTAAAAAATAAAGAAACCAAACAAAACAACAAACTACCAAGGGAAATATAATGAAGAACTCTGTAGAGTATAATTACGATCAAATTCATAGTTTTGTAGAAAAAAATAAATCAAATGGATTTTTTTGGGATGGATATACCGTTGTTAAATGGTCTCCAGGACATGGAGCATTTATGCAGGTAAATGGTATGTATCGTAATAATAAATGGGGATATGCTAATAAATATTCTATGACAAAGAAGGGCACATGGTTTATTCCAGTCAAATATGTCTAAAATACTTGAAGAATTAGGAATTGATGCAGAAGATTTAAGATGGTATCATCTTGCTGCCTGCAAAAATATGAACATTAATTGGTTCTATGACAATTATGAAGATGACAAAATTTTAGCACAAACTTCTGACCAAGTTTGTTTAAATTGCCCAGTTATTCAGCAATGTTATAAAGAAGGCGTTGCAAATAAAGAAAAGGGTGTGTGGGGCGGAATCTATATGGATCTTGGTCGTGTAGATAAACTAAACAATTCGCACAAGACAAAAGAAACTTGGAGTGAATTAAAAAAGATTCATGGCAAAAATATTCTATAATGTAGAAATGGCTAGAAAACTTAGACAAGTTAAAAAGCCAGTAAAGGATTTAAAGTTAGATGTTAGAGCAAGACCTAATTATTTAGCTTTAACTGTATATGAAGAAAATATCATGCAATATGAGATAGATAAAAGAACAGACATCATGGAGTATCTTATGATGTGTCGTGATCTTATAATGTCTTATGGTGTCCCCTGCGAAATAGAAGGAATAAAATATGTCTCCAGTAAGAAAAGTACTAATAATTAAAGAAAATATATTTGCTGATTTAGTTTCAGAGGGTGTATATGCTTCACGTATAAGGTACACATACGGTGGAGTGCTGTTTGATGTTTTTATAGAAAATAATGAATTCATCATGTTGGATGATGAAACTGATAGTGAATGGGAAGAAGGTGAATAATGAAGTGTTTTTCATGTTCTAAGTCTAAGAATGAATTACATCCAAAGAAATCTGAATTATTAAATGGAGTAGTTTCGTTTATGTGTCAGACATGTATTGATGCTAGATTCGAGCCTAGATGGGTGGTAGTTTTGGCAGGAAGATCTAATGGTCCGGATTCAGTAAAAGAATTTATAACTAAAAAAAGATATATTGGTAATGAAATTCTTGCCAATGAATTAATTTATTAATGGAGATGTAAATGTTAAAAATTACTAATAGTTTTGATGAAATTAATGAAGCTGATAATGCTGTTGTTTATTTTACTGCTGAATGGTGCGGACCTTGTAAGCAATTAAAACCACAATATGGCAAAGCTTCTGTTTCTGATCCGGATATTGATTATTTTATGGTTGATGTTGATAAAATTCCTTCTGAAATCGTAAATCTTTATGAAATAAAAAGCATTCCTCAAGTTTTTGTTATGAAAAAAGGAAAAATAGTTAAAAAAATTAATTCAAGAACATCAGATGCTATAATTGAAGAAGTGCATCAGGAGAACCAGGGCAAATAATGACAACAATCGTAGGCGTATGCAAAAACGGCAATGTAACTATGGGTGCGGACAGCTTAGTTACTGCTGGAATTAGAAAGCATATTCATCCCAGTATGCCTAAGATTATTAATAACAATGGATATTTAATTGGCGGGGCAGGCGATGTAGCTGCCTGTGATATTTTAATGTATATCTGGCTTCCACCTATGCCAAATGCTGCACAACGTAAGCATATGTATAAATTTATGATTACAGATGTAGTACCTTCAATGAGAGAAACTCTTGAAGAAAATGGTTACAAACCAGATTCAAATGATAAAGAAGCTGGATTTGAAATATTAATTGCAATTGATGGAGAGCTTTTTAACATAAGCGATGACTTTAGTGTTCTTATGGATGAAACCGGAATTTACGGAGTTGGTTCTGGAGCACAGTTTGCAATTGGAGCAATGCATGCTGGATATTCAGTAGAAAAAGCATTAGAAATAGCAGAAAAAAATAGTCCTTATACTGCTGGGCCATTTCAAATTGTAAGACAACAAAAATCAAACAAACACTATAAGTAGAAAAGAAAATCATGGAAGATAAAGAAAAAGCTTTTTGGGATTGGTTTCAAATTGGCGTAGATAATGATTGGATTACTTCTCCATTTTGTAATACTCATGATGGTGGATACGAACATCAAACTGAAGAAGAATTAAAAGAATGGGAAGATGGCGGAGACCCATGTATGACAGTAACTAGAATTAAATTTTTAGGATGAGCGGAATAGATTATAGGGGTGTTCCAACATCCAAATGTCCTAACTGCGATTCACCAAAATTTATGACATGGATTGTAATTGATCCAGATGATTACGAAATTGGAATGTATGGCACAGATGGTTTGTGTGCTGAATGTGCAACAAGATACACAATATCAACTCCAATAGACAACCCAGATTTTATAGAAATGGAAATGGAAGAGGAAATAGAAGATGACGAATATTAAACCATTAGGCAAGCTTTTGCTTGTTAAAGAAATTGAAACAACAGAATCAAAGACAGCATCGGGCCTAGTATTGACTGCTACAGCCACAGAACAAGACCTTAAACGTGGAACAGTAATTGATGTGGGGCCAGGTGAAGTCAGTGGTTTTAATGGAGAGCTTTATCCAGTTGATACAGTAAAGGTTGGAATGGTAGTATTATACTCACCAAACAATGCAACAGAAATTAAAGATATTTATGGAGAAAAATTCTATTTTGTAAATAGCGGTATGCTATTTGGATATGAGGAATAATGAATAAAGGTTTAGGTAGAGCACAACAAAAACGTGGGCATAAGCGTATAGCAAAAGTTTTGGCTATGCGTAAAAGAAGAAATCCAAAAGCAATAAAGCCAATTGCTGGAGATAAATACTTAAAGGATTATTTAAATGGATAAAGAATCCATTTTAGATGAAGCTAAGCGTATCGTTCATGGTGATCGTGGAGAAAATTATGGACATCCTTTTGAAGATTTTTCACGTACCGCAAAAATTTGGTCAGCAATTTTGGGAATTGATGTAACTCCAGAACAAGTTGCTTTATGCATGATAGGTTTAAAAATAAGTCGTGAAATTAATCGTCCTAAACGTGATAATATTGTAGACGGTGCGGGATACTTTGAAACTCTTGATATGGTAAAAAAAGAACGCAGAAGACAGTTAATAAAAAATTCTACATTAAATATAAATTTATCTGGTAAAGATTGGGATGATTATGATGAGTTTAACAAACCTTACTGGGAAGATGGATTTATAATTGAAATCTGAAAAAGAAATTAGAAATGAAGTTTTTAAAGAAATTTTAAATGTTGTTGATGAAGCACCTGATGCACCATATAGTTTATATTTGTTAAGAAAACATATAAAAGAACAGTTAGGAAAATAATAATGGAACTACCAGTTAGCCAACAAGATCTTGATGATATTGTTTATAAAGTTGCACAAGATTATATTGAATCAAAGGCAGTTGAAGGAAAAATTGAAGATTTAGATCCAGATATGGCAGCAAGAATTGTTGAAGATGTTGTATTTATTATTGATTCATACATGCAATATATGAACCAATATATGGATAATCTTAGATTGCAACAGTTAAATATCTCTAATTAACTATTTTTTGATATAATTAGATCAGTGGTATTGTTAAAATATCACTGAAATAGGTGATGAATATAAAAAAAATAGTTAGATTCGTTGAGAAACGAGTAGAAGAACTAGCAGACTGGTCAGCTCATGCATTTGGAAGCCCTTGGTTTTTAATTGCACACGTTGTCTGGTTTACAATTTGGATAGTCTTTAGGATAGAGCCATTTCCTTATGGTCTTTTAACAATGATTGTATCGTTGGAAGCCATATTATTATCTGGTTTAATTCTATCTGCAACTGACAGGGAATCCGAGCGTGATAGAACTATCATGAAGCGTGATTTAAAGATTTCTAAGGAAACTCAAGAAATCTTAATAGAGATGCAGGATGAAATAACTGAAATAAGAGACATTCTAAAGGGAGGGATTAAAAAATGATTAATCTCTTCCTTTTGTTTATCATCATTATATTACTACAATCCTATATGAAGTTACAGAATAAACATGAACAATTAAAACATGAACATGGTTATATGGCTGATCATATATTAGATATATATAAGCAAATGTGCCGTTTAAATAAGGCAACAAAGAAAGCTGTTGCTTCAAAAGCTCCAGCTCAAAGATCTAAAAAGCCTACAACTGGTAACCGCAAAAAAAATCTAAAATAAAACCAATATAGTGATAAGCCAATATAGCCCATTTGGGCTATATTGGTCTATTGACAAGTATATAAACAAAGTCTATAATTGATATAAATAGAAAGAAAACAAATGTCCATATATATATCCTTACCCACATTGTATGATAATCAAATTGATTTTACAATAAAAAGTGCAATAAATAATGCTGACAAACCAAAGGAAATTTTTATAGGTCTTGTGCTTATGGAAACTAATAACGAATATTTGAATTATGATTTATTTTATAAAAATAAAATTTTGCCAATTATAGATAATGCAAATATTAAATTTAAAAGATTTAAACATAATGAATATGAACAATCAGTTGGATTTGGAAGAAATCAAGCTTTATCAATGTATGATAATCAAGATTACATATTACAAATAGATTCTCATACATTTTTTGAAAAAAGTTGGGATACTAAGCTAATAATGATGTATAATGAATCTTTATTTATTACAAAAAATAATAAAACAATATTAACTTGTTATCTTCCTGCGTATAAAAATGTTAAAAATGAAATATTTGAAATAGAAAAAAATAATTTTTCTAAATATCCTTTTATAACTAATGAACATTGGAACAATACAAAAATTCCTAGGTGGATTGATTCTAGATTAGAAAAAAATATTAAAAATAATTTTTTGCCATCTATAAAATTTAATGCTCAGTTTGCATTTAGCAATATTAATTATTTTAATAATAATGGTTTACCAACCGAAACAGTTTTTTGGGAAGAAGAAGTTATTCAAACTATAAATCTAATTGATTTAGGATTTTCTTTGGTATTTCCAAATTGTCCTATGCCATTGTTTCATCTTTTTATTGGAGATATAGAAAAAAATGATGTTTTAAATTTAGAATATAGAGTTTCTGGCGGAAGTCCTGAAGGAAAATCTTTTAATCAAAAACAAGATGAAAGAATGAATATTCAATGGTTAAATTTTATTAACAATCCTTTAAATGAAGAAAAAATAAATCGTTTTTTTAATTATTCAAAAATTAATTTAAAAAATAATACATTTGAGCCAAATTATATACCAACAAATTTTATAAATTCTTATTGACGTATTAAATATCAGATTGGTATAATTAAGTCATGCAAACATTCCTACCGCATCCCGCCAAACGGGATAGTCTTGATGCATTAGACAATAAACGTCTTAATAAACAAGTTTTAGAAACATACCAAATACTTAAAGTTCTTTCTGGTCAGTCCCCGTCAAATGCATGGCGTAATCACCCTGCAGTGCTTATGTGGGAGGGTGCTGAGAATGAATTGTACCGTTATGGCATGACTGCTATTGCAATGGCTGATATGCGTGGCATTAAAACTGAAAACAATATGTCTAACTTTAAAGCACTTGCTAAAATTTCTGTACTATCATGGGGCGATAGTGACCCAGCATGGGTCAAAACGCCTACAATATTAAAACGTGTAAATGCTACACATCAGGCTAATCTATATCGCAAAGATCCAATCTACTACGAACAATATGCAGATTCAGTTAATAGTGAATATAATAAGCCATGTTGTGATGGTTGTTTATATTTTTGGCCTACTCACCCTTTAAAAGGAAAATAATATGTTTAGTAAAAGAGAAATAATTGAAAATGTCATATGGAGTTCAAAGCTTGAAGCAGATTATGCAATGTCATTTCAACAAGAATGCAATATGATTGCAGAAGCTGTAAAAGAAGATATGCTACAGGATATTGGAAAGATTTTGTCGGATTTGTTTAATAAAAACTGGGAAGATCAATCTGAAATGGCAATTGTTCGCCGTCAAGCAATTAATGAAGTTAAAGAAACTATTATTAAGGAGTTG